>Ga0068855_100001140_pt1 | contig 32958 bp, 28 predicted proteins | sample KBSCornC52_FD_66592 | JGI IMG/M metagenome (GOLD analysis project Ga0068855, IMG submission 66592) | Corn rhizosphere microbial communities from Kellogg Biological Station, Michigan, USA - KBS Corn C5-2 | ecosystem: Host-associated > Plants > Roots > Rhizosphere > Soil ...
CTGAATCGGGCGCGCGATAAGCATGATCTGACGCCGCTGGTGATCCACGACAACTATTTGATCAACCTGGCCGCCGCCGACCAAGTCATTTATAGCAAATCCGTCGAGGCATTCCGTGGCGAACTGGAGCGGGCGATCGCCATTGGCGCTGAGTTCCTGGTGGCCCACCCGGGAAATTACCGAGGGCAATCCGTCGAACAAGGCATCTTCCGTTTTCTCGAAGGAATCGCGCAGGCGGCCGCCGGGCTGAAGTTTGGGAAGCTGATGCTGCTGGCCGAGTGCACCGTGGGTGCGGGCGCCCAAATTGGCGGACGCTTTGAAGAACTGGCAGCCATTCGCGAATTCGCTCCTCGCATGACGGCTCTGCCGGTGGGCTTCTGTCTCGATACCTGTCACTTGCTCGCTTCGGGCCATGACGTCGCGACGGCGGCCGGCCTGAAGCAGACCATCGCCGAAGCCGAGCGCGTGTTGGGGCTCGACAACGTGCACGTGATTCACGCCAACGACTCCAAAGCGCCGCTCGGTTCGCACATCGACCGGCATCAGCATATCGGGCAAGGTTATATTGGTTTAGACGGGTTTCGTCGCATTCTCACTCACCCGCAGCTTCGTTCCAAAGCTTTTATTCTTGAAACACCGGTGGATCAGGACGGCGACGAACAGCGGAACCTGGACACACTGAAGAGCCTATGCCGGAAAGCTTCTACGACAAAACCCCGTACGACCACAACCAGATCGAGCTGAAATGGGAAGAGCGCTGGAATAGCGACCCGGCGCTTTACGCCGCCGATCCCGCGTCTAGCGCGCCCAAGTATTACGTCGTGGAGATGCTGCCCTATCCGAGCGGCCGCCTGCACATGGGTCACGTGCGCAATTACTCAATCGGCGATGCGCTGGCGCGGTATATGTGGATGCGCGGGTATAACGTGCAGCACCCGATGGGTTGGGATGCCTTCGGCCTGCCCGCCGAAAACGCGGCCATCAAGCGCGGCATGCATCCGCGCGATTGGACCGTTTCCAACATCGCCGAGATGAAGCGGCAGATGCACCGCATGGGTTTCGCCTATGACTGGAACCTGGAAATCGCCACCTGCGAACCGGAATATTACAAGTGGAACCAGTGGTTCTTCCTGAAGATGTTCGAACGCGGGCTGGCCTACCGCAAGAAGGCCATGGTCAACTGGTGCCCGGAGTGCGCCACCGTGCTCGCCAACGAACAGGTGATCGACGGCTGCTGCTGGCGGCATGAAACTACGCCGGTGGAGCAGCGCGCCTTGGAGCAATGGTTCTGGAAGATTACCGACTACGCCGACGAGTTGCTGCGAAACACTTACGACAAGCTGGAGGGCGGATGGCCGGAGCGCGTGCTGTCCATGCAGCGCAACTGGATCGGACGCTCGGAGGGATCGGAGATCGACTTCACGCTCGCAGGCGGCAGCGAAAAGATTCGCGTGTTCACCACGCGCGTCGACACCATCTACGGGGCTACCTGCGTGATCCTGGCGCCAGAACATCCGCTGGCGCAGAAGTTGCTCGACGACGCCGGCCGCGCCAAGGCCCGGCAGATGATCGATGCGCGCAAGCAGATGGGTCCGGGGGACATCGTCAAGGACGGCGCATTCACCGGCCACTATGCGGTCAATCCGTACAGCGGCGAGAAGATCCCTATTTGGATCGGCAACTTCGTGCTGATCGATTACGGCACCGGAGCGATCATGGCCGTGCCCGCCCATGATGAGCGCGATTTCGATTTTGCGAAAACGTTTGGGATTCCAATTCGGCCGGTGATCCGTCCAGTGGACGGTGTGCTTGACACCGAGCCCCAGGCCGCGTGCACGGATGACGGGGTCACGGTAAACACGGGCGATTTTTCGGGACTCGCGAGCGCGGAAGCGCGCCGCAGGATGAACGCATACGCCGCGGAAAAAGGTTTTGGCAAGGCCGCCATCACCTACCGCATCAAGGACTGGGGCATTTCGCGCCAGCGCTATTGGGGCACGCCCATCCCGATGATCCACTGCACCAAGTGCGGCGTAGTTCCGGTTCCAGAGAAAGACCTGCCGGTGATCCTGCCCTACGACGTGAAGTTCACAGGCAAGGGCCGCTCGCCGCTGGCTGAAGTTGCGTCCTTCATGAACGTGAAGTGCCCGCAGTGCGGCGCGGATGCGCAGCGTGAGAGCGATACCATGGATACCTTCGTCGATTCGTCCTGGTACTTTTACCGCTACTGTGACCCGCGCAACGAGGCCGCGCCGTTCGACTCCGCCAAGGTCAAGCAATGGTTCCCGATCGACCAATACATTGGCGGCGTTACCCACGCGATTCTACATTTGATTTACTCGCGGTTCTTCACGAAAGTGATGCGCGATCTGGGCATGATCGCCAACGACGAACCTGCCACGAATCTGTTCACACAGGGGATGGTACTGGGCGCGGACGGCTCGGCCATGTCGAAATCCAAAGGCAACGTAGTCGATCCGGAAGAAATGGTGGGCAAGTATGGCGCCGATACCTGCCGCCTGTTCGTACTGTTCGCTAATGCTCCGGAAAAGGACATGCCCTGGATCGAAGCGAGTGTAGGCGGCCCGCGAAAGTTTGTCGAACGCATTTACCGGTTTGTTACGCGCAATCTGGATCGCGAAGCTGCCGGCGAACCGGCCGCCGACAGAAGGGCGCTGCGAAAACTGCACCAGACCATCCAGAAGGTCACCGAGGATTTCAACAACCGCTGGCACTTCAACACGTCGATCGCGGCGCTGATGGAACTGCTCAATACCCTTAACGACGAAGACGCTAACCTGTCGCGTGCCGCGCTGGATCAGATCCTGCCCGCGATCGTCCTGCTGATCGGTCCGTTTGCACCGTATCTGGCGGAGGAATTATGGGAGCAACTCGGACGCACGGGTCCGGTATTCCGCCAGCCCTGGCCGGTCTTCGACGAAGCGCTGGCGAAAGAGGACGCCGCCGACGTGGTGCTGCAGGTCAACGGCAAGCTGCGCGGACGCCTACTGGTTTCCTTCGGAACTCCCCAGGCGGAAATTGAAAAATTAGCGCTGGCTGATCCCAAGGCCCAGCCGTTTATCGCCGGCAAACAGGTACTAAAGATCATCGTTGTGCCGGACAAATTGGTAAACATCGTGGTTCGATAAAGAAGTCCGCTGAAAGGTGGTAGGTTGAAAGCATGCCCACCGGGACGCTGATCTCCGTGGAACAGTATCTGGCGACGAGCTATCGGCCGGATTGCGACTACGTGGACGGGCGCATCGAGGAACGTAACTTGGGCGAACTGGATCACAGTAGTTTGCAAACGGCGGTCGCGGTTTATTTTGGGTCGCGACAAAAGCAACTGGGAATCACGGTGGTGGTTGAGCAGCGTGTACAGGTGTCGCCAATGCGCTTCCGTATCCCTGACGTTTGTGTGGTGCTGGGTAAGGCCACCGAGCAGATATTCCGAACGCCTCCGTTCCTGTGCGTCGAAATCCTTTCCCCAGAGGACCGGATGAAGCGTGTTAAAGAGCGCATCGACGATTACCTGGCCATGGGTGTGAGCTACGTTTGGGTGCTCGACCCGTCCGGCCCGCAGGTATACGTCGCAACTCCAGCAGCTGGCCTCTACGAATTTAAGGGCGATGTTCTGCGGACGGAGAATCCGGTACTGGAACTGCCACTGGCCGAACTATTCGCCTAAACAGAAGGTTCGTCATGTTTGAACGCTACACAGAGAGAGGCCGCCGAGTGATCTTTTTCGCCCGCTACGAAGCTAGCGAGTTCGGCTCCCCGAGCATCGAGACGGAACACTTGCTCCTCGGACTCCTCAGAGAAGACAATGCGCTTACGGACCGCTTTCTGCCTTCCATCGATTCGGTCGGGTCCATGCGCCAAAGGGTCCGCGCCCTCACGCCGGTGCGCGAAAAGTTTTCGACTTCGGTCGAGCTGCCGTTGAGTAAAGAGTCGCAGCGCGTGCTCGCTTATGCCGCCGAAGAGACCGAGCGCCTGAACCACAAGCACTTGGGGACAGAGCACCTGCTGTTGGGTTTGCTGCGCGACGAAAACTGCCTGGCTGCAAAACTATTGCGCGAATGCGGGGTGGCGCTGGGCGTAGTCCGCCAGGAGCTTGCGGCCCGCAGCGCCGATTCGTCCGACAGCCTTGCGCAGCAACTACAATTGAGTTTGCTGGCATATCTGGGGTCCCTCCCAAACGAACTGGACATGCTCGCGACCGAATCCGGCATCTACGTCAGGCCGGATGGTTCACCTGCAGCACCGCCGTTCTTGTATATCGAGATTCTCGTGCCCGCCGAACGCCTGCGGGAACTGCGCCGGCGGGTCGACGAACTTTTCGCAGAGGGACTACGCTACCTCTGGCTGCTGGACCCCGGCACGCGCCGCGTGTATATCGCAACACCCGAAGCGGGTCTCCAGGAGTTCAGGGGCGACGTCCTGCGTACCACAAACCCGGCGCTAGAGCTCCCTCTCGCCGAAGTTTTCACGTAATTTCACCTTAGTTCGCGCCCCTTGGCCCATACTTACCGATAAGATGGTTACAGAGGTATGTCCGCAACCGTAGAACCCGCGGTCCGCGCCGTAGGCCTATCCAAGGTCTACCGCTCCGGCGATGCCGATCTGGTGGTGTTCGCGGGCCTCAACCTGGAAGTCGCGCAGGGGGAAAAACTCGCGCTGGTGGGCGAGTCCGGGAGTGGGAAAAGTACGCTATTGCACTTACTTGGAGGTCTGGACAGGCCAACCGAGGGTGCGATATACTTCGGGCAGAATGACATTTGCCAGCTTCCGGCCAATCAGCTTGCGGAATTCCGCAACCGGGAGTTGGGCTTTGTCTGGCAGATTCACTCCCTGTTGGCCGAATTCACGGCACTCGAGAACGTGATGATGCCCCTGCTGATACGCGGCCAGAGCCAGCAGGAAGCGGAACCCATATCGATGGCGCGTTTGGAAGAGGTTGGCTTGCGTAACCGGGCCACCCATCGGGCGGGCGAACTGTCTGGCGGCGAGCAGCAGCGCGTGGTCCTGGCGCGCGCCTTGGCCGGAAATCCCAGTGTTTTGCTAGCCGATGAGCCCACCGGCAGCCTCGACTTTCGAACCGGCGAGATGATTATGGATCTGCTCGACGATCTGCATCGTTCCCGTCGGCTTACCTCCATTCACGTCACTCACAATTTGAACTTCGCGCACCGTGCGGACCGTGTTGTCGCGCTCGAGAGAGGGCAGTTGGTAGCGGCCAGCCGACTGCTTGAATCCATGGCCCTGGGGAATCCGTCTAATAGTATCGAGGGCAGTCATCATGTTTGAACGCTATACCGAGAAAGCCCGCCGTGTCATATTCTTCGCGCGATACGAGGCCAGCCAGTTTGGCAGCCCTTGTATCGAAACCGAGCACCTGCTGCTAGGTCTGCTGCGCGAAGATAAGGCGCTCGCCAACCGTTTTTTGCGGTCCAGCGCCTCGGTGGAATCCATTCGCAAGCAGATCGAGGCTCATACCACACTGCGCGAAAAGGTTTCGACCTCGGTAGATCTGCCCCTGAGCCACGAGTGCAAGCGTGTACTGGCCTACGCGGCCGAAGAGGCCGAGCGCCTCAATCATAAGCACATCGGTACGGAACACCTGCTGCTGGGGCTGCTGCGCGAAGAGAAGTGCTTTGCTGCCGACATCCTGCATGAGCGTGGCCTGCGCCTGACGCAGGTACGCGATGAAATCCAGCGGTCAAGTTCGGAAAAGGTGTCTTCGAATCGCCCCAAGGAAAGCTCTCTTCTCAGCGAGTTCAGCCGCGATCTCACGCAGGCCGCCATGGACGGGTTGCTCGATCCCCTGATCGGCCGCGACACGGAACTCGACCGCGTGATTCAGATCCTGTGCCGCCGGACGAAGAACAACCCGGTTTTGATCGGGGAGCCGGGAGTCGGCAAAACCGCCATCGTCGAAGGCCTGGCGCAAAAAGTGGCGGATGGCGATGTACCGTCGTTCCTCGCCGACAAGCGCATCCTGGCCCTGGATCTATCGTTGATCGTGGCGGGCACCAAGTATCGCGGCCAGTTTGAAGAGCGTCTCAAGACCATCATGAAGGAGTTGATGGAAAATCAGAACGCCATCATCTTCATCGACGAATTACACACGCTGGTAGGCGCCGGTTCGGCCGAAGGTTCGCTCGACGCGGCCAACATTCTCAAGCCGGCTCTGTCGCGTGGCGAGATTCAGTGCATCGGGGCTACTACGCCCTCCGAATACCGCAAGTCCATCGAGAAAGACCGGTCGCTCGAACGCCGCTTCCAGGCCGTGAAAGTTCCCCCGCCGAATGAGGAAGACGCCACGCGGATTCTGTTCGGCATCAAAGAGCGCTATGAGAAATTCCACGCGGTGGCTTATACCGATGAGGCCATCGAGAACGCCGTGCATGCCTCGGTGCGTTTCATTCCCGACCGCTTCCTGCCTGACAAAGCTATCGATCTGATCGACGAAGCCGGTGCGCGCGTGAAGCTGCGGCAGACTACACTGCCCGGCGAAGTGGCCGACATCCAGAAGCGGATCAAGTTCATCGTGCACCGCATGGAGAACGCCATCGCGAACCACGAGTTCGAGAAGGCGCGATTCTATTCCGACGAAGAGCGCAAGGAACGTGAGAACCTGCGGCTGCTGCGCGAAAAGTACAATCTGGACGATACCTCCACCGGTGTCGTGACTAAGGACGACATCGAAGATGTGGTGGCGCGCTGGACCGGCGTGCCCATGACCGCCATCAAGGAGGAGGAAGTCTCGAAGCTCCTGCGCATTGAAGAAGAGCTGCACCATCGCGTGATCAGCCAGGAGAAAGCGATCTCCGCGCTGGCGCGCGCTATCCGCCGCTCTCGTGCGGGCTTGAAATCACCCAAACGGCCGGCCGGTTCGTTCCTGTTCCTGGGACCGACGGGCGTCGGCAAAACCGAAGTCGCGCGGGCATTGGCGGAGTTCTTGTTCGGCAGTGAGAAATCGCTAATCCGCTTCGATATGTCCGAGTTCATGGAAAAGCACTCGGTGTCGAAGCTGATCGGCTCGCCTCCGGGCTATGTGGGTTACGAGGAAGGCGGCCAGTTGACCGAGCGTGTCAAACGAGCGCCCTATTCCATCATTTTGCTCGATGAAATCGAGAAGGCGCATCCGGATGTTTATAACATCCTGCTGCAGGTTTTTGAAGACGGCCAGTTGACCGACGGGCTCGGCAACACGGTGGACTTCAAGAACACCATTATCATCATGACTTCGAACCTGGGCGCCCGCTTCCTCGACAAGCGCAGCCCCATGGGCTTCTCCGCGCCGGGCAGCGGCGTGCCGGCCAAGGTGGAAGATCAGGTGATGAGCGAAGTGAAGAAGGCCTTCAATCCGGAATTCCTGAACCGGTTGGATGAGACCATTCTTTTCACCTCGCTAACGGACGAGGATCTGCTCAAGATCATGCATCTGCTGGCGGATCAGATCAACAAGAACCTGGTTGCGAAGCAGATCAAGCTGCGCCTCAACGACGACGCGGCGAAATACATCATCGACAAGACGCTGACGGACCGCAGCTATGGCGCCCGTCCCCTGCGGCGCGCGCTGCAGAAGTACATAGAAGATCCGCTGAGCGAAGCTCTGATCCAGGGATCGCTGCCCCGCCCGTCTGAACTCGAAGTTTACCTGGGCGAAGGCGGAATCTACGTGCGCCAGCTACAAGAGGAGCCGGTGGGCGTCTCCGAAGGTGGTGTTGCCGAAGCTCCGCCGCCAGGCACCGCGCTGTATCTGTTCGACTAACAAAGGGGCGGCTACTCGCCGTCCCTCTGTTTATTTTTGTCTATTTATTTTTCGGCCAATATCCGAGCCGCACACGAATCACTGCGTCAGGATGCGAAGGGATCGCTACCTGAATCCGGTGGAATCCGTCCTTCGTGCCGGGCGTCGGCGTGAAGCTCAACAGGTACTGGCTGTGAATTTCTTCGCCGGCGCGCGAAATCGCGTTCTCCAATGACGCGAGCGTGAGGAACGACAAATGGCGGCCACCGGTAGCGCGCGCGAGCGCGTCGGCCACGTTGGCTTTGGCGACTCGCCCTAACTCGATTGCGCCGCCAAGAATATCCACATTATCATCACCACCGGGCATTGAGGGACTGTTTGACGGGCTAGACAGAAACGTAGAGCCTTGCACCGAATACGTGGCCGGATACACCACTACTCCTGCGCGCTGGGCCTGTTCGATAACTTCGCCGAGTTTGCCCTTGCTGCCGCGATCGCGCGACTCACTGAGGATCAGCATCACGCGCCGGTTATTAGGAGAACGCGTGTCCAGCATCTTTACGCCTTCCGCCACGGCATCGATCAAGCGCGCCTTGCGAAGGCTGCGGCTGCGGGTTTTCTGAAACGCCGCGCTAATCGTGTTTGAATCTGAAGTAAAATCGGCCCGCACCCGGATTTCATCGTCGAACTCAATCACCGCCGCTTGGCCGCGTTGGCCGATCACCAGCGGTTTGATTAAGCCGCCCACACGCTCAATTCGCGCCAGTACCGGCGCTGAAATTCCGCTGGCCTGAATCAAAACCATCAGCGACACCGGAGCCAGTACCGTGTCGGACGTATCCATCCGGATTTTTTGAGGCACGCCCTCATCGGTCAGCCGGAAATCGTCCACCGAGAGCCCATCGATGATATTGCCCTTCTTGTCGGTGACGGTTACCGGCGCCAGCACCAGCGGGACATTGGCGCGAATAGTGGAGCTCTCCGGCTCTTGTGCGAGCAGCGGAAATAACAGAACCGCTGTGGCGAGGACGGATGACGAACGGAGCACGTAAATATGGGACGCCATCTGGCGCAGTACCGTTACTTTACACCAGCGTCACCGCGCCGTCTTCGGAATTACTTCCGTTTATTTCCAGGATGATCCGCCAGCTCATCGTCATAAAATGCGGTGGTGTTGGCGTTGGGATCCTCCGGCAACATGGTCTTGCTCCAGGCCTCGTAGTCAGCCGCGAGACGGCGATATACCTCCGGCTGCCGGTTCTTTAGATTGGCGCGCTCCAGCGGGTCCTCGGCTACGTTGAACAGAAATGTGTTCTGGTTGATCTTGAGCCACTTCATATCGCCATCGCGGGTGGCCTGCTGTGCGTTGTAGCGATAGCGCCAGTACAATTTACGCGAAATCGGCGCCGCGTTTTGGGTAAGCGCCGGCAGCAGATTCATTCCATCGAGCGGATACGCCGGGTCGGCCTGTGCGCCGCCTGCGGCCAGCAACGTCGGCACCCAATCCATGGTGATGGCGACTTGATTGCTGATGCTCCGGGGCTTGATATGCCCGGGCCAGCGCACCAGCGCCGGGATGCGGAGTCCCCCTTCCAGGAGGTCCAGCTTCTTCCCGGTGAAAGGCCAAGTGTCAGAAAAACGTTCTCCTCCGTTGTCGCTGGTGAAAATGACAATTGTGTTTTGCGCGATACCGTTCGTATCCAGGGCCTTCAGAACGCGGCCCACTTGCGCGTCCAATTCCGTAACCATGCGGCCAAAGGTCTTGAGCGAACCGCCATCAAAATCGAACACGTTGGTTATGCGGCGCGACTCGGCTTCATCCCCGGGACCTTCCCATGGCCAGTGCGGAGCATTGAAATGCAGGCTAAGAAAAAACGGCTGTTTCGATTTCGTGTAATCGCCGATAACCTTCACCGCGCGGCCACCCAGCAGATCCGTAAGATACCCGGCCTGATGGGCCTTCGAGTCGTCATCCCACAAATCCTCGGTATCCGTGTTCGCGGTCCCGTATTTGTGCGTGAAATAATCCAGAGACCCGCCGCGGAACCCCCAGAAGTGGTCGTAGCCACTCTGTAGCGGCCCATACGTGGGCAGTCTGCCCAAGTGCCACTTGCCGATTAAAGTGGTCCCGTAACCCACTTTCTTCAATAGCGACGGAAGTGTCGGATGACCCGGCGGCAGGCCGGTTTTCCGGTTCGAACTCAAGATCGGTTCTTCTAATCCCACCGCGAGCCGATACTGATAGCGGCCCGTGATCAGCGCCGTACGGGTGGCAGAGCACACCGACGAGTTGGCGTATGCTTGCAAAAACTTCACACCGCTCGCCGCGAGGCTATCGATGTTGGGTGTACGGTATTCGCGGCGGCCATAACAGGAAAGGTCCGCGTAACCGAGATCATCCGCCATGATGTAAACGATGTTCGGTTTGGAATCGGCCGCGCGCGCAGGGTGGCTAGCCGAAACCCACGCCAGCGGCACGGCCCCTGCAGCAGCCGCGAGTGCACGCCGTCGCGTGATCGAGGCTCTCATTTCCGTATCCTTTCAGCGGAGCAACTTCTCAATGCAGCCATTTTGCTAGTCTACAACTTGTAATGTCAGACCGAATGGAAGAACTGCAGCGTCGCCACACCGCCGCCGAAGCGGGCGGTGGAGAGGAACGGCGCGCCCGCCAGCACGCCGAGGGCAAGCTTTCCGCGCGCGAGCGCATCGACCTGCTGCTCGACGAAGCCACCTTTGAGGAAACCGACAAGCTGGTGCGCCATCACTGCCACGACTTCGGCATGGAAGAACAAGTGATCGACGGCGATGGATTTGTTACTGGTTACGGACTGATCCACGGCCGACCAGCCTATGTCTTCGCGCAAGATTTCACGGTGTTTGGCGGCTCGCTGTCGGAGGCCAACGCCAAGAAAATCGTCAAAATCATGGACCTGGCGCTTAAGACCGGCGCGCCCGTCATTGGCTTGAACGATTCAGGCGGCGCGCGCATCCAGGAAGGCGTGCTTTCGCTCGCGGGCTATGCCGATATCTTCCTGCGCAACACGCTCTCAAGCGGCGTCATACCGCAGATTTCCGCCATTATGGGTCCGTGCGCCGGCGGCGCGGTCTACTCTCCCGCGCTCACCGACTTCGTTTTCATGGTGGATAAGACCAGCTACATGTTCGTCACCGGACCAGACGTCATAAAAACAGTGACGCACGAAGACGTAACCAAGGAGGCGCTAGGCGGCGCGGCCACGCACAATGCCGTGAGCGGCGTGGCGCATTTCCAATCCCTAGACGATGCCGAGTGTCTACGCACTATCCGTGAGTTGATGAGCTACCTGCCGCAGAACAATCGCGATGAAGCTCCGCGGGGCGACACTGACGACCCCGCCGACCGCCAGGACCCTGAACTTGATTCCCTGGTCCCTCCGGCGGCGAATCAACCGTACGATATCAAAGACGTCATACGCCGCGTGGCCGATCACTGCGAATTCTTCGAGGTCCACGAACATTGGGCGCGCAATATTGTGATCGGCTTTGTACGCATGGATGGCCGCAGCGTGGGTGTAGTGGCCAATCAGCCCGCTTACCTCGCCGGCTGCCTGGACATCGATTCCTCTACCAAGGGCGCGCGCTTCGTGCGTTTCTGTGACGCGTTCAACATTCCGATTTTGACTTTCGAAGACGTGCCCGGCTTCCTGCCCGGCACCGCGCAGGAGTTCGGCGGCATCATCCGCCACGGCGCGAAGCTTCTGTACGCGTATGCGGAAGCCACCGTGCCTAAGATCACGGTGATTACGCGCAAGGCATACGGAGGCGCTTACTGCGTCATGGGTTCCAAGCACCTGCGCACCGACGTAAACTTGGCGTGGCCCACCGCCGAAATCGCGGTCATGGGCGCCGAAGGTGCGGTGAACATTGTTTACCGCCGCGAAATCGCTTCAGCAGGAAACCCCGAGGACGTCCGTACCGCTAAGCTCGACGAGTTCCGCGAGCGTTTCGCCAGCCCTTTTATCGCCGCTGAAAACGGTTTTGTCGACGATGTAATTGAGCCGCGCCAGACCCGCCCGCGCGTGATTCGCGCCCTGCGTATGCTCGAAACCAAAGTGGACACGATGCCACGGAAAAAACACGGGAACATCCCCTTATAAAGTGCTGGTTTCCGCCGCCAGCTTTTCGAAAAACTTCTTGATCATGGTTTTGGCAGTGCCGTCGATCAACCGCTGTCCCACGGCGGCGATGGTCCCGCCGACCTGCGCATCGCCTTCATACGCAACTGTGGTACTGGTCTCAACCGGGCTCAACTTCAGTAATCCATCTCCCTTCACGAATCCAATCCGCCCGGTTCCCTCCACCACGAGACGAAAACTATTAGGCGGCATCTGCTCGGTGATCCGCACCTTACCTTCGAAGGCTCCGGACAAACTTGCCAGCGCCATCTTCATTTTCATCCGGTATTCGTCCGGTCCGATCTTCTCGAGACTCTCGCAGCCGGGGATGACTCGCGCCAGCACCTCCGGGTCCTGCATCACCGCATACGCGCGTTCTTGAGAAAGCGGCAGGGTATAGGCTCCGGAAATTTTCACGCACTAGCCTTCAGCGCCGCGTGGATCGCGCGCGCCGCGTATACCGCCGTCAAGTGCTTGCGATAGTCCGCGGAAGCATGCAGATCCGAATTCGCGTCCGCGCCGTCTGTGACTAAGGCCGACGCTTTCGCAATGTCTTCGGCAGTCGCGCTGGTCCCCTCCAGAGCCTTCTCCGCCGCCGTCGCCCGATACCCGATGTTTGACAGTCCAGTAACGCCGATGCGTGCCAGCGTAACTCTACCGCTGCTGCGCCGCACGCGCGCCGCCACGCCCACAATGGCGAATCCACTGGCCGGCTGCGCCATCTTCTGGTAGCTAGTGCCGGTTCCCGCCGCTTCCACCGGGACCACGATCTCGCGAATGATCTCGCCCGCTTCGAGCGCCGTCGTGAACGAATCCAGAAAGAAATCCGCCGCGCTTACCGTACGCTCGCCCTTCGCGCCGCGGATTACGATCTTGGCCTCCAGAGCCTGCAGTGCCGCCGGATAGTCGGCCGCCGGATCAGCATGCGCCACGCTTCCGCCCATGGTGCCCATGTTGCGCACCTGCACATCGCCAATAGCCGCCGCGGCATCCGCCAGCAGCGGGCACTTCGCACGCACTAGCGCCGAGCTTTCGACAGAATAATGGGTGGCGGTCGCGCCAATGTGCAATTCTCCGCCCTCTTCGCGAATGTAGTTGAGGTCCTTGATGCGGCCCAAGTCGACCAGATGTTCCGGCGCAGCCAGCCGCAGCTTCATCATCGGGATCAGGCTCATGCCGCCGGCCAGCACCTTCGCTCCGTTCCCAGCCAGCGCCACAGCCTCGTCGAGCGTCTTCGGCGCCGCGTATTCGAACGTTTGCGGAATCATGTTAGTTCTTGCCCCCCGCCATCACTTTCCAGATCTTTTCGGGGGTCAAGGGCATATCGATATGCCGAATTCCAAGATGCGAAAGCGCATCGACCACCGAATTCACCACCGCGGGAGAGCAGCCGATAGTGCCCGCCTCCCCGATTCCTTTCACCCCCAGCGGATTTACCGGCGACGGCGTGATGGTGTGGTCGCTCTCGATCCACGGCATCATGTGTGCGCGCGGCATGGCGTAATCCATGAATTCGCCGCTCAGCAATTGGCCGTTGTCGTCATATACCGCCTGCTCCCACAGCGCCTGTCCCAATCCTTGCGCGACGCCGCCGTGGACTTGTCCGTCGACGATCAGGGGATTCAGAATGTTGCCGCAATCGTCCACCGCCACGTACCGCCGCACTTTCACCTGCCCCGTATCCGTGTCTATATCCGTCACCACCAGGTGCGCGCCGAATCCAAACGTGAAGTTCGGCGGCTCCCAGAAGTGCGTCGACTGCAAGCCCGGCTCCGTGTTCGGCGGCAGTTTCATCGCGCGGTAAGAAGCGCCCGCGATCTCCGCCAGCGATTTGGATTTCCCGCTCTTGTTGCACGTAACCCGTCCATTGGCAAAGGCGACATCGTCCGATTCGAGCAGCATCGCGCCAAATTTCTTAACCTTGGTCCGCAGCTCCTGCAATGCGAAATAGAGCGCCGTCCCGCCGATGGCGGTGCCGCGGCTACCGAACGTGCCAATGCCGTACTGCACGATGGCAGTGTCGCCGCGCAACACCAGGATATCGTCGATGTCCACGCCCAGCTCATCCGCCGCGATCTGCGCGAACGTAGTTTCCTCGCCCTGGCCGTGATGGCAGATCCCGGTCAACACCGTCACTTTGCCAGACGGCTCGATCTTCACGGTCGCGCTTTCCCATCCCCCGGCCGGCGTTGCGGGCGACGGACCGATGCCGCAAATCTCGCCATAAGTGCAGATGCCGATGCCCATTAGCCGGCCCTGTTTGCGGGCTTCGGCCTGCTCCGCGCGCAACTTGGGATAATCCGCTGTAGCCAGCGCTTTCTCGAGCGGCGCCGCGTAATTGCCCGAGTCATACATCAGTCCGGTAGCGGTCGGGAACGGGAACTCTTCCTGGTGCACGAAATTCTTCAAGCGAATCTCGGCCGGATCTATCTGCAGTTCGTCCGCCAGAATATCCACCATGCGCTCGATCCCATGCGTCGCTTCCGGACGGCCCGCGCCACGATACGCGTCGGTTGGAACGCAGTTGGTAAACGCGCCCACGATATCGGCGCGAATGTTTTGAGTTCGATACAGCCCCGGCATCATCAGTACGCTCAGTGTCGGGATTACCGGCGTCAGCAACTGGTGATAAGCACCCAGATCCTGGATCAGCTTGAGTTTGATGCCTAGAATAGTCCCGTCTTTCTTAGCCGCGAGCTCGAAATAATCTACGTGCCCGCGCCCGTGGATGGTGCACAGGAAATTCTCGCGCCGCGATTCGATCCACTTCACCGGCTTGCCGATCTGCATTGCCACGAAACCCATCAGGGCTTCCTCGGCATAAATATTCAGTTTGCTGCCGAAGCCGCCGCCGACTTCCGGCGTGATTACGCGCATGCGGTTTTCTTCCAGGCCGAGCATACCGGCCACCAGCGTGCGCACCAGGTGCGGCACCTGCGTCGAGGTATATAGGTTCAACTGCCGGTCGGCGCCGCGCCACTCCGCTACCACGCCGCGCGTCTCCATCGCCGATGGAATCAGGCGCTGGCTGGTGATCCGCTGCTTCACCACCACGTCCGCTTCGGCGAAGGCCTTGTCCACATCGCCGCCTTCCTGGTGATAGTTGAACGCGACGTTATCGGGCCACTCCGGATGCACCGGCGGAGCACCAGCGGCAATCGCTTTTTCCGGATCGGCCACCGCCGGCAGCACGTCCCAATCGATTTCGATCTTCTCCGCGGCATCGCGCGCCAGATACTTGTCGGTCGCCACCACGACCGCCACCGGATGCCCGACGAAGTAAACCCGGTCCGTTGCCAGTATGTAATGATGCGGCACACGCAGACCCGGCAGCGAACCTCCGCACGGCACCGGACCCACCTTCATCGTGTCCTTGCCGGTGTAGATGGCGGCGACGCTCGGCGTTTCGGCGGCGGCTTGGGTGTGAATCGAACGAATCCGCGCCGCCGCGTGCGGGCTGCGGACAATCGCCGCATAATGCATCCCCGGCATCTGGATATCGTCGACGTAGGTAGCCGTGCCGGTGATCAGCCGCGGGTCCTCGCGCCTGCGAATGCGCTTGCCGACCAGTTTTTCAACCCGTGTAATCGTGCTCGCCATACCCGTCTCCTATTTGCCCGCCGCGGCAGCAGCGGCTCTCACTGCATTGACGATGTGCTGATACCCGGTGCAGCGGCACAGGTTGCCCTCAATCCCATGCCGGATCTCCGCGTCTGTCGGATTCGCATTGCGATCCAAAATTTGTTTCGACGCCATGATCATGCCCGGTGTGCAGAAGCCGCATTGCGCTCCGTGCTGGTTCCAAAAAGCTTCCTGCATCCCGTGCAGCTTCCCGTTCTCGGCCAGCCCCTCGATTGTAGTCAGCCTCGCGCCGTCCGCCTGTACCGCGAACATGCTGCAACTCTTCACGGCCTTACCGTCGAGCTCAATGGTGCAGGCCCCACACAGCGATGTTTCACAGCCCACGTGTGAGCCGGTCAGGCCGACTACATCACGCAGGTAGTGAATCAGCAGCAGTCGAGGCTCAATGTCATCCGAATATTTTTTGCCGTTGATAGTCAGGTTGATTTTCATGCCGGTCTTGAAGATATCAAACTTGGCCCAGAAAACAAAAGGGCGTGCCGCACCGCCCCGCCCGCTTGGTAGACTATAAAGGTTTATGCCCTCCGGCGAGCAACAACTCCGTGAAGACATCGTCTGCACGGGCCGCATGATGTACGAACGCGGGTGGATCGCAGCCAATGACGGCAACCTCACCGTCCGCTTGGATCGCGAGCGGATCCTTGCCACCCCGGCCGGTGTGCGAAAGGGCCGCATGCGCCCAGAGGATCTTATTGTGTGCGATGCCGCCGGCAACAAGATCGCAGGCTCCGGCGAACGCACCACTGAAATGGCCATGCATGTCGCTATCTACGCGGCCCGGCCCGACATCCATTCCGTGGTCCATGCCCATCCTCCTATTTCGACCGGGTTCGCGGTTGCCGGACGCGCCCTCAATCTGGGTTTGATGCCGGAGTTAATCGTTTCGATGGGATCGGTACCCTTGGCTGAGTACGGTCTTCCGGGAACGCCGGCGCTGGTTGACGGGATGCTGCCATATATCCCGAAATTCAATGCCATCCTACTGGCGAACCATGGCGCCGTATGTTACGGCGAGAATGTAGCTCAAGCCTATGCCCGCATGGAAACGCTGGAGCACCTCGCGCGCATCGCGCTGGTGGCGGAAATGCTCGGGGGGCCAAGGGTCCTTCCGCGGGTCGAGATCGAAAAACTGTTTGAAGCTCGCGCCCGTTACGGCGTCACCATACCCAACCATTTCGAGCCGGGCAGCCCTTTGGCCGCCGAAGACATGCCGGATCCGAGCGAAAAACTCGAAGTAACGCGCCAGCAGTTATTGGCCTTGATCGACGAAACGCTTCGCGTCCGCGGCGTCGTTTAGCGATCTAGGGGGATGTGGTCAGACTTCTTCCCGCAAATTCTCCGCCCCGCCGGTGCCTAGAATCTCATCCGCCGTCCGGCGAGATCGCCGGTGAGATTTATAGGTGAACAGGTGCCCCGCCAGGAGTGCGCCGATCACTAACTTAGCGGCCTCCGCGCCAATCCAAATTTCGACCAGCGCCCATACCCGCGCCTGCGTCCCGAGAAGCTGACTGCCCGGTGGAAAATCGGCTTCCCGCCCGCGGTACACCAGTTCCGGATGGATCGCCAACTGGAACAGCACCAGCGCCACCATCAACCCGCACAGAATCTGTGGCAGTATCCGCTTTTCCGCCGCGAAGTACAGCATTCCGCCCAGCAGCAGCGCACCCGGAATCTGAATCCATTCCCACGCCGAGAAATAGTAGCGGTATTGTTCCACCGCGAAGTAGCGCAGCAGCAGCCGGGCTTCATCCCGGCCCGCTTTCTGGATGATCTCAGCCGCCGGTGGAATCGCCGAGTTCAATACACTGTTCGCCAGCCGCAGGTTCTGGAGAGCCGCCAGATCCACAAAAAGGCAGCAGCCGATCCAGGCACCCAGTAAAAATGTTGCGATGCGGGTTGAGTGCATTGCCCTCCAGTGTGGCACAATTGCGCCGTATGACCATACCGCGACCCACTCTTTTGGGGAGGAGCGGCCTTCTAAATGCGAGAAGGGGAACGTTTACCGTTCCCCTTCGCCGCGTCGTTCAGGTATGACTCTGGAATCGTGACTTCTTGGTCCCCTTCTGATCGGGGACCTTCAGCTTATCACTTTATTCCTGAATTCTGCTGTCCCACGGGAACCGCTTCCATCGCCGCGCCCGTATATGGCAAAAATACTACCCGGTTCCGTCCCTGGCGCTTGGCGGCATAGAGCGCATCGTCGGCCACGCGGATCAGTGCCTCTTCGGTCACCGTGATCCCCGGCATCCAGGCCGTAGCGCCGAAACTGCACGTGATCAACTGGGCTTCTTCGTTGAACCACATCGGATCGTTGGCGAGCGCTGCCCGCATCCGTTCGGCTTGCTTCTCGGTGACAGCCACATCGCACCCGGGCAGCACAATCAGGAATTCCTCGCCGCCGTAACGCCCAATCGCGTCGTAGGGGCGAATCGAGGCCGACATGCGCCGCACAAATTCCCGCAGCACCGCGTCGCCCGCGAAATGTCCGTAGGTGTCGTTGACCGACTTAAATTTGTCGAGATCCGCCAGCACCAAGCCTACCGGCCGGTTCTCACGAGTTCCGCGCTGCAATTCACGGCTCAAGATATCCAATATCGAGGAGCGGTTCCAGATGCGCGTCAGGAAGTCCTTGGTAGCCTGATCGCGCAACTCCTCGCGCGCCGAAATCAATTCGTGTTGCAGCTCCAGAATGCGCACACCCGGCCGCAGCCGCACTTGCAGCTCGTGCTGATCGAATGGCTTGGTCAGGTAATCATCGGCGCCGGATTCCATGCCTTCAATCAGGTCCTCGCGCTGGCTCTTGGAACTGAGCAGCAGGATATAGGTGTAGATGTCTTTGTCCTTGGCGGTAGCGCGGACCCGGCGGCAGACCTCGGGTCCGGTAAGGCCCGGCATCATCCAATCCAGGATCGCTATCTTGGGTGCATTCTCCGATTGCAGAATGTGCCACGCTTCGTTGCCGTCGCAAGCCACCACCACTTCGTAGCCCCACCGGCGCAAGGTTGCGTCCAGCAGGTGCCGCGAAACAATGCTGTCATCTGCAATCAAAATTTTCATACGCGTTTTCTAATTATACGGGCCAGAGCACTACACTTATACCCTTTGTATCGGCAGGATTCGGACAAATACTCAGGATGTTGCTAGCCTGAGATCATGCCGGAGCTCGCTCCCGCAATCCCGCGTTCGCTTCTTGTGGTGCGACACGAGCCCTTCGAGCACCTCGGGTACTTTGCGGAAATCCTCAAAGATCTTCAGATTTCTTTTGTTTATAGCGATTTGGGCGATACGCTCGATCTCGGCCCGCATGACGGCTTGATCGTCATGGGAGGGCCGCAATCGGCCAACGATCCCGGCATGTCTTCTGAGATCCACTTCATTCAGCAAGTGATCGATGCCAGGACTCCCGTGCTCGGAATCTGTCTTGGTTCCCAGCTGATCGCCAAAGCCCTGGGCGCACACGTATATCGGAATCGCGAAAAGGAGATTGGCTGGGCTCCGGTGTATTTCTCCGAAGCCGCGCAAAACGACCCGCTTTTCGGAGGCTTGGCGTCGCCGACGACATTTTTTCACTGGCATAGCGAAACCTTCACCCAGCCGCCCGGCAGCGAATTGCTGGCCTACTCCGATAAATGCCGCCAGCAGGCGTTTCGCTTTCGCGAAGCGGTCTATGGCATCCAGTTCCATCCGGAAATCACGCCCGAGATGATTGTCGACTGGTCGGCCCAGCCCGCCAACTGCGGCGATGTCGACACCCTGGACGCGCCCATTGATCCCCAGGCAGCGGCTACCGCTCCTCTCGCCCGTCATGTTCTCGAAGGGTGGCTCGGCACGTTTTAGCGGATCTGCCGACCCCTTCAGCTCGCCAAGGATTCTCCCGGCGCCGCCTGGGAAAGAACGCGGACGCCACCCAGGCGCTCATTCGCAAGTTCGCGATAGCGGTAGGCGACCGTGCTCGAGCTGCTCGCGATTTCCTCTTCGGTCAGGTAGCGAAGCGGAGCGGCTGCCGGAATTCGTTGCACCACCTGGGCCAGCCCGCTGATCATTGCACGCTCCGCGGCGGCCATGGATTTACTCACCAGGACACCACATCCCGCGATCATTAAAAAAGACCGCTCGCCATAACTCGTATCCGCTTGCGCCAGCGAATCGGGACACGGGATCGGCCGGAACGTCGCTGCTGAACTCGAATTCGAAAAGATGGCTTGACAGGGGTAGAGCAGCCCCCCGGAAAGTACCGCTTGCGAAATCGCGTCCGTTCCCAGTGCGTGCATCGCGTCGTCGTCCGGCAATTCCCAAGCTGAATTTTCGGAAATCTCCGATAACGCCGTATAATCCGCCGGATGTGCCTGCCGCGGCCGAATGGCGAGCCGCCGCCCCACTTCGCGGAGGAGATTTTCAACAGTCCGGCAGTTTTCCCCGCACACCACCAACCCGTGATTGCCCAAAACAAACACGTCGGCGCCGCCAGCCGCCACAGTGCGTTGGATCTCTCGCGACAGTGCCAGGCCTGAGGCCACATACGGGACCCAGTGCCAGCGCAAGCCGTCCAGCCGGTCCTGCAGTATTACCGGAGCATCGCTACGCACTGCCCAGGCAATCGTATCGACGCAATGTACGTGAATCACCACGCGGTGCGGCAATACCGCATGCATGGCCGTTTCGAGCGACGCGCCGGGATATCGCTCGGCCGGATCGACGTCCCGTCGCAGGCAGTCCCGGTGCACGTCCACCAGGTTTAAAGGGATCAAGATGTTGTCCTGTATGGCGTCGGCCATCCATTTGCCGGAGGCTTTAATCCACAGGACGCCATCCAGCTTAATAGAAGTGTTGCCGGTGCTCGCTTGTGTGAGCAGTGGATTACTTCCCACGCGCTCGGTTACTTCCAGCAGCTCTTGAAGTTCGCTCTGGCTGGCCAGTGGCGCATCGCTTCTCATACGTCCCTCCACCTTCCTCCTAGCCCAACACCCGTAGCGGCTCCTCGGCTACCGGCGCTGCCGGCTTAGCCAATGCCTGGCCAATCCTAACGGAAGCTTTGAAGATGGCTCCGACAGGAATAATGCCTCCTAACCGGTGGGCCGCCACCGCCGCCAAGCCCATGGAGGCTATACACCCGCACGACTTGCAGTCCGGATCGCCTCCAAACTGACAGGGCAGAATCTTGGTTTTGAGATCCGCCGACAGCGTTTGCGTGGTGAGCGCGAAAACGCAATCCTTCGGGCTCGCCGGCGGTGTCGCAAATTGCCGGATCATGCCTTCCGGCATGTCCAGTTTGGGAAATTCCTTCCGCAACAGCAGCATGTCCGCGATGGCCTGCGTACGTTCCCCAGTTTCCAGCATTTCCGGCAATCGATCGCCTCGCTGCGGGGTAAATAAGCTAAACCATACTTTGCGGATCTCCGGCCGGGGACTCCAGAACGCCAGAAATTCCTTCAAATACCCGGGCCGCTTCATCATTTGGCCAGTGATGGTGCAGTGAACGGTGATGTTCTGGCCCGCAATATTCTTAAGGATGCGATCGTAAGTGGCCGGCGCGCGCCGGATATCGTGTTCGGGCTGCAGGCCGTCTATCGAAACCACCACGTTCATGCGGGCCAACGTCGCCCAACTCTCGGCGAGAGGGCGGAAGGCGCTGGTGACCACCTGGACATGGATTCCTCTCTCCAGCAATAGCGGCACCATGGATTCCAGTTCGCGATACCGAACCAGTGGATCGCCGCCTACGATGGATAAATGCAACGGCCGGATGCGATCGACTAACGCCAGAACCCCGTCGATGAGCTCCTGACCTTTGCGGTCGGCAAGGCTGCGCAACGTCGCTCCGCCTCCCAAATGCGCATCGTCGTAGGCGTAGCATCCCGGGCATTGCAAGGGGCACTCGCGGGTTATTTCGATTGAAAGCGAGGGTCGCTCACCTCTTAGAATCTTCCGCCATGCGCTGATTACTTCCGTGGTTTTCACTGCGTGCTTCTCCTTGTCGGTCCCGGCTAAGGGCGACAGCCACAAACATACGTGGGAACGATTCCATAGCGGCGCCTTTCAGCACCCGGTACTTATGCCAACGAATCAGGAGACGATGGGGGCGACGGATCGGCCGCGCAGGCCATTGCGGCCATCTCGTCGCTGGGACGATTCGGCCTCACGATCTCGGTCACGCCGACTTGCAAGAGCGGGAATTGAGGAGCAACGCAGAGCCACGCACAGCGCAAGCCTTGCTCCTCGAAGGTGTGCGGCACTTCGCGCACACTCGCGATTTTGAAATCTAGGCCATGCGGATTGACCGCGGGGGGATCAGGAACGGCATCAAGGGAGGTAGCCACCAACGATGCGACTATTACCAACACAATGCACAAAATCAATTTCATTGCTGCCTGTGAGGTCCCGTACTTCATGATAGCGGATTCCCCGCCGCCGGACTCTCGACGCCCGCGCGATGCAAGCGCCGGCCCGACGTACAGTTACAATAATTTTGTGTCCGACCTCACGCTTCCGGCCGATTTCGAAACCGTGATCGATGCAGCCTGGCAGCGCGCCCGCGCGGTTCCCGGCTACATTGGCGAGCTCGAATTCCGCGCTCTGGGATTGCTCGCGGCCGGGGCGCCCGGTGCCGGCGCGATCGTCGAGATCGGCAGCTTCAAGGGCAAGTCCATGGTAGGCCTGGCGTCGCTTGCCGCGCATTACGGGTTCGGTCCGGTGATCAGTATCGATCCGCATACCGCGCCTTCCGTCACCGATCCCCTGTTGGGCGCGCAAGCGTCGTCTTTCGACGACTTCATCGCTAACTTGCGCGCTGCTGGAATCGAGCAGCATGTGGAGGCGCACCGCGCTCCTTCACGCGAGGTAGCGAAGGGTTGGGACCGTCCCATCCGTCTGCTGTGGATCGACGGCGACCATACCTACGCCGGCGCCAAAGAGGACTTCGATTTATTCTCGCCCCATCTCGCCGATGGCGCGATTGTAGCGTTCCACGACACACTTCACGAATTCGAAGGCCCCATTCGCGTCTTCGTCGAAGATATTTTGCGCTCGGATCGCTTCGGCCCGGCTGCGTTTTTTCATACCATCGCCTGGGCGCAGTATCGCCCCCGGGACGGATCGCGGTTTCGAGCCGCACGCGAACAGTTGGCCCGGCGCGCGGCCAAACTAATCCCGTTGGTGGCGGACGGGCGTCCGGTGAAAGGCCTTGGGAAGCTGCGCTTCAAGCTGCGCCGCGTCTTGGTGCCCCATACAGTCTTATCGCCCGCTGAATGGAACCTGAAAATCGTTCCGCAACTCCGCTAACCGAAACTCAGGCCGCCGCAGGCATTTCTGCATGCCTCACGGGGAGGTCACGCACGACGTCCTTTTCAAGCGCCAGGTACCCGCAGGCCACCACTACCAGGAACATCGTCAGCACTTCGCTATCGCCCAGATTCATATTCGCGACGCCGTCGACAAGCGTGGCGATCACCACTGCGATACCGCCATGCAACAGGAAACGGCGATCATCGCGGCCCGGTGGCAGCCTCCGCAGCCCTTGCCAGAAATCCCACAGGATGCGCCCCATCAGCCACAGAAATACCAGCATTGTGGGGATGCCGCGCTCGGCGGCGTAATGCAGATAGATATTATGCAGGTGCATGTAGGAGCCCACCGGCAAGGGCCGCGGGATATCGGCCGGAACATACTCGTTGAAGTGAATCCGGGGCATCTCCGGCCCCAGCCCCAGCCAAGGGTGCCGCTCGATCATGCGCAGGCCGGTGCGCCATACAACCTTGCGGAAATCATTCGAGTCCAAACTTTTAGGCTGCAGGATGGAGGTGAAGCGTTCGCGAATCACGTTGGGCGAAAGCAAAAGCCCCGCGGCAATCACCACCGGCATCACCATCACCAGCCAACGCCGCCAGAACCATAGCAAGTACAATCCCGCTACCGCGGTTGCGATCCACACCCCGCGCGTCTCCGCCAACAGCAATCCCAGCGAGCTCACGGCCGCGACCACCACCCACACCCAAATCCGCTTCCGCGCCTCGGGAGCGAAAAACAGGAAGGAGGCGAGCATAATCAGCACAAACATCTCCTCGGCCGAAAACGTGTACCAATGGCTCATGAAGCCTGTGATGCGCTCGCCTACGTAGTAGGTGTAAACGTCACTGCCGGCCGCGTGCGCCTGCTGGACTTTGCGGGCGAACTGCACGAAGCTGAGCCCCGCGCTGACGCTGCCGAACGCCGCCCAGCCCAGGAACAGCCAGCGGATCATGGCCATGCTTCGCAGCAGCGAGAATACTACCAGAAGCTGGGAAAATACGTAGATTTTCTTGACTTGCGGCCACCCCGCAACGGGATTTCCGGAAAACGCGATAGCGATCAGCGTGCCCAGCAGGAACAATCCCAGCGGCAACTGGATCGCGGGCAGCCGCAGTTTTTCTCCGGACAAAAGCAGCGCCGCCAGCGCCATGCCCAACAGGATCTGCGAAGGCGCGATCCCGACTACGATCGCCAGGGATGACGCGAACGCGAGCCAGCGCGCAGTGCGCAATGTGACTGATTCCGAGACATCCATGCAGGATTCATTATCCCAAAGCCCGCCGCTAACATCTTTCTGCTAATAGTGGAAGCGGTACCTCAGCTGCAAATATACTTGCCGCGGATCGGCATAGTGAGTTCCCCCAAAGGTCTTGCTATTATCCAGCAGGAATCGCCGATTCATCAGATTCAGTGCGGTCACTGAGATCGTCAAATTCTCGGACATGGTCTTGCCCACGGTCAGATCGAACGTTGTATGTCCGGCTAAGTGCGCCGGCACGTCGCTCGATCCGTCCGTGAATCCCGAACCATAGTACAGATTTCCGCCTGCCACCACGCGATGCGGCAGGTCGAAGTTAAACCCGGCATGGAGCGTAGTCCGTTGATCGTGGTCCAGCAGAAAATAGCCGTTGTCAGGAGGTGAGAAATCAGTCAGGCCGCCATTCACTGCGCCACTGCCTTCGGCGTGGGCATACGCATAACTTAGGTACACCTCGCCGCGGTGTAGCAGACGCGGGGAACGGACAGTCGCTTCCCAGCCGTACAAGCGGGCGTTGTCGATGGTCAGCGGAAAAAACAGATTCGAATTTCCAATGGCGTTGTGGTCGAAATAATTTCGCGCGCGCTGATGATAATTATTCACTTCGAGGGCCCAGCCGCGCAGCGGAATCGTGAGCCCGAATTGGTGCTCCTGATCGCGTTCGCCGTGGAGCGGAATAAAGCCCAGCCCTTCAGCTACCGCGAAGTCGAGCACCGGACCCGTCACTGTCGAAAGCGGCGGCGCCTGGTAATACTGGCCCCAAAATCCGCGCAGGATCCAGTTCAAATGCGGAATGCGAATCGCCCCCCCCAATCGCGGGCTCGCTGCGTTTTCAGCAATAGCGCCGCTGAAATGCGTCAGACGAACGCCCGCCGTCAGCGTCAGCCAGGAAAGCGCCTTGTATTGATCTTCGAGGAACAGCGCCTCCAAATGCCCGGTAGTCGCCCGTTGATTCGCGAATGACAGACCCGAACCATCGTTGGCAATCAGATCCACTGACTCATTGTCCCGCTGCGCGAATCCATAAACTCCAATGCTCGCGTTATGTTTTGGATTCAGAAAGTTTAGCGATGCTTGAGCGCCGCCGTACTGGGAGGCGCGATGCTGCGTGGTGCTGAGCGGTGTATCGCTCGGAGCGCCATCGTAGTTGGCGCGATTGTAATGATAAAACGGCGAGGTCGTGAGGACCAGGCCGGAATGAAACGTATGTACCCACGAAAGGCTCGCCAAAGCATCGCGTTCGTTTTCCTGATCACGTATCCCCGCGGCCTGCGCGTCCGGATCGTTGGGAATTTGATAATCGTCACGGCGCAACAAGGACACCCAGCGGAATTGATCATTGGCATCCCGATTGTAAATTAGCGTGGCCATCCCGCCCAAGCCCCAGACCCGGTCGTGCAAAACGTCAGGACCCGGCGTCGAAAGCCCCGCGTCGCTGCGATTGCCATTTAAACTCGCGTAGTAAGCGAACTTTTCAGTGTGGCTGCCGAAGTTCACCTGATCGTTGGTCTGGTTGAACGTGCCGAAGGTAGCGAACAACTCACCTTCCTGATTGCGCTCGAAACCCGTTCGCGGGACCGCGTTGAATACACCATAGGTACGGTCGCCGTAAGCCGGCGAGTATCCGCCGCGCTGGGCTTCGAGGTAATCGATGTCCTTCGGATCGATCTGCGGGCCGACATTGCTGGCAATATTCGTATTGGGAATCGGAACGCCGTCGATGGCCCAGGTTACCTGATGTCCACCGCGAACATGCAACTGGTCGTGCGCGATCCACGCGCCCGGGACATAATCGGTGATCGCACTCAAACTGTTGCTTAAGTTGGCGCCCGGCGTGGTGGCAATTTCACTGCGGCTGATCATCGTCGACGGCGTCATTTCCTCGGCATTCACCGCCAGCGCCGATTCCGCCACGCTCACCGACTCCCGCACGGCGCCAATTGCGAGCTGAAAATGCAGGATGGGTGCGCTGCTTGAATCCACCACCGCCTGCTGCTCCGACGGGCTAAAGCCGTCACGCACGACCGTGACCCGGTAGGCCCCCACCGGGATCGCTGTTATTTCGAAGTCTCCGTCCACCCCGGTCGTCGCGGTCTGCGAATAATCCGAACTGGCGGACTTCACCACCACGGTTGCTCCTTTGACAGGACGATGGTCCGGATCATGCACCACGCCCCGGATCGAGCCCAATACCGCGGCCCCTAGTGTCATGGGAAGCAACAAACAAATCGAAAGCACTGCGCCCGACAACTTCACTCTTCATACTCCTTGGGGGACACGCGACGTGCACACCCCCGCCAACACTATTCAGGGAATGGGATTAAAACGTGAAGTAGGAGGAAAAGCACGGCGGAGGTCTTTGATGGAGGTAGCAATCGACGATCCAACGCACGCTTGCAGCACGTCCGGCCAAGCTCGATTCCTCGACCTGAGGACGGACCGCCCACGCGTCAGATCGTAGAACTCCCGCGGCGAACGCCGATGGAGGAGCGGCCACCTGCGAACATCCCGGCGTACAATGAGCCGCAGCGTGGAAACCCAGCGAGACGGAATCGCCATTCGCGGAGTGATGCAGGGGGCACGCAGCGGTGCCTTTGCGCTTACAACAAGCCATCTGGCACTGCGGCTGATTGGTTTGCGCCAGCAGCGAGACCACGGGCAGCGGACCGAATAGCAGAATCAACGCCAGCCCGATAGCTTGGCGCGTATAGATTACTGCTTGTCGAACTCCGTGCATCTGTTCGAAGTATACACGCGGTTAACGAATCTCGGACATTTTCGCCCCAAGGAAGTAGCGGATTACATCAGACGGAACAGGCGAAAAACACTCGGGCTGGCAATCCCCGCGAGCGCCGGGAGAAAGCCCGGCGCAACGCCGCGGCGCCGAAATTCGCCGTGAATCGCATGCCCTCCCAGATAGAGGAACGTGCCGCCCGCAATTGCGAGCAGGGCGTACAAGCCCCGGGCACCCAGGTAAGGGGTGAGGACCAGCTCCAACGCAGCTCCGGCTAGTGTCGCGGATTCGGCCAACAGGCACCAACTCAGGGCCGCCCGGCGCGATTCCATCGCCGCCCGGACGATAACCCCAAGCGCCAAGCCCTCCGGGATTTTATGAATGGCAATCGCCAACACAAACGGCATCCCCAGGTGCGCCGACCCCGCGGCTGCCGAAACGCTCCAGCCATCGAGCGCGCTATGCAGGGCGGCAGCAATCAGCAGCGGAGGTGCGAAACCGTGGAGGTCGGCCGAACAGTGTTCGTGATCGTGCGGATGAGAGCATGCCGGACACACCGGGTAAACAAAGTGATCCACCACCCAGAGCGCAGCGAAGCCCGCGGCGATCCACGCTAACGCGTTGAACCAGCTTAGGAACTGAGCCATCTCGGGCAGAACCCAAAACAGCGCAACGCCCATCAAGACCCCCCCGCTGAAAGGCACCAGCCGCCGCGACCACGCGTGCACCGAAGTCAGCCCAACGCCCGCAGTGGCGCTCAGGAAGGCCACCCCGGTTATGACAAATGGCACAGTGAAATTCAGGGTAGGCTCCTGTACACTAAAGAAGAACATCCGGGCGAAAAGGCCACGCCTGGATGCCTCCATTGTAGCTCGGACGCCTCGATTCGCAGCCCGGCATAGTGGGAGAAACATAAATCCGCGATGGGCGAGCGGAACGAATCATGGCGCGGCTCGTCATATTAATAAGCTCTTGCATTTTAGTAAGTTATTACGGTTTAGGTGGGGAAATAGTCGGTAATGCAAACTCGTAGGTCTTTTCATACAGCAATTATCTCCGGGCTGGGATCCGTTATCGGGGTGGCTCTGGGCATTCCCACCGCGCTTTACCTTTTGGTAACCCGCGGCTCCAAGCCGAAGGGGAGTTTCGTTGAGGCCGCCAATCTTTCGCAGTTACAGATCGGCAAGCCTCAGGAAGTCAGTTTTGAGCGAACGCGGCTAGACGGCTGGCGCACGTTCCAGGAAAAAGTAATCGCGTGGGTGGTCCGCACCGATGACCAGCATGTGGTGGCTTATTCTCCCCAGTGCACCCATTTAGGGTGCGCGTATCACTGGGAGGCTCAGCAGAACCAGTTTGTGTGCCCCTGCCATGAATCGCGTTTCTCGATCGACGGAAAAGTGCTGGGGGGGCCTGCAGCGCGGCCGCTGGACCGTTATCCTGTACGAGTGGAGAACAGTAAACTGCTAATCGGCTCCGAGATCCGAAGGGCGTAGTCCGGCATGTTTCGTCGGCTGCTCGATTGGCTCGAAGACCGCACCGGCGTGGAAAGCGCGGTCAAACACTTCCTTTACGAGGATATTCCGCAATCCTCCGGATGGCACCAGGTGTTTGGCAGCGTGGCGCTGTTTGCGTTCCTGGTACAGGCGGTCACCGGGATTCTGCTCGCGCTTAACTATTCGCCGGCGCCGGGCGAGGCTTACGACAGCCTGCGCTACATCGTGACCCAGGTGACGGCCGGCCGATTGATGCGGGCTTTGCACCACTGGGGCGCGAGCCTGATGATCGTCGTGGTAGTGGTCCACATGATCCAGACGTTCCTGTGGGGCACCTATAAAAAACCCCGCGAAGCCACCTGGATCGCCGGTGTGGGACTGCTGCTACTGACTTTGGCTTACGGCCTGAGCGGATATTTACTGCCCTGGGATAACCGGGCGTATTGGGGAACCGTAGTAACCACGGAGATCTCGGCTCTCGCGCCCGGTGCCGGTCCACTGCTGGTTCGCCTGTTGGGCAGCGATGGCACTGCGATCGGCGCGGTTACATTCACCCGCTTTTACGTGGCGCACGTCCAGCTTCTGCCGCCTTTAACGGCGTTGCTGATCGCCATTCACCTCTACTTGGTCCGGCGCCACGGCGTGGCTCCGACGCTGGCTGACGCGCTCCAACCCAAAAAGAAGTTCTATCCGGAACAGGTAGCTAAAGACACGGTGGCCATCTTTGGATGGTTTGCCGTGCTGATGGGCATGGCGCTGCTGGCGCGGGTGCCACTCGGACATCTGGCCGACCCAACCGATCTGAGCTATATTCCGCGTCCCGAGTGGTATTTCCTATTCCTGTTCCAGTTCCTGAAGTGGTTTGAAGGTCCGCTCGAGGTAGTCGGCGCCGTCATTATCCCGACGTTGGCAATCATCGCGCTGCTTCTGGTCCCCTTCATCGATCGCGGCAAGATGAAATTGGTGCGCCAGCGCATAGGTGCGATTGGACTGGTAGTGCTGGGTGCGATTTTCTGGGGGGGCCTGACGGCGCGTGCCGTGGCCACAACGCCGGAAACCCGCGAGATGGACATGTCGCTGATCCGACCGTGGCAGGAGATTTCCGCGGGGAATCTGGCTTCGATCGGCTATTTCCGCCAGGCTCAGTGCGGGAGCTGCCACCGGTTGGGCAGTGCCGTGGCGGCGCCGGACCTAACCATTGCTCCTTCGTCGCGGCCAGCGAGTTGGCTGGAGGAGCACATCAAAACCAACCCCAAAGCTCCTGGAGCGCTCACCGACGCGCAAGTGCAAATGCTGGTCACCTTCGTCACCAAACGCAGCGACAAAGCAGTCGACGCCTGGCAGAATGCTCCGCAAAGTGCAGTCGACGGCGCTCTGGTATACCAATCGAACGACTGCGCCAGTTGCCACAAATTGAACGGCGTGGGCGACGATCTCGGTCCGCCGCTCAACGGCGTGGGCGAACGGCGCGAGCGCTCCTGGATCGAGGGTCATTTTGCGGACCCGCCGAAATATTCGCCTGACTCCATCATGCCGGCTTTCCATTTCAAGCCCGAGCAGCTGAAACAAATCACCGACTACATCTCGGCAATCCCGAAATAAGTTTACTCGCCACTGTAAGCAAATACCATTGACCGCGCGGAAAAACGTCAACCGCTTCGCCTCAGCCGGTTCGCGCCGAATTGCGCCCGTCCCTTTCGCCTGAGACGGTTTCAGATAAACTGATATTTTTATATGATCTATTCCCGTTCGGCCGAATATGCCATTCGCGCTTTGGTGCATCTGGCTGCACTGCCGCCCGGCGAATATGCGATGTCCAAGAACATCGCCGCTGAAACCAACATCCCTGCGCACTTCCTCGCTAAGATCCTGCAGGACCTAGCCCGCGATGGCTTTCTCAAATCCAACAAGGGTCCGCGCGGCGGATTCCGTCTCAGCTTGCCGGCTGAAGACCTCTCTATGTTGCGCATTGTTGAGGCCGTCGACGGCGCTGGCCGTTTCGACCGCTGCATCGGCGGCGCCCCAGAATGCAACGACCGCGCCGCTTGCGGCATGCACGACTCGTGGAAAGCTCTGCGGTCGCGTATCATAGATTACTTGGGGGGTACTTCCGTCGCCGATCTGGCGAAGACCCTGGGGGACAAGCGCAAGTTGCTCGCCCGCCCCCGCCGCAAGTGAAGGAGAGTTTAAGTTTATGCAGAATTCCGTCCTAGTCCCGATGGTGGTCGAGCAGACCTCGCGCGGCGAGCGCGCTTTTGACATCTACTCGCGACTGCTCAAGGAAAACATCATCTTTCTGGGCACACCGATCGATGACAACGTCGCAAACCTGGTCATCGCACAGATGCTATTCCTGGCCGCCGAGGATCCCGAAAAAGACATCTCGCTCTACATCAATTCGCCCGGCGGCTCCATTACCGCGGGCCTGGCCATCCTTGACACCATGCGCCTGGTGGAACCCAATATCGTCACCTATTGCGTGGGCCAAGCGGCTTCCATGGCGGCCGTGCTGCTGGCGTGTGGCACCAAAGGCAAGCGCTACAGTCTGCCGCACTCGCGCATTCTGATTCACCAGCCGTCGATGAGCGGATTGGCCGGTCAGGCTACCGACATCGATATCTACGCCCGCGAAATCCTGCGCATGCGCGAAACTTTGAACCAGATTCTCGCCGACGCCACTGGCCAGACCGTCGATCGCATCGGCCGCGACGTGGATCGCGATTATATCCTAGAGCCGGATCAAGCCATGCAATACGGCCTGATCGATCACATCATCTCCAGCCGCGCTCTGCAGCCGGTCGCGAAGTAAGGCGGCTTCCGCCGGCGAGTTCCGGCCACTCTAAACTTAAAGTCTTGCGCTTCGCGCAGCGCCGCGGGGTTTGTGTTGTACTCTTACGCGCACTCAATTGATATAATGAATCCCCGTAATGTCACCCCACTTGCTCGCTCAAAATCGACGCCGGTTTCTGAAGTTCTTGGCAGCCAGCCCGCTGGCTACACTGCCCGCTTCCGCCTGGCAGAATCAATTGGTCCCCTTCGAGATGAAAAGCCCCAAGGACGCGTTAAGCGTCGCGGATTTCGAAGATATGGCGCGGCGCTTGCTGCCACCGGCGCACTGGGGCTACATGGCCTCCGGCGTTGATGACGACCGGACCTATCGGGCCAACATAGAAGGCTATAAAAAAATCGAACTGCGCACACGCCGCCTGGTGGACGTCAGCAAGCCGGACCTGAAAGTCGATCTATTCGGCAAGACCTACGACACGCCGATTTTCATCTGCCCCACCGGCGGTCACAAGATGTTTAACCCGGAGGGCGAAGTTGCCACGGCGCGCGGGGCCAAAACCAAGAACGCGTTGCAGATTCTTTCGACGGTGAGTAGTACATCGATTGAAGACGTCACGCAAGCCCGTGGCGAACCCGTGTGGTACCAGCTCTACGTGCCTTCAAAATGGGAGAACGTCGAAACTCTGGTGCGTCGCGTCGAAGCCACCGGGTGCCCGGTAATGGCGGTCACGGTAGACCTGCTGGCCGGACGCAACACCGAAACTTACCGGCGTTTTCGCCGTCAGGATACCCGCGACTGCACCGTCTGCCATGGCCCAGGCGAACCCGGCGGGAATCTGGCGGCGCGGCCGATGTTCCGCGGTCTGGATATGAAGGGCTTCGGAATGAACCCCGCGTCGCTCGACTGGGCCTTTGTCGACAAGCTGCGGAAATTTACCAAGATGAAGCTGGTGCTCAAGGGCATCGAGACCGGCGAGGATGCCAAGCTCGCTATCGAGCACGGGGTCGACGGTGTTCTGGTTTCAAACCACGGCGGACGTGCAATGGAAACCGGGCGCGCCACCATCGAAGATCTGCCCGAGGTGGTCGCGGCCGTCAATGGCCGTATTCCGGTATTCGTCGACGGCGGCATCCGTAGAGGCTCGGACGCGCTGAAGGCCCTGGCCATGGGCGCGAAAGCGGTGGGAATTGGACGCCCGTATCTGTGGGGCCTCACGTCCTTCGGACAAGCCGGCGTCGAGCGCGTACTGGATATTCTCGACGGCGAACTGCGCCTCGCGATGCGCCAGTGCGGCATGCCGACGCTCGCCCGAATCAATAAAACCGCCGTGATCGTGCCTGACTCGCGGGCATAGGGGTTAACCACATCGGCAGGGGAGCGTGCCAGGCACGCTCTTCCGCTATGAATCCATAAACGCAACCACGGTCATCGTAGGATTGGGAAGAGGTGACCGATGGCGTGCAACCCCGAATCTCTGAGAAACGTTCCTTTGTTCGCGCTGCTCGATGACGACGAGCTAGCGGTGCTCTCCGCGCAAGTGGACATCAAGCATTTTGCGCCGCGCCAGCGCATCTATAAGCTCGGGGACCCGGGCGGACGCGCCTACGTGCTGGTATCAGGGCAGGTCAGCGTCACGACGGTCGATGAAGATCAACAAGAAGTGGTGGTCGCGGAGCCAATGCCTGGCGAATTTTTCGGATTTGCGTCGATGTTGGAAGAGACACCGCATCACACCAGCGCCATCGCCCTCGCCGACAGCGTTTGCATCGAAACGGACCGCCACGACATCGCGGTGCTGATTGAACGCAAACCCCACGCCGGTTTGGATATTCTCACGGTGATGGCGCGC
>Ga0068855_100001143_pt1 | contig 32892 bp, 25 predicted proteins | sample KBSCornC52_FD_66592 | JGI IMG/M metagenome (GOLD analysis project Ga0068855, IMG submission 66592) | Corn rhizosphere microbial communities from Kellogg Biological Station, Michigan, USA - KBS Corn C5-2 | ecosystem: Host-associated > Plants > Roots > Rhizosphere > Soil ...
CCAGCGCCACGACAGTCCCCCCGCAGAATGAGGGCACCCTCCAGCTCTCTGCCGGGGAGGAGCTGCGCGTGAGCCCTGACGGCCTCTCGAAGCTGATCCCACATGCGGATCTCGGATCCCTGACTGCCTGGCGCGAAGGCCTGGTGATCTTTCGTGATGAGCCACTGAGTCAGGCCGTCCGGCGTTTCAATCGCTACTCGAGTCTACAAATCGAAATCCAAGGCGACGCGCTGGCCGCCGAGCACATCGGCGGCGTCTTCAAAGCCGGCGACACCCATGGATTCATCCGCGCCATTGAGCTTTACCAGCCGGTTGCGGCGGATTACAGCCGCCGCGGCGTCGTTGTGTTGAAGGCGGCGTCCGCAACGCCCCGATAGACCAGGCGTTTGTCGGCCGCTACGCGGACTCTTCCGCACGCAGACCGACCCGCTCGCAGCGCCCGTCCGCTGCTTTTGCCGGACGAGAGCTCGCACTAAGCCCGGGCCCTCTGGCGATGATGATGTAGGTTTCCGTCCTCCGTGCGTTTTAGTGTGTACGCGGTGATCACTCGCTGCACATACACGTTGGGGGGCAGACCGAGGTGAGCCATAGCCGCATTACTTCAAGGCCGTCATTCGAGAACATAAAGAGGGTGGGCAGCACCCTTCTGGCTGTCCTCTGCGCCAGCCTGATCCTCGGCACAGGGTTCGCAGCCGAGCCTGCGAGTACACCTGGCCCCACGTACTCGCTAGACATACCGGAGCAAAGCCTGCGAGATGCGCTGCAGGCGCTCGCGCTCGTATCCCATCACAAGCTGTTGTACTTATCGAATCTGGTCCGAGGCCAAAGCGCTCCGGCGCTGAAGGGCGACTACACGCTCGAGCAAGCACTTCATCAGCTGCTGAGCCGGACACACTTGAGCTACGAGATTACCGCCGATGGCCTCGTGCTGATCCGCGCCCCCGCCGCAGCTACGACGTCGCGCTCCCGCCTCCCGCAATACACCCCGAGCCGAGCGCGGGGCTCGCAAAGTCAGGTCATGGTGTCAAGCTGGGGATTTTGGCAATGGCCAAGGACGGGCGATTGGGGCGACTTCCGGCGAATCGGATTTACACATAGCACTGTTATAATGCCTGCGGCCTGAGCCTGACATGAATCCAGGTCGGCAAATGACAGCGACCCGATCGACCTCGAGAACATGCTCACGGATCTGACGAGCAGTCGACTCGATACAAGGAAGGAGCCCACTATGGAATCGAGGCGCAGGTTGATAGGTTTCAGCGCGCTTGCTTGCGTTGCCACTCTAGTTGGAGCGCAGCAGCCGCGCGCGCCGCTCGACATCCGTCCCATTGATGGCGAATTCTATTATCTCATCAACCAACATAGTGGCTTGCAAGCTGACTCTCCGGTCTCCAGCGGCTCTGGGCAAGTCACGCAGGAGACCTGGAACTTCCGCGAGCCCTCCCAACGCTGGATGCTTGCTCGTGCTGCAGATGGCAGTTGGGCCATCGAGAACGCAGGAGCTCAAAAATGCCTTGCCGACGAGTTGCAACGTGCTGAGCTGACGGATTGCAGCGTACCGATTCACAACCGGTGGCACTTGATACCCTCGACCAACGGCTACTACACGGTCCGCAACCGCGACACGCATCGCCTTCTGGACATCAGTGCAGAGGCCACCGCGCCGGCAGCGGCGCTCGTCACGTCCGCTGAACGCGGGCCGCAGCCGCAAAGCCAGTTGTGGCTGCTGCGTCCAACTGTCTTTCGTGGCATGGACAACGCGTTGCTCGAAAAGCAGGAAGCGCTGCGTGTCTCCCAGAGCACGCCCTGGTGGAAGGACGCTGGACTTTCACAGGACGTACTGAGCATCTTCAGAAATCATGGAATCAACATGGTGCGTCTGCGGCCGAGCTCGGCGCCTCCATACGTCGATCCCAGCGCCACGGGTTGCCAGGGGAATGCCTGCTTCGCGGAAACCGAATCGCAGGACCTCGACTTGGCACGGCGGGCCAAAAATCTTGGCATGAGTATTGAGCTCACGCTCCTGTTCGACGGAGGTAGCTCGCAAAGCGTGCCCCCGGCGTGGGCCGCCGACACGCTGCAACAGGCACAGGCGGATCTCTACGCCTACGTCAAGGCGGAAGTTGAACGTTATCGCAACGCCGGAGTCATGCCCGACCTGATTTCCATCGGCAATGAGGTGGATACGGGATTCCTGGGAGCGCTCGGCAGTCCGACCGGTGCACAGTTTGGCAACTTCGCGGCTTTGCAGATCAGCGGCATGCAGGCAGTCAAGGATGCAGCGAGCGATCCGGCTCTGGGACCGCCCCTCCCCCGGCCTCTGACTTGCATTCACATCACGCCCGCCTGGGATCTGGCTTCATTCTTTACGCTCGTAAAAGAGAATGGAATACCCTACGACATCATTTGCCAGAGTTATTATCCTTTCTTTCATGGGCCGCTCACGGACACTCAGGCCGCGATGGCGAACCCGTTCGCCAAGCCGATTGAGGAGGACGCATTACTGCGTGCCGTAGCTCGGATCGGCAAGCCGATCTTTCTCATTGAAACCGGCGAGCACTATGAGAACGGATTCGAAGCCAATGATCCGTGGTATTCACCCTCAGTGCCAAACCAGCGGCAATTCCTGCTCGATCTGCAAAGTGTCATGAACGGGTTGCCTGACAATTCCGGGATGGGCATCGAATACTGGGATGGCGCAGGCGTGAACATTCTCGCCGACGGCGGTCCCTTCTACTTCAACGGCGGATTTCCGCCGGATTCGATCTATATCTGGAACGGGTTGACACTCTTCAACAATGCGGATTCCAGCGGCAGCTCGAATCAGCAGGATCCGAGCTATTCGCAACTGCTCGGCGGCATCGATGCCCTGGGCGGCAAGCTCGATCAGGCCCGCAAGTACAAGCTAGTGACTTCCAACGGAAACGTACTCAGCTTGTCCGGACGCCATGTTGTGTTTGAATTTGACTCCGTAGCCCCGACGCCACGCGAGCAATGGGTCATCCGCAGTACTGGCGATGGCTTCTTCCAGGTTGGTAATGCAGATATGACCCTTCCCGCGCTGGTTTTAGACGGAAAGACTGCGGCCAGTACGGCTGCTGCCCCACCCGACGGTAGTCCGGCACAGCAGTGGGATGTTCGCTCTTTGGGAAACGGAGTATTTCAGCTCATCAATCGCGCTTCCGGGCAGCCAGCCTCGAGCCGCGGGCGCGAGCTCAGCTTTCAAATTACACCCACACTCTAGTGTGACCGACTCGAGCGCCGCAGATCGTCTGCAGTATCGAAACTCAACACTCGCCCGGCAAAGTCATCATTGAAAATGGCAGTTGCGGCTTGCCACAACTTGCAGCGACGCTGTCCGTCCGCCAACAGGCGGATGCCATCGAGAATTTCGCCCTATGGCGAGTGGCACAAGAGTTATCGGCCGGGGATGGCCGATATATGGCCGATATGTAGCCGATAAATCCCATTTGACGACCCTCCTCACGATGACCAGCACCAAGACGAACACCTTTAGGAACTGAAGCAGCACCTCGAAACTGGTTGGCGGCAGCAGTGCAAGGCAGAGGGACGCTGTTGCCGGGTCTAAGACTATAGGTCGGGCTTAGCTATAGCGGCAATCACGGGCGGGTGCGGGCCAGGCTGGTCGTGGGGCTGTGGTCCCGTGCAGGTGGGCAACCGGACCGAGCGCTCGTACGCGTTTTGGGCGTCAGCGCCGCTTTCGTAAGCATTCTGGGCGTAGAATAGGCGTTCTGGTGGGGTAGAGAGGCAATCTAAGTGCCAAACTGGATCGGCTACCGTTGGCTCATTGAACACTATGGTTTAACCATAACGCAGCCGCTGCCCATCGAAACGGTCATCGGGCGCACACGCGCCACCGTGAGCGACGGCCAGACCGAGCGCCGTACTGTACAGGAACCGCTGCGACCGGAGGCAACGACAGCAGCACATCTCGCGTTTGCCTTGAAACATGAAGGCATCCATCTGGAAACGCTGTCCCGACTGTTCGCGGTGATGGCACCGGCCGAACTGGAAACCTGGCTACGCGAGGAGCCCCAAGGGCAGTACACCGCGCGCACGGGGTTTCTCTACGAGGCGCTCAGCGGCCGACAACTAGACGTGCCGGACCGGCGTAGCGGCAACTACGTCGCCGTCCTTGATTCAAATCGCGAGCTCACCGCACAGGAGCCCATCAATAACACGCGCTGGCGGGTGCGCGACAACCTCCTCGGCGATGCGCGCTTCAGCCCGCAGGTTTACCTGACCCCGCAAACCCAAGCCGCGCTCACTCTCGATGTCGGCCAGCGCATCACGCGGCTCGAAGGTCAATTCAGTCGCGAGTTGGTGATGCGCAGCGCTGTATGGCTCACCGTGAAGGAGAGCCGCGCCAGTTTCGCGATCGAGCACGAGGAGAACAAGCGCGACCGCGTCCAGCGCTTTGCCACCGTTCTCGAGCAGCGCACGGGACAATCGGCCGATCCGCTGGACCCGACCGACTTGGAGGCCCTGCAACGCGAAATCCTGGGACCGAACGCGTTGCACTACGGGCTGCGGCTCTCGCCGATCTTTGTCGGTGAGAGCGGCCGCTTTGGCCGCGAGGTCGTGCACTACATCGCACCCCGGGGCGAGGATGTCGCTTCTATCCTTGAAGGGTTGCGGACGCTCCTCAAGCGCACCCGAGGACTGTCACCGGTGGCGCGGGCTGCTCTCATTTCATTCGGCTTCGTCTACCTGCATCCCATGATCGATGGCAACGGCCGCATTAGTCGATTTCTTATCAACGACGTCTTGAGGCGCGATGGCGCCCTGCCGGCGCCCTATATCGTGCCCATCTCCGCGGTGTTGCAGCGGCCAGACCTGCGCCCCCTGAGTTATGATGGCGCGCTTGAGGTCTTCTCCCGCCTCTTAATGCAGCAGTATCAGGGTCATTGGTCTTTTGGGGAAGAAAAGCAAGCTTCCGATGGCGTGCGATACAACCTCGAGTTTGACGCCTATCACGATGCACTTCACGCCTGGCGCTATCCCGACTTGACTCGCCATGTCAGTTTCATCGCCGATACGCTCGAGTTGACCATTGAGCAAGAGATGCGAGCTGAGGCTCAGTACTTGCAACAACACACGGCTGCTCGGGAGCGATTGAAGACGATCATCGAAGGTCCCGACCCGGTTCTCGATCGCATCATCCGCTCCGTCCGTCAGTCGCGCGGTGTGATCACTGGAAAACTTCGGGCTGAGCACCCCCTGTTGGAACGTTCCGAAATTGCAAACGATGTCGTGCGTGCAGTTCGCGAGGAGTTTCCGTGGGTGGGCGCTCCCGATTCGGTCAAAGACGCCGCCGACCGTACCGCCTACTGACCGGAAGTCTCCTCGACATTCCTCGCGGTTGCATGGCGGACTGGAGGCCGTGGCTCAGGTCGCGATGCAAGGTTGGGACGCCCGCATGAGCATCGCGACAGCGCCTGGCCCTCGACGTCATCCTGGGAGCGCGTCCATGGCTTCAAGCAACGCCCGCGTGCGGGCCTTGAGCGGCTCTTCGACGACGCGGTCCGTATGGATGTACAGCTGGTCCGCCTGCAGAACCATCGCCCCGACTTCGTCGATGCTCCTGCCATTCTGGAGCGCCTGGTTCAGCACCTCCCGGCGCTCCGCCCGACGCTTCTCGGTGGACTCGGAGAGCTGCACGGCGCCCTTAGGCGCGCCTTCCATGGAGCGATGGACGATATGAGTGGCGACCGGCCCGGGACATAACACGCTGACACTGATCCCCGTTGGCGCCAGTTCGTTACGGAGCGCTTCGGACATCCCGACCACGGCGAACTTGGCGGTGTGGTAAAGCACGCCGGAGCCGCCGGTCACCAGTCCCGCGCCGGAAGCGGTATTCACGATATGTCCGCCCAGGCCGCGCTCGATCATCCGCGGCAGGAAAGTCTGTACGCCGTTGATAACGCCATTGAGGTTGATGCCGATCGAGAAATCCCAGAGCTCGTAATTCAACTTCGCCGCCGCTTCCGCGACGATGACACCCGCGTTGTTGAACAACAGCGAAACCGGGCCCAGGGCTTTCTCGGCCGCATCCGCGGTGACGGCATAAGACTCTCGGTCGCGCACGTCGAGCGTATAGGTCTCGACCTGCGTGATCGCCTGCAGCTCGGCCTTGGCGCGGGCCAGCCCCTCTGTGTCGCGATCCACCAGAGCCAGCCGCACGCCCGCGCGTGCCAGGCTGCGGGCGATTCCCAGTCCGATGCCATTGGCACCCCCCGTGATGAATGCTGTGCGCCCTTTCACCTCTGTCATGCTCATCTCTCCTGCCCGCTGCCCCGATCGTCGCTAAGCGACGGTCGCCGGCGCCTTGGCCTTCTCAGCTCTTCGGCCCAAGATTGCGCGAGGCAATCAGCTTCTCGATGTTGGCGCGAATCGCCGGCGGCATGCTCTCGATATCGATCGGGAAGCCGTGGACCAGCATCGCCTGCAGGTGCCCGATCTGGTGCAGATGGAAGCCATAGTCCGCCGACGCCTTGCGACCCATCTGGTCCTGCGCAAAGTTGATCGCCTGCTTGACCAACTTCATGGTGAACGGATTCTTCGCGGCGATCGTCTTGGCCAGTTCAAGCGTACGCGCGGCGAGCTGCTCGCGTGGGACGACGTGATTGATCATGCCGCGACGCTCGGCTTCCTGCGCGGTGATCCAGTGGCCGGTCATGAGCCACTCCTTCGCCTTGCGCACGCTCATCTCGTACGGGTGCTGCCAGAACTCGACGCCCGGGATGCCCATTTCGGCCGCGGTCGCGTCGCGGAACCGCGCATCTTCGGAGCAGACGATGAGGTCGCACATCCACGCGAGCATCATGCCGCCGGAGATCACTGAACCCTGGATTTCGGCGATGGTCGGCTTCGGCGCATTGCGCCAGCGCTCGCTGATCTCGAGATAGATCTCCTTCTCGCGAGCGTAGTAGCCCTCCCAGCCCTTACCCTGGTAGCTACCTCCCCAGAGGCCGACGGTCTGGTCCGGCGACGGATTGTGCGGACCCTCACCACTGATGTCATGGCCAGCGCTCCAGTGATCGCCCGCGGCGGCCAGGATGATCACGTTGATGTTGTCATCCTGGCATGCGCGCCTGAAGGCATCATCGAGCTCGTACGTCATCGTGATACCTTGGGCATTACGCCGGCCGGGCCGGTTCATGACGATGCGAGCGACCTTCGGAGCGGGTTCTTCGTAGCTCACTTGTTCGTACTGGCGAGGCTCTGCGGCCATGTTTGCTTCTCCCTTTACGCTCAACGGTTATCGAACCAGCTAAACGCGCCGCAACGTTGTGTCATTGCCCATTGCCGGACGGCTCTGCCTTCCGAGCGCCGATGGCGGCGGGCGTGCTGAAGGACGCTGCCTTCATGCACATCATCTGCGTGCGTTCCTCCAGCGCAATGACCGCGCCCAGGTCTTCAATTTCGGACGCCCGGGTCATCACTTCCTTGGTCTTCCGCAGCCCCACCGGGGATGCGGCGAGCAGCTCGGCAACTAGCGCACGCGCGGCGCTCTCGAGCTGATCATCCTCGACCACTTCCGAGACGAGGCCTGCCGCAAGCGCCCGGTCCGCGCGGATGAATCGCCCCGTCATCATCAGCTCGGCTGCAAGGGACGTACCGAGCATCCGCGGCAGGAAGTAGCTAGTCCCCAACTCACAGCCCGAAAGTCCGAGCTTGACGAAGGCGACATTCATCTTGGCGCCGCGCCCGGCAATGCGGATGTCCGCGGCGAGTGCGAGATTGAAGCCGCCACCACACGCGGCGCCATGGAGCAAGGCCACAACAGCCTGTGGGCACGAGCGCATCTTCAAAACAATGTCGCTCAGCGATGGTCCGGGCCCCGTGTCTGTCGCACCGGTTGGCAGGGCTGCCGCACCCGATTCTTTGAACCAGGTCAGGTCGAGCCCGGCACAGAAGCCCTTGCCGGCGCCGCGCATGACGACGACGCGGCGTGAGTAGTCCGACTGCAGCCCATCGAAGTAGGACCACAGCTCCCGCACCATCGTCGCGTCGAGCGCATTGAGGCGCTCTGGGCGGCTGAGGGTCAGCCAGTCGACCGCTCCTTCCCGGACAACGCTGATCGTGGTGTAGTCGCTCATCGTTCACCTTAGTTCTTCTGTCATTCGACGAGACGCAGAATAGTTTTCTGAAGTCGCAACGCCCCCGCTCTTAAAGGAGGGGGAAACTATGAATTCATGGCTCACCTTGGGGCTGTTGAGGCGACGTGCCACTCGGACCTTCGCATCCCCTACTAAAAGCAGGGGGGCCACCTACATAGCCCCCGATATATTGATCGTCAGAGGGGACTCCGCGATGCACAGTCGCCATTCAGTGCGCAGTTGGATGGCGGACACGCCCAGCAGACTATCGTGGAGTCAGGTATGGGCAATCATTGGGACGCAATCGTTGTAGGGTCAGGCGCGGGGGGCGGCATGAGCGCGTACGTTCTGACCCAGGCGGGCTTGCGCGTCCTGGTGTTGGAAGCAGGGCGCGCCTATTCCCCGGAAACCGAAACACCCATGTTCGACCTGCCGGAAAAGGCGCCGTTGCGGGGGACGACCACGCCGGACAAGCCATTCGGCTATTTTGACGCTACGGCCGGAGGCGGGTGGGACATCCCCGGAGAACCCTACACCACGGCGGAGGGTTCCAGCTTTCGCTGGTATCGCGCCCGCATGGTCGGCGGCCGTACCAACCATTGGGGGCGCGTTTCCCTTCGATTCGGGGCCTATGACTTCAAGGGCAAGAGCCGGGACGGGCTCGGCGTCGACTGGCCGCTCAGCTATGACGATCTCGCGCCCTGGTATGACCGGGTGGAGCGGCTGATTGGCGTTTGCGGCGGACAGGAAGATATCGAGAACGAGCCCTCCTCGCCCTCCGCACAGCCGACGCCGCCGATGCGGCCGAGCGAAATGCTGCTTCAGCGCGGCTTCGCCAAGATGGGCATTCCGGTCGCCTCCACGCGCGCCGCGATCCTGACGCAGCCGCTCGGCGACCGGGCCGCCTGTTTCTACGCAACTTCATGCGCGCGCGGTTGCTCGATCCGGGCTAACTTCCAGTCGCCGACCGTTCTGCTGCCCCCAGCTCTGGCCACGGGCAAACTCAAGGTGCAGACCGATTCCGTCGTCAGTCGCGTGCTGATGGGCAAGGATGGACGCGCGCGCGGCGTGGAATATATCGACCGCAAGACGGGCTTGGCCCACACCGTCGGAGCGCGCGCGATCGTGCTGGCCGCGAGCAGCTGCGAAACCGCGAGAATCCTGCTGAACTCGAAGACCGCGGAACTTCCGATGGGTGTCGCCAACGAATCCGGCCAGGTCGGGCGCAACCTGATGGACTCGGTCGGCACCGCGGTCGTCGGTCAAATCCCAGCGCTGGAAGGAATGCCACCGCGCAACGACGACGGCATCTCGTTGGGGCACATCTATGTCCCCTGGTGGGGTTACAAGCAACAGCAGCAGGGCGAGCTGGATTTCCCCCGCGGATATCATTTCGAGATCGTGCCGTCGCGACTGATGCCCGGCATGTCCATCGACAACTACGCCGATTTCTGCAGCACACCCTTCGGCCCGGGCCTTCGTACGGAGCTGCGCCAGAAATATGGGAGCCTGGTGATCATAGCCAGCCGCGGCGAGATGCTGCCGAACGAGGACACCTTCTGCGAGCTCGACCCGATGGTGAAGGACCGTTTCGGCCTGCCGGTGCTTCGCTTCCACTGGAAGTGGACCAATGCCGAGCTTCGCCAGGCGGCGCATGCGCGCAAGACCCTGAGGGAAGTCGTCGGCCATCTGGGTGGCAAGGTCCTCTTCGGCAACGAGAACGACGGCGGCCCGCCGATCAGCCAGGGCGGCGAGGTCATCCATGAGGTTGGAACGACCCGCATGGGCGCCAGCCCGAAGGAGTCCGTCGTGAACCAACACGGCCAGAGTTGGAGCGTGAAGAACTTGTTCATCACCGATGGCGGTGTGTTCGCGTCCAGCTCACACAAGAACCCGACATTGACAATACTCGCGCTGAGCTGGCGAAGCACCGCGCACCTGGTCGAGCAACTCAAGTCGGGAGCGATCTGATGGACAACCGAGCGTTCGGGGACAAGCCCTTCCGGATTGATCGGCGCAGGACGCTGGCCTGGCTGGGCAGCGCCGTCGCCGCGGTCAACATCACCCTGCCCTCCGTATCGTCGGCTGCCGTAGACGGCGCGGGGACGCCCGTGAACGCCAAGGCCAAGGGCTATGGCAATGACCCCGACCTGATGCACCCAACGGTTCCGTGGCCGAAGACGATGTCCGCGCGCCAGTTGGAGCTTTCCGGCGTGTTGGCGGACATGATCCTGCCGCCGACCGCCACCGCACCGGCGCCGAGCGCGGTCGGCATTCCCGATTTCGTGGACGAATGGGTCAGCGCGCCCTACCCCGACCATCAGCGCGACCGCGGGCTCGTACTGTCCGGCCTGATATGGCTCGATTCTGAAGCCGGCAAGCGCTGGGGCAAATCCTTCACCGAGGTATCGGGCGAGCAGCGGCTGAAGCTGTTGACTGAAGTCTCGACGCCGCCGGCGCAAGGCGATGGGGCGGCAGCGATACGCTACGGCTTCTTCCGCCGTTTCCGCACCATCTCGGTCGGCGCCTATTACAGTCTGGAGCAGAATTTCGAGGAAATCGGTTATGTCGGCAACAAGGCGCTGAAGGCCTTTCCGCCGCCAACAGCGGCAGAGACGAAACTCATCAACGAGGCCATCGCGAAACTCGGCCTCTAACAGCGAGCAACCCGTTAATGGAAATGACCCGTCGCCAGACGGTGGCCGCGCTCTGCGCCTTGGCCGCCGCCGCTTCTCTGCCTCATGCAGCCGCTGATGCGAAGAGCAAAAAGGAAAAGAAGATGCGTCCCCTCGGCATTCAAACTTTCATGCTGAAGGGGCCACTGGACAAGGACTTCCAGGGCACGCTCAACCAGGTGGGCGCGATCGGCTATCGCGAGGTGGAGGCACATAGCTTCTTCGGCCGCAACGGCACGGATTTCCGCAAAGCGCTGGACCAGGCCGGGCTGACCTGCCCGAGCGCTCACGTGATGCTGGACCCACTCCTGGGCACGCCGGGGCTGACGGATCCAGCCACCGTCGAGATGTTGCTTCAGATCGGCGCAAAGCATGCCGTGGTGCCGGTCTTCCCGCTCGAGAAAGTCAACTTCGCCCAGACTGGCGGGGATATGTTGAAGATCGCTCAAGCCATCTGGAAAACCGGCGCCGACATGAGCCTCGACGACTGGAAGCGTGTCGCCCACCGGATCAACGAAACCGGCGTCCAGCTTGCCAAATCGGGCCTCACCATCGCTTACCACAACCATAACCTGGAATTCGCGAAGTTGAGCGACGGCAGCACCCCGCTGGACGTTTTGCTCCGCGAGACCGACCCCGCCGTCGTCAGGTTGGAGCTCGATATCGGCTGGGCCGCGGCCGCCGGCGTCGATGTGGTCGCCTTTCTGCATCAGCATGCGAGCCGAATCAATCAGGTTCACCTGAAAGACACGACCGAAGCTTCGGGAACGAGCTTGAAGTTCACGCCGGCGCGCCTGGGCGAAGGCATCCTGAAATGGGATGCCCTGTTGAAAGCGATCAACCGCGCCAAGATCGAGCATCTCTACATCGAGCAGGAAGAGCCCTTCAAGGCGACGGCGATCGAGGAGGCGCGCATTGCTTTTGAATTCATGAGCAAAAGGCCTGAGCTGAAAGCCTGATCAAACGGTTTGATTTTCACGAGTGCGATTTGTTGATGAGGTGACGTATGCGTATCGTTTTCAGATCGGCCGTAATGGCCCTTTTACTTGCAGCGAGTGCGGCGTTTGCGCAGCACGCGCCCTATTCGGTGCAGGAAACGGAGGTGGGCACCTTGCTCGATGATCCAGCTGCCGCTGCGATTCTCGAAAAACACATGCCTGGCTTCACGACGAACGACAAGATTTCAGCGGCCCGCGGCTTCACGTTGGCATCGCTGCAAACTTTTGTTCCCAGCATCACCGATAAGATCCTCGCGGACATCGACAAGGATCTGAAGAATCTGCCGCCGAAAAAGCAATCTTGAATCCAGGGGGACGAACATGACAAACATCGATGGCATCTGGAACATCAGCATCCAGGAACCCACCGGGGAAAAGACAGGCACGCTCACCCTCAGGACTGCCGCTGATGGTTTTACGGGTACCTTGTCCGACAAGGGACACACGCTGGAAGTCAGGGACGGCAAGATCGAGGGCGACAACCTCACCTGGAGCATGAAGATAACCAAGCCCATCCCGCTGACGCTCAAAGTGCTGGCCAAAGTCGACGGCAGCTCAATGTCCGGCGCGGTAACTGCCGGCATGCTGGGCAGTTTCCCGCTGAAAGGAACGCGAGCTTGAGGCGCAGCGGCCGCCAGCGGCGCCGGACGCGGCGTCGCTCATCGCAAATGTAACGAGGAGAAATGATATGACCGAAGTTCGGGGACGCACTGCCTTCATCACAGGCGGTGCTAACGGTATTGGTTTGGGTATTGCGCGCGCCTTTGCGAAGGCGGGCGCGAAGTTAGCCATTGCAGATCTCGACACGGCGGCCTTGGCCCGGGTGAAGGAGGAATTGAAAAGCATTACCCAGGTCGAGACCTATCGACTCGACGTGCGTGACCGCGCCGCCTATGCCGCGACTGCGGAGGCGGTTGAGCGCGCGCTCGGCGCGGTGACGCTCCTGTTCAACAATGCCGGCGTCGCCGCCGGGGCTGCCGTGGAAGCCATGACCTACGAGCTGTGGGATTTTGGCATCGGGGTCAATCTGGGCGGTGTCATCAACGGCATCCAGACATTTTTGCCAAAGATGATCAGACAGGGTCAGGGCGGGCACGTTGTCAATACCGCCTCGGGCGCGGGATTGGCGGGGGTGACCGCGGTTCTCTACACCACAGCCAAGTTCGGCGTGGTGGGCTTGTCGGAATCGCTCGCGCTGGAATTGCCAAAGCACGGTATCGGCATCAGCGTGCTTTGCCCCGGCCCCGTCGCGACGGATATCGTCGATCGGACCGTGAGCATCGCGCCCAAAGCTGCTTTGTCGGCGGACGAAGAAAAACAGGCGGCGGCGGCCCGGGCTCAAGCCACCGCAATGCTCAAGAACGGCGTGAGCATCGATGCAGTCGGCGCGAAAGTCCTCAAGGCAGTGCAAGAAAACAGCTTCTACATCCATACCGATCGCTTGATGGAAGAGTTTATCAAACACCGGACCCAAGCGCTGCTCGATGCCATGCCGAGGGACCCGGCATGAAGCTCGCCGGGCACCTTCACACACAAACCTTTGCCAACAGCCGGCCGGTCCGCATCGATGCGGCCCGTGTACAGCGGCTCGTCGAAGCGGTCGACCGCGATATCGACGCGCGCAGCTATGACGGCATGGCGTTGAAGGTATCTGTTGGCGACGACCTCGTGATCGATGTCCAGCGCGGCTTCGCCAATCGCGATGCGGGCGTTCGCATCGACGGGACCACTGTCTTTGCCACGATGTCGACCGGCAAACAGTTTCTGTCCGCGCTGTTTCTCAGTTATGTGGAGCGCGGTCTGCTCAGCTTCACGACGCCGGTCGCGGAGGTGCTGCCGGAATTCGGGCAACGGGGCAAGGGACGCGTGACTCCTTTCCATTTGCTCACGCACACCAGTGGGATCATGGCGGCGGCGCCGCCGCTGCCGCCGGAGGAGCTCATCTCCAACCGCGCGGTTTTCGAGTATCTGTGCAAGGAAAGGCTCGAATCCCAGCCCGGCGAGCGGATCAGTTACTCGTTCATGGCCGGCCACGCGGTGCTGGCCGAATTGCTGCTCGAGGTCGATGGCCGCCGTCGCAGCCTCACTCAACTCATGCATGAGGAGCTGTTCCAGCCGGCAGGGATGACCAACACTTCGCTCGGCAGACGCGCCGATCTGGCCGAGCGGATGGCGCCGATCGTGGCCCGGTTCGAGGAGCCGGGAATTTTTCCAGCGGCAGCCATCAATTCGCTCAACATGCTCTATAGCTTCGACGGCGTCGAGATACCTGCGGCGACCTATCTCACCACCTCCTCGGACATGCATCGTTTCGCCACCCTGCTGCGTCGGGGCGGAGAGATCGACGGTTTCAGATTACTGTCCCCTGCGATGTTGGACTGGTGTTCCCGCTGTCATACGGGCGCGCTATCCAATGGGCTGATGGACTACGCGCTCGAAACACGCAATTGGACCGCATTCCCTGTGGGCACGGGCGTAGGGTTCATTCTCCGCGGCGAAAAGCCGACCCATGGACCCTTCTCGACGTTTGCCTCGCCGGGAGCGTTTGGCGGATGGGGCGCCGGATCGACTTGTTTTTGGGTCGATGCACAGCAGGGCATTGCTTTCAGCATGCTCTCTGCCGGTGTAATGGCCGATGACCGTCACCTCGAGCGAACGCGCCGCCTGGGCGACATGGCTCTTGCGGCGATGTATTGAGGCATATCTGTGAGGCGACCCTTGATCAAGGCTACGAATGTTGCACTGGCTGTTGCCCTGGCACTGGCGGGAGGAGCCTCTGGCGGCGCAGGGTTTGCGCAAGCTGCGGAAACCGGCCGAGCTCAGCTCATTGAAGGTTTCGCCAACCCTCCTTCGTCCGCCCGCCCCCGTGTCTGGTGGCATTGGATGAATGGCAACATCACAGAGGAGGGTCTCACCCGGGATCTGGAGTGGATGCACCGCATCGGCATAGGCGGTGTGCAGACATTCGACATCAACCTGACCACGCCGCAGATCGTCGACCATCGCTTGAGCTACATGTCTGAGCCATGGCAGCGGGCGTTTCTCTCCGCCGTCAGGACCGCGCGCAAACTCGGCATCGAATTCACAATCGCGTCCTCGCCAGGCTGGTCCGAAACGGGTGGCCCATGGGTTCAGCCTCCAGACGCCATGAAGAAACTGGTCTGGTCTCAAGTGACCGTTCGCGGTGGGGAGCGCTTTGCGGGCACATTGCCCGCCCCTCCCTCCACAACCGGGCCGTACCAGGATGTACGGTCTGTCGATTTCATGTCCGCGCTCACGGGCGATCCTCCTCATGAGACGCCTGACTATTATCGCGACATTGCCGTTCTGGCTTATCCGCTGACAGAGCCTGACATACCGATCCCAAGCGCAATCACCGCGGGCGGCGCGCCGTTGAATGCCGGGGCGCTGATGGACGGCAGATATGGCGATGCTCAGCCATTGCCGCAGGCAGCAAACAAAGCGCCTGCGCCGCCGATCGAGATTCAATACGACGCTCCACAGACGATACGATCGGCAACGATTTATTTCCATAACGTCGTGGGCCCCTTGGGCGCCCCGGTACTGGAGGCTCGGCTCGAGGCGCTGGACGCGGAAGGAATGTGGCAGCCGGTAGCGACCGCGCCACTGACCTTCCTACCGACGACGATCAGCTTCGCGCCGGTGTCCGCGCGAAGCTTTCGACTGACCTTGGCACGGACTACTCCCGATCCGGGCCCCATGGCCTGGATATCGGCCACTCCCATGCCCGGAATCAACTTTGCGCCCATGCTCCCATTGTTGACATTGGGGGCTGCGCGCGGCGCCCCCGCGGTGGCCGAAATTTCCTTGTCTTCGCAGCCGCGTGTGAATCACGCGCAAGAGCGCGCCGGATTCATGCTGCCAAACGATTACTACGGGCTTGCGCAAGGTCCGCAAGGCGATCCCGGCATCCCGGCAGCGTCAGTGGTCGATCTGACCTCACGGATGAAGGCGGACGGTTCCCTGGATTGGACTGCGCCGGCCGGAACCTGGCGTATTGTCCGTCTCGGCTATTCACTCACGGGGGTAACCAATCACCCCGCGACAGTCGAGGCGACCGGCCTCGAGGTTGACAAATATGATGGCGCCGCCGTGCGCCGTTATATCGATCATTATCTCGACACTTTTAAGCATATCGCGGGCGACAACCTCATTGGCCATCGTGGCATTCGCGGCTTGGTGACGGACTCGACGGAGGTCGGTCCATCCAACTGGACACCTGACCTCGTTGCGCGTTTCCGCTCATTGCGCGGATACGATCCCACACCCTGGTTGCCGGCGCTTACAGGTGCGCTCGTGGGTTCCCGGGAGAAGACAGAGCAATTCTTATATGATTTTCGTCTAACCCTTTCTGAGCTGCATACGAGCGAGCATTACAGGGTAATTGCGCAGGCGGCTCATGAGAATGGCCTGATCGTCTTCGGCGAAGCGCTGGAAGCCGGTCGTCCGACGCTTGGCGACGATCTGGACATGAGGCGTTTTACGGATCGACCGATGGCTGCGATGTGGACGTATGGTCAGGCACCGCCAAGTGCTCCGCCCATCATTCCGGTGGCCGACCTGAGGGGCGCGGCTTCCGTCGCGCACCTCTATGGACAAAGTGCCGTGGCGGCGGAATCCATGACCTCCATAGTTGATCCGTGGGCCTACGCTCCAGCGGGATTGCGGCGAGTGATTGATTTCGAGTTTGCGAACGGCATCAATCTTCCGGTGATCCACGACTCCGCCCATCAGCCTGTGGATGACAAGCAGCCTGGACTGGCGCTTGGCTTCTTTGGTCAGTTTTTCAACCGGCATGAAAGCTGGGCGGAGTTGGCGCGGCCGTGGATCGATTACATTGCGCGCAATGCCTACCTGTTGCAGCAGGGGCGAAATGTTGCCGATGTGGCCTACTTCTACGGCGAAGAGGCTCCGCTCACGGCGTTAGCGGCGGCCGGAAACCTTCGGAACCTCCCGGTCAATCATACGTATGACTTCGTCAACAAGACAGCACTGCTCAATGCGCTGGCCGTGCATGATGGAAAGCTCGAATCGCCAGCGGGCGCCAGTTACGATGTTCTTTATCTTGGCGGATCCAGCAGCAGGATGACTCTGTCGGTTCTACAGCGCATTGCCGATCTCGCCCGCAGTGGAGCGACGATAGTTGGCGCAGCGCCGTCTGCCAGCCCGAGTTTGTTGGACGACCGGCAAGCGTTTGACGTGCTTGTGCGCACATTGTGGTCTGGACGCCCTGTGACGCAAGTTGGCCAAGGGCGCGTCATTGCAGACACGAACGCCGACGCTGCACTGGCTCAATTGAGCGTGACTCCTGACTTCGCCTACTCCGGCGCGCAAGCGGACGGGCAGATCTTTTATGTACACCGCGCGCTGCGGCGTGGCGATATCTACTTCCTGGATAATCGCCGACCCCGCGCCGAGAATGTCGAAGCGCGGTTTCGGGTTTCGGGATTGACCCCGGAGCTATGGCGCGCCGACTCTGGCGTAAGGGAGCCGGTATCCTATCGAATGGAAGGCGATGTCACAGTCGTTCCGCTGCATTTCGACGCGGAGGAAAGCTTCTTTATCGTGTTCGCGCAGCAGACCTCCCGAAAAAATCTCGAGATCCCCGCGCGAGAGTTGACGCAAGTTGCCACTGTCGATGGGCCTTGGGACGTTCGCTTCCAGCCGGGACGCGGCGCGCCAGACTCGATCCGTTTGGATGCACTCCAATCCCTTGCGGAGAACACCGCGCCCGGTGTGAAGTACTTCTCGGGAGAAGCGACCTATACCACAACATTTTCCCTGCCAGGCCGCGTGGCCCCAGGCAACAATATTGTTCTGGATCTGGGCCGGGTCGGCGATATCGCAGAAGTTCGTGTGAACGGAAAGGTTGTTGGCACAGCATGGCACGCGCCATTCCGGGTGGACATGACTCGCGCAGCGAAACCGGGCGTAAATCGCCTCGATGTGCGTGTCGCCGATCGGTGGGTTAATCGTTTGATCGGCGACGCCCAACCCGGCGCACAACGTGTGGCCTATACGACCTTCTCGCCCTATCTGCCTAACGCTCCGCTGCTGCCGTCAGGCTTGCTTGGCCCCGTAACAGTACTGCGGGGCAGCCGGTAAAGCATGTAACAGTCTGGGAGCCGCTCAGTCCCTCTTCCGCGAGAGCCCGAGACGCTCGATCGCAGCGTCGCGCACCGCACTGCGGCGGACCTTGCCGGCGTCGTCGCGCAAATGCTCGTCAACGAACTCAACGGAGCGCGGCACCTTGTAGCGCGCCAGCTTCTGCCCCACCAGCTCCAGCAATTCCTCGGCCTTCAGCGCCGGTTCGGCATGGACGACCGCATGCACGCGCTGGCCGAGGTCGTCGTCCGGAAGTCCGACGACTGCGCAGGATCGCACCAACGGGTGCGAATCGATCACCGCCTCCACTTCCGCCGGGAATACATTGGCGCCGCCGGAGACGATCATGTCTGTGCGCCGGTCGCTGATATAAAGGTAGCCTTCCTCGTCCATCCAGCCGAGATCGCCGAGGGATTCCCAACCGTCCTTCACCTTCTTCTCGGCACCCACATACTGGTAGCTGGGCGGCGCGCCTTCAGGGCCGCGCATATAGATCTCGCCGACTTCGCCAGGCTTCGCGATCTCGCCGGCGTCGTTGAGCACCTTCATCTGGCCGCCCCCGATCGGCTTACCCACGGAGCCCCGGTGCTGCAGCCATTCACTCCCGCTGATGGCGGTCACGGCGACCGTCTCAGTGCCGCCATACATCTCCCAGATCTTCTCGGCACCGATGAGGTCGATCCAGGCCTGCTTGAGCCATTCCGGACAGGACGCACCCATGTGCCAAACGGTGCGCAGCGAGGACAGATCGAAGCGGCCGGGCTGCTCCTGGATCACCTTCAGCATGCGCGACATCATGGTCGGCACGAAGTTGGCCAGGGTGACGCCATGCGTCTGGATCGCGCGCAGCGCTTTCTCCGCATTGAACTTGGGCAGCACCACCAGATGCTCGCCCAGAAACAGTCCGAACACCGAAAGCACCAACGGACTATTGTGATACAACGGTCCGGAGACCAGCTGGCGATCGCCGGGCAGCAGACCTGCGGCAAGGCCTGCACCGGCCATCCCGACCGCCGGCGTACCGGCGAGGATCAGCTTAGGGCGCCCGGTGCTGCCGCCCGAGGTCGCGGCCTTGAAGATGGGCGAGACGCGCTCTTCCAGCGGCGCATCGTTCAGCGAGGCCGCCGGCTCGTAGCCGACCGGGAAGCAACGCCGATTCGGATGGTCGGCCGCATCGGCGCCGACAATCAGTTTCGAATTGGCCAGTTCCACAATCGCCTGCCGCTCGACCTGCGGCAGACGGTGCGAAACTGGCTGCGGCACGGCGCCAACCTTCCAGCTGGCCAGCAGCGCTTCGTAGAAGGCGATGGAGTTCGGCAGCGCCAGCGTCACGAAGTCGCCCAGCCGCACGCCAGCCTCCTCATAAGCGCGCGCCATGCGGTTGCTGGCGAGGTCCAACTCGCGGCGCGTAACAGTCCTGTCTTCGCAAGTGATTGCCTTCGCGTCGGGGTTCGCCTCGACCACTTCACGGAAGATGCGGACGTAGGGCTTCACCGTCATCAACGCTTCAGTATCCAACTTCTGCTCCACGCTACTGAACTCCGTCCATCTGCCTTGTTTTGTGCCGCGAGTCTACGCGGCGCCAGCGCGACTCTAGCGCCTCCGCACCCGATCCAGCCCCTGCGATTCGGTGGGGGACGGCGCACCGAGATAGGAGCCTAGCCCGGCGGCAGCGCGTCCAGCAGCGCCTGGGTGCGGGCTTTGATCGCACCTTCGAGAGCGCGGTCGGTATGGATGTACAGGCGGTTTTCGCGCACGGCCTTGAGCACCATCTCGCCGACGGCGTCGATGCTGACACCCTGCGCCAACCTCGCCGTCGCCCGCTCCTGCGCCGCGGCCACCTTCTTCTGCTGCTCCTCGGACAGATCGGGGCCGACATTAGGCTGGGAGTTCGCCGTGCGATTGACGATGTCGGTCGCGACCGGCCCCGGACAGAGTACGCTGACCCCGATGCCGATGCCTACCTTAGTGAGTTCCATACTGAGCGATTCCGACATACCCACCACGCCGTACTTCGCCGTGGTGTAGAGCATCGTAGTCACGGCTGCCAGACCAGCGCCCGAGGCCGTATTGACGACGTGCCCACCTTGGCCACGCTCAATCATTCCCGGCAGGAAGGTCTGAACGCCGTTGATGACGCCCCCAAGATTGATGCCCATGCCCCAGTCCCAGAGCTCAAAGCTCATCCTCGCGGCCGGCGCGCCGGCGGCGACGCCGGCATTGTTGAACAGCAGCGAGACCGGCCCCAACGTGCGCTCAACAGCGCTGGCCACCACGGCATAGGCCGCGCGATCACGCACGTCCAACACGTATGTCTCAACCCGCGTGATCTGCTGCAACTCCTCCAGGGCGCGCGCCAACGCAGCGGCATCGATGTCGGCCAGGGCCAACTTTGCGCCCACGCGACCGAAGGCACGGGCGATGCCCAGCCCGATGCCGTTGGCCCCGCCGGTGATAAATGCGGTCCGCCCTTGTACGTCGGTCATGCGAATTTCCTCACCGCACCGTGCAAATTCAAACCCCGGCTGGAGCGAGCCGCCAGCCAAAAATGCACGGCGGCCCAGAATGGGATGACCGTCGTGGTGATCAACGCGTAACGCAGGCTTTCGATGCCATATCTGGGGGCAAGCAGATCGCTGATGACGCCCACGGCGACGGGCCCGAGCCCCAGACCCAACAGCGAAGCCATCAGCAGGATAATGGCAACCGCCGTCGCACGCCGATGCGGCTCCACATAGGTCTGCGTGGCCGACAGTGCAGGGCCTGCGCCGGAAGCGCCGACGAAGAAGGCGACCAGTTGGTAACCGAGCGCGAGCTTCCAATCGGCTACCAGGAACGACGGCAGGATGAGCAATGGAAAAAGGGCGAACGCAAGCATCGGCCACCACAGCTCCCAGCGCACATCGTGGCGATTGAGGCGGCTCACGATATAGCCCCCAAACACTGTCCCCAGGACGGCGCCGAATGCAGCGGTTCCACCGCTGTACAAGCCCACCTCCGTCAGACTCAGCCCATAGAGGCGCACAAAGTAGGCCGGAATCCATTGCGCCATCCCGTAGCTGCCGAAGGTGCCCACGGCGATTCCCAGGACGATATGAACGTATGGGCGCGTCGTACCCAGCGCTCTCAGAGTTGCGCGCAGGAGTTCCGGCGCCGCTTGGCGGTGCGCTTCACCGCGCGGTGGCTCACGCACCGTAAAGAACATGATGAGGGCCAGTGGGACTCCTAGCAGACCCGCCAGCATCACTGCGGCTCGCCAGCCCCAGAACTGGGCCGCTGCCCCCGCCAGCGCCAATCCAAGGCTCTGCCCGAGGTAGCCTCCTGCCTGGAAAATACTGATGGCAAAGGCCCTGCGCTGGGCGGGAAACAGATCCCCGATGAGCGAGTGCGAAGCCGGCATGCATCCGGCCTCGCCTACCCCCACCGCGACCCGGGCCATGAACAGTTCCACGAAGTTGCGCGCCATCCCGGTGAGCGCGGTCATGGCGCTCCACAGTGCCAAGCTCATCGAGACCAGCGCCACGCGGGACCGGCGGTCCGCGATCCGTGCGAGCGGCAATCCCAGCACTGCGTACAACAAGGCGAACGCAAAGCCAGACACCAGCCCCATCTGCGTATCGGACAGACCGAGATCGCGCTTGATCGGCTCGACGAGGATCGCCATGACCATGCGATCGAGATAGTTGAAGAAGCTGAGGGCCGTAAGCAGTGCCAGCACGTACCCCGGCGCGGTGGTACCGAGCCGCCGCAGGCCCTTGCGGGCAGCAGCCGCAGCGGTGCTGGCACCGGTCATGTCAGAAGTCATACCCGATTGAAACACCATAGGTGCGCGCCATTCCATAGCCCGCACCGGTCATCAGCGCATTCTGTGACACGAGGTTGTAGTAGCTCTTATCGGTCAGGTTTCTCCCGAACAGCGACACCGTCGTACGCTCAGCCAAGGTCAGCGTGGCGCTCGCATCGAGAAGGAAGTAAGACGGCTGCTTCAGCGTGTTGGCGAAATCGAAGAACACGGCGCTCGAGTATGAGCCGCCCAGCGAGAGATCCAGGCGCGCCGCATGGGACAACTGGGTGTGATAGTTGAACGAGCTGCTACCGGACCACTGCGGCGCCCTCACCATGTGCAAACCGCTCGCATCTACGCTGATGCTCGAGTAGAACAGGCCGAAGAGCGAGTTCGGGTCCGTTGGATCGAGCTTGTAGCCCGGCGCGTTCTTGAAGTCCTTGTAGCGCGCGTGTGTATACGCAACGGACGCGCGGATATCGAAGGATGGGTTGAAGCGGTAAGTACCGTCGAGATCGAAACCGTAGATCTCCGACTTCGGCGCGTTGAACAGCTGGGTATAAACCTGGCCCCCGCTCGAGAACACCGCGTTGACCTGGGTGTCCCTGAAGTCATAGTAGTACACCGCCGTGTTCAGCGTAAAATCCCGCTGCGAGGTCTTGTAACCGATCTCGTAGGCATTCACGAATTCCGGATTGACCTTATTGCGTTTCGGCGAGGTGGCATCGAAGACACCGGCCTTGTAGCCACGCGTGTAGGTCGCGTAGAGATTGCTCCCCGGCGCGAGCTCATAGCGAACACCGGCGCGGGGTGTCCACACTGTCTCCGTGGTACTATCGACGTCCTGGCCCGAGCCTTGCGGCAGAAACTGCGTGTTGACATCACGCGATTCATTCGTATAGCGAAGGCCACCGATGAGCACCCAATCCCCGAGATGATAGCCACCATCGAAGTAGACCGAACGCGCGGTGGTGTGGCCGATCGTCACAAACTGCGGAACGTCGCTGAGGTAAAGATAGGGAACGTCACCGCGGTCGTGGTAGTAGAAGACACCGCCGACATAGTCGAGGGTTGAGCCCGGCTTCGAGGTGATGTTGAGTTCCTGCGTGAAGACGTGGTCTTTTTGCTGGAGAGCAACACTGGCATTCGCCGCGGCCACGATGTCCTCATACGTCGCATCCAGATCGTTGCGGGATTCCAGCTCGTTCGCCTGATGCGAAGTGATCGACTCGAGCGTGGCGAAACCCATGTCCCACTTGATATCCGCCGTGTACTGATCGGCTTGGGTCTTGACCACGTCTTTGGTGTTATGCGAAAGGTGGAACCGATCTCGCGCGATCGGCCCGGCATTCGCGTCGATGCCCGGCAGGCTGAAGAACGGGGCTGTAGTAATGGCTTGATAGCTGGAACCGGTCGGATCGTCGAAGCGGCTGAAGTAGGCGCCGAGCACGATGCTCAGCGAGTCGCTCGGCTGGAATCCGATCTTGAAGCGCCCCGAGTAGTCTTTGCCGCTGTTGACGATTGCGTTGGTGCGCTCGTCATGGATGTATCCATCCGAGTGTCGATATGAAATGGCAGCATTCGCCGCGACGCCCTCGACGATCGGCACATTCAGATAGCCGCTCGAGCGAGCTTGTCCGAAACGCTCGTACGAAGCCTTGATCCGCCCTTCGAAGTCCGCCCCGGGATTCAGCGTCGTGAGCAGGATGGCACCGCCGGTTGCGTTGCGGCCGAACAGCGTGCCCTGCGGCCCCTTCAGGACCTGAATGTTGGAGATGCTTGCCAGGTCAAAAAGGTCGGCCGCCTTGAACGGCTGATACACACCGTCAATGTAGATGGAGACGTTGGACTGATCCATCGTCGTGCCGATGCCGCGGATCGTTGGCGCAAGGCCGTAGACATCGCGCTGCAGGTAGACGCCTGGAATCAGCTTGTTCAGACTTTCGAGGCTCGTCGCACCGGCCCGCTCGATCTCCTCGTGCGAGAGGGTCGCAATCGAAATCGGCACGTCCACGAGGCGCTCGGTACGGCGCTGCGCGGTCACGATGATTTCATTGAGCTCCAGGTCCGGCGCCGGAGCGCTCGTCGCAGGCGCCGGAGGCGCAGCCGGCGTCGCGACGCTCGGTGTTGGTGCATCCGTCCCGGGGGTCTCCGCGGCGGCGCCAACAGTCCACGAAATTGCGAGTAACGAAGCAGCGGCTTTGAGCACAATCAGTCCCCCCTCATTTACATATTCGCGCCGGCGCTGCTCAATCCGTGGTGCGCCCATCGCGTTGACAGTTTCCGTAGAGCGGCTCCCTCGATCTTCGGAAAGCAACATACTTCGTTGGGCTGAGCACGCCCCCCTCTCTTTCGTAGGGGATGGGATAGGACCATCCCCTTTTCGTCAAATGCGCGAGCGCTCGGTTTGTTTGGAGTTTTTTGTCACAACGCCGATGACCGTGGCAGGCCTCGCAAGGGCGATGATCTCGCTCGCCTCACGACGCGCCGGCCTTCCACACACCGACCACCGCTTCGTGAAACTCGGCGCCGTTCGGCAACATAACGTGAAGTCAGTCCTCAATGGCTCCGGCCGTAGAGCGTGATGACGCAGGCGCCGCCCAACCCCAGGTTATGCTGAAGCGCCAGGCGCGCACCCTCGACCTGCGTCTTTCCCGCCGTCCCGCGCAACTGTCGGGTCAGCTCGTAACACTGCGCAAGACCCGTCGCGCCGATCGGATGACCCTTGGCAAGAAGGCCGCCGCTCGGATTGATCACGTGCTTGCCACCATAGGTGTTCTGACCATCGCGGATGTAGCGTTCGGCGGTCCCGATGGGCGTCAGGCTCAGCGATTCGTAGGAGATCAGCTCGTTGGGCGTGAAGCAGTCGTGCAGTTCGACGACATCCACGTCCTCTGGCGAGACACCGGCAGCGGCATAGACCTGGTCAGCCGCAGCCTTGGCCATGTCGAAGCCGATGAGACTGATCATTGAGCGCTCGTCCCAGGTCTTCTGTACGTCGGTCGTCAGCGCCTGCGCGAGAATCTCGACTTTCGCGTTGAGGTCGTGTCTGGCCGCGAACCGCTGAGAAACCAGCACCGCCGCCGCCGCGCCGCAAGTCGGCGGGCAAGCCTGGAAACGGGTCACCGGGCCGGACAGCTTGGGCGACTGCAGCACTTGTTCGACCGTCAGCGGATCGCGGAAGACGGCCAGAGCATTGTTGGCCGCGTGGCGCCGGGCCTTGACCGAGATCATCGCAAACGTCTCGTCGCTGGCACCGTAACGCTCCTGATATTCGGCGCCGGCGCCGCCGAACAACTGGGCGGCCGGCGGAGCATCCGGATCAAACTTGCGCATCTCGAGGAATTTGGCCCCGACCTTGGAGCTCACCTGCTTGCGATCTTTGAAGACGGCACCCAGCGCGCCCGGCATCATCTGCTCGAACCCGAAGGCGAGCACGCAGTCGGCTGCGCCCAGCTCCACCATCTGGCGCGCGAGATACAGCGCCGTCGAGCCCGTCGAGCAGTTGTTGTTGACATTGACGACCGGGATGCCCGTGCTACCAACCCGATAGAGCACCGACTGTCCGGCCGTCGAATCGCAGTACATGTAACCCGCATAGGCCTGCTGAATCTGGTCGTAGCTCACGCCAGCGTCCTCGAGCGCGATACGGATGGCCTTCTCCGCCATCACATCCCAGTCTTCGCTCTGGCCGGGTTTGGTGAACGGAATCATGCCGACGCCAGCAACGCGCACGGTACTCACTATTCATTCTCCTGTGCAGGCATCGTGATGCTCGGCGGCGCACCCCGCCCCCCTCTTTTAGCAGGGGACTGCGTGCTTCCTGCGCACAGGCCAGCATCGCGATGCCGGTGCCTCCTGCCTCAAGACTCACCGCCGCTCACGGCCCTGTCGCTCAGCTTGCCGATCACAAACAATTCGCCGGCATCGCTCATGTAAGCGGCGTCACCGGTGTGCAGCCACCCGTCTCTTATCGCCTCAGCGGTTGCAGCAGGCCGGTTCCAGTATCCCTGCATCAGGCCCGCACCGCGAACCACGAGCTCACCGGTCCTGCCACGGGGGACTTCCTTCCCGTTCTTTCCCACGACTCGAATCTCGTTCGTGAGGCTCGGCCAGCCGACCGCACCGGCGGGTTTCGCAGCACTGTCGTCAATGCTCGCGATGCTGACCAGCGGCGCCATTTCGGGCACGCCATAGATGTTTGCAAATTTCACTGATGGCAGCGATTTACCGCAGATCTTCGCCGGCGCATCGGTGGAAGAAGAATGAACGCAGCTCACCTGGCGCAGCTTCGCTCGTCCCACCCTGTCCAGATCAGGGCTTTCCAGAAGCCGGTGAATCATAGGGGGAAGCAGCATCGTGTTGGTGACGCCTTTCTCCAGAATGAGTCTCACCGCCTCGCCCACCTGAAAAGCCGGCAAGAGGACCTGCGTTGCGCCTCGCAGCGTCAGTGCTAGCATGAACATCGCGCCGACCAGGTGGAATAGCGGTGTCGCATGCAGACCAACCTCTTCTTCCGCCGTAAGCTGCTCGAGTCCGCCAAGCACGCTGCTCATCATGTTGGCGTGAGACAGCATCACGCCCTTGGTCAACTCGCGGCCACCGCCCGTGTAGAAGATCGCTGCCAGGTGATCGCCGCCACGGCGTACGTCCGTGACGGGCTTCGATTCGCGAACGAGTGGCTCGTAGGAAAACATGCCGCTCGGTGGGTTGCCGTCCCCCGCATAGATGACCGTCTCGAGATGCTCGGAGCGAGCAAACAGCTCGGTGACCCCGCCGGCCATTTTGTCGTCGACAAACAGGATCCGGGTCTGACAATCGTCCAGCGCCCGGACCATGTCCCACTCGTTCCAACGCAGATCGATAGGATTGACCACGCCACCTGCCCACCACACCGCGTACAGAAACTCGACCATCCGGTCCGAATTGAGGGCCAGAAGGCCGACGCGGTCGCCGTCGTGCAGCCGCAGGCCCCGCAGCGCAGAGGCCATCCGACTGACGCGAGTCGCGAGCTCGGCGTAGCTCGTCGCCCGATCGGCGCATATCGTCGCCAATCTATCGGGGTACCTCAGTGCGGCACGGTGAAGCGGTTGGGTGAGATACAGATTCGACATCCGGAAATCAACATACCGGATCCGCTGGCACAAGCCGGCCCTATTTTTCGTAGGGGGCAAAGGGCGAAAAGGCAATTCCCGGGCCACCCCACCGTCACGGACCACCCGCTGGAGCTCGTTCCTCTTGGACAGCTTCCCTGTGTAATATGTGCGCAGCACCAGCCTCCTCACCGTGGGGCCCAAACGGCAGTAACCTGAAGTGACCGCTGCATGACCAATCCCCAGTCTCCGGAAGTCGCGATCATCCGGACCAGGCTGGCGCCGCCACGGGTCGGCAGTGCGCCGGTAAGCCGGGACAAGCTTCTGCAACGGCTGCACATGCACCGCAGCCGCAAGTTGAGTCTCGTGCTCGGTCCCGCCGGAAGCGGCAAGACCATGCTGCTGGCGCAATGGCGCAAGCAGTTGATCGAACAAGGGGCAAAGGTCGCCTGGTACAACATGGGTACGGACGAGGACGTCACCCAGGTTGCCGCCTATGTCGTCGAAAGTCTGCGCAGTGCCGCTCTCGAGATCCGCACGGACGAGCTGCATCTCTTCAACCGCTCCGGCGGAAAATCCCGTAACAGTTTTCTCGCCTCGCTCGTCGACGACCTGCTCGACTGCGAAGACGAGCTTTATTTGATCATCGATGACATCCATCACGGCACCGCCTTCAACACCTTCCAGTTGCTGGATGCCTTCATCGATGCGCTGCCTGACAACGTGCACCTCGTTTTCGGATCCCGGACGCGCCCTCTGCTGAACCTGCTCAAGCTCCAAACGCAGGAGCAGCTGGCTGAAATTGATTTCAAGGATCTGCGCTTCGACCTCGAGGAGACCGGGAAATTCGTCAGCGCACAGGGGCTGACCAATCTCGCTCCACTGCACATTCGGCGCTTACATGAAATGAGCGACGGCTGGGCGGCGGGCCTGCAGCTGCTGCTGTTTTCGCTGCGCAAGGAAAGTCAGCCGGAGCACTTCTTTGCACGCCACGCCGGCGAGCCCTCCATCTCGCAGGAAGGCGCGCTGGTCAGCTATCTGGAATCCAACGTAGCCCACTACATCAGCACGGAAGAGCTCGACTTCCTTTGTGCCATTTCCGTCTGCCGCCGCTTCAATCGTCCGCTGTGTGAAGTGCTGACCGGCAATCCCCAGGCGGGCGAGTTTCTCAAGAAGTTTGAAAGGGAACAGTTGTTCCTGCTGTCCATCGACACACCCGAGGTCGATCCCTGGTACCGCCTGCACCGTCTCTTCAGAGACTTCCTGCAAAGCCGGCTGGAACAGAAAGGCAAAGCACAGATGCAGGAGCTTTGCCAAAAGGCTGCCCGCTGGTTCGCCAGTCAGCGACTGTATCTCGAGGCGCTTCGCTATGCGGGTGAGGGCGGCCACAGCCAGTTGATGGTCGATCTCATCGATCGCTCCGCCCGGCGTATGGCGGCCGAAGGTTATTTCCGGCAGCTGATCAAGTTGTGCGATCAGGTTCCCAAGGAATCGCTTCGTGATCGCTTGAACATCTGCCTGAACCTGGCTTGGGCACAGATCTCCTGCGGCCACTTCGAGGCTTTCCAGGAAAACATGGAGGCCATGCTGCACCATTCGAAGAACGAAGAGGCCTCAGTCCAGTACGAAGTTCAGCTGCTGCGTGCCTACGGCTGCTCGGCCATCGATGACACGGCCGAGATCAATCGCATCGTCGAGCCCATGCTGCAGCAGGAATTGCCCGATGACGTTTTCCTGCTGACGCTGATCAGTGGCCTGGCCTCGGGGGGTTTTCTCTTCGCCGGGCGCTTTGCGGAATCCAGAGAGGCCATTCGCTTCTTCTACAAGCGCCTGCGTCCGGGCCAGAAAAAGCACCAGAACTTTCTCGCCGATACGGGCATGGGCGATGCGTATCTGGCTGAAGGGCGTATCCGCGACGCGTTGGCGCACCTGATGCCGTTCAAAGAGGAAATCCTTCTACGCGGCAAGGTGGGGCCCGACGCGCTCGGCAACATGATCGGAGCGCTGTGCGAGGCACTGCTTCATTTCAACCGCCTGGACGATACCCGGGAGCTGATTGAAACCTACGCCGAGATGATGAACGCAGCGCAGCTTCCAGAAGGCATTCTCAAAGGTCACCGCGCTCGCGCCCAATTGGAGCTGTTGGCGAATCGCCCCCAAGCCGCCTTCCAGACCCTGCGACGCCTGGAGGAAATCGGCATCCAGAGACGGCTCGATCGCCTGGTGGCCTGGAGTCTGCACGATCAATTCATGCTCTCGATGCGCTCTCAGCACCCGACCTCGAGCGATGAGATTCTGCAGCGACTGGCGCAGCTCGCCGGGAAATATGCGGCGCATGAGAATTGCGCTTGGGCGCAGATACCAATGATTTACGCCCTGGCCGCAGCGGAAAACGCGCTGTATCGACAGGCCAACCCGCTCGAGTGTCTGCAGCTGATCGAAGCCGCGGAAGGTCTCTGGAGAAAAATCAATCGTCACGCGATTCTGATTCGCCTTGGATTCATGCGCTGCATTGCCCATCTCGCCGCCGGCAAACAGCAGCCGGCGCTGAGCGAAGCCTCAGAGCTGCTGTCCAAGGCCGCTGAGCTGGGCACCTTACGAAGCCTTGCAGATCTCGGGCCCATCGCTCTCCCGCTCGCCAAGCTGCTCCTTGGCCGTGCGCACGGCGACACCGAACACGAAATTGTCGAAATTGCGCTCGCCAACCCGAATGCGCCGGAGACTCGCTCCACTGGCGCATCGGAATCGGTCGACACGCTCGCAGAGCCCCTGACAGTGCGTGAAATTGAAGTGCTGGAACTGCTGGGCAAGGGCTTCTCTGCCAAAAGCATCGGCCGCAGCCTCGATATCTCGCCGACCACGGCGAAGTGGCATCTGAAAAACGTCTACGCAAAGCTGGATGCCCTTTCACGCGAAGATGCACTCGCCAGGGCGAGACAGTTCCGCATCATCCGCTAGCGCTCGGCGAGGCCACCTATGACCCACAAATCCACGCGAATCAGCGAATACCGCCGCCGCAAACGATCGTCTCGCCCGTGATGTAGTTGGATTCCGGATAGCAGAACAACGCGATCGCACCGGCAGCTTCCTGCGGCGTGCCGGCGCGACCGAGCGGGATCTGCGTTTCCAGGGCCTTCGTCAGATCAGCGCTGATGCCAACCCGGATCTTGCGACCTTCGATATCGACCGTCGCGCCACTGCTGGCGGCTGTCTCGGTGAGGCGCGTCTTGATGAGCCCGAAGGCGACGGCATTGACATTGACCTTATAGCGCCCCCACTCCTTGGCCATGGTCTTGGTCATGCCGAGAATGCCGGCTTTTGCCGTGGAGTAATTGATCTGGCCTGCGTTACCGCCCGTGCCGGCGATCGACGAGATGTTGACCACTTTGCGAAAGCTCTCGATCCCTTGCTCGGCTTCCATCTTGGCAGCGCCGCGGATGAATGCCGACGCGGCACGCAGAATGCGGAATGGCGCGGTCAGGTGCACGTCGATCATCGCGTACCACTGTTCGTCCGTCATCTTCTGCACAACGCTGTCCCACGTGTAGCCGGCGTTGTTGACCATGATGTCGATGCCACCGAAATGGTCGAGCGCGGTCTTGACGAAGCGATCGGCGAAGTCGACGGCGGTAACACTACCGACGCACGCGACCGCCTTGCCGCCGGCGGCCTTGATGGCCGCCACCGCTTCTTCCGCCGGCCCTGCGTCCAGATCATTGACGATGACGGATGCGCCTTCCAACGACAGCTTGAGTGCCAACTCGCGACCAATACCGCGGCCGGAGCCGGTGATGAGTGCGATCTTCCCTTGCAGCTTGCCCATGGATGTGACTCCGGAGTTCGGTATGAATTGGGTGGATCAGACGAGCGCCACGATCGCTTCGCCCAGAATCTTGATCTCGCCGTACTGGTTGGCCATCTGGACTGCCACGCGCGCACGCCGCTCTCCGTCCTGCACAAAGATCTCCACGACCTTTCCGGACAGGTGAGGCTCGTTGCCTAGATGAGTGATGGCGCGAAAGCGTACGCTGTAGCTGCGTAGCGCGGACTGCGGCGCCCATTGCGTGATGAGGCGGGCAATCCACGCCATGCCGAGCATGCCGTGGGCGAAGACATCGGGCATGCCGGCACGACGCGCGAAGTCAATGTCGATATGCAGCGGCACATGGTCGCCGGACGCTCCAGCAAACAACGCGAGCACCGTGCGATCGATAGGTGGTAGGCGCAGCTCCGGCAGGGGATCGCCCGACTGTACAGCGGAAATATCAGCAACGGTCATGGCATGCTCCTATCGTCTCAGCGATTTACGACCGCCATGACATTGCGTGCTTCGGCCACGAGCTCACCGCGCTGATTGGTGATGCGGGTCACGCGCGTCACCAGCTCCAGTGCCCCACCCTTCTTCGCGGTGATGTCTGTGATCTGGATATCGAAGTTGAGCACGTCGCCAGCGTAAACAGGCCGGTGGTAAGTGAAGCCCTGCTCCCCATGAAGGATGTTCTTCATGTCGATGTCCAGCGTCCGCAGCAGGCGCTGAACGTCGTCATGGTCTAGCGGCCCACTGAACAACATCGTGGGAGGCATCAACAGCGAGGGATGTCCGGCAGCCTTCGCCGCTTCCTCGTCGATGTACTCAGCGCGAGTTTCGCCGATCGCCTTTGCGAAGAAGCGCAGACGGCCTTTTTCCACTTCCCACCGCACGACTGGGAAGCGGTGGCCGATCCATTTGGTGTCGATCATCGGACGCCTACTTTGCTTAGGCGACGCGCTGATAGAGCGTGACGACGCACGCACCGCCCAAACCGAGATTGTGCTGCAGTCCGATGCGCGCTCCCTCGACTTGACGGGCGCCCGCATGGCCGCGCAGCTGCTCGACCAATTCGGTGCACTGAGCCAAGCCCGTGGCACCTAGCGGATGCCCCTTGCATAACAGGCCGCCCGAGGGGTTGGTGACGTACTTGCCGCCGTAGGTGTTGTCCCCATCAGCGATGAATTTCGCGGCGTCGCCCGTCGGGCACAGGCCCAGCGCTTCGTATGTCAGAACCTCGTTCTGCGCGAAGCAGTCGTGCAATTCCACGACGTCAATGTCCTGTGGACCAATGCCGGCCTCGTCGTAGACCTTCTCCGCCGCGTCACGCGTCATACCCGCGCCAGCGGCGGCAATCAGGCTCGGCTTCTCAAACACATCGGCCCGGTCCGTAGTCATCGCCTGTGCGACGATCGTAACGCTACGGTCCAAACCGCGGCGCGCCGCGAAGCGTTCCGACACGAGGATGGCAGCAGCGGCACCGCAAGTCGGTGGACACGCCATCAGGCGCGTCATGCCAACGTGAGGAAACACAACAGGCGACGCCATGACCTCTTCTTCGGTCACGACGGTGCGGAACAGCGCCAGGGGATTGTTGGCCGCATGGCGGCTCGCCTTCGCACGCACCTTGGCGAAGATGTTGGGCGTCACGCCGTAGGTGTCCATGTACTCCTTGCCGGCGCCGCCGAAGTACTTCAGCGCCATTGGGGCATCTTGGCCGGCCAGCAGGCCGTCGCAGATCTCATCGAAGCGAGCGAACGGCGACGGGCGATCGTTCCAGTGCTGTACCAGCGCGCCCGGGCGCATCTGCTCGAAACCGAGCGCCATCACGCAGTCGACCAAGCCTGACTCGACCAGTTGTCGCGCCAAGAACAGCGCCGAGGATCCGGTGGAGCAGTTGTTGTTGACGTTGACGATCGGGATGCCAGTCATGCCGACCCGGTAGATCGCAGCCTGACCGCAGGTGGAGTCGCCATAGACGTAACCCACCACCGCCTGCTGGACATCAGCTTGGGAAAGGCCGGCATTTTCGAGGGCTTTTTGGGCGGCTTTAGCACCCATCACATCGTAGCTTTCGCTGGCGCCGGGCTTGGCAAAGGCAATCATGCCCACACCAGCAACGATTACGCGATTCGGCATCTACCTGACTCCGTCACGGAGGAACGGCGGGATTGTGTCAAGCGATGCAGCTCAGATAGCCCCTCTCATACGGAGGGGTCGCGACGTCCATCGAGACCGCACGGCGCGTCAAACAACGCTGCAGTCGCGTGTTTCGTCATGCCATT
>Ga0068855_100001146_pt1 | contig 32831 bp, 23 predicted proteins | sample KBSCornC52_FD_66592 | JGI IMG/M metagenome (GOLD analysis project Ga0068855, IMG submission 66592) | Corn rhizosphere microbial communities from Kellogg Biological Station, Michigan, USA - KBS Corn C5-2 | ecosystem: Host-associated > Plants > Roots > Rhizosphere > Soil ...
GCGCGGAAGTTCCCGGAAAAGCGCTGGCCTGCGAGGCGGCCGGTCGAGCCCGTTTTCGAGCAGCGTGAAAGAACCTCGAACCGCCTCTCCGCACCCGCTCCGAACTGGCCCCGGCGGGGGAGAACCGTGTTACCTTAGCAGTTGAGGGATCGAGCTTGTCCGAGGATCGAAAACCGACTCCGTACGTCGCAGAAGAATCGGACGAACGCACCGCCATCGTCAGTTTGTCGGAGCTGCGCAGCCCGAAAAAGCAGTCGAAGGATCGCCACCTCTTGGTGCGGGTCAAAGGGGCCGAACTCGGGCGAGTCTCGCGTTTGCCACCGGAACAATTTCGCGTCGGCCGCAGTCAAGATTGCGAGCTGTGGCTCGGCGACGACGGCGTGAGCCGCAAGCACGCGCGCATTTATCAAGAAGGCTCCGCATACCTGATCGAAGACACGGAGTCGGCCAATGGCACGTTCGTGCAAGGGCAGCGCGTCTCGCGTCAAATCCTTCGTGACGGTGACGTGATTCAGTTCGGTCCCACGGCGGTGTTCCGCTACACGGTCACGGACGAGAGCCAAGAGGCGTTGCTGCAGCAGTTGTACGATGCGAGCGTCACGGACGCGCTCACTGGCGCCCATAACCGCGAGCACTTCGATACGCAACTTCGGAGCGAGCTATCTTATGCTCGTCGCCACAAAAGCGACGTATCGCTCGCGTTCTTCGACGTCGATCACTTCAAGAAAGTGAACGACACCTACGGCCATCCCGCAGGCGACGCAGTGCTCGTCGCACTCGCCGAAACGATCCGCAAGATGGTCCGCAACGAAGACGTCTTCGCGCGCTACGGCGGGGAGGAATTCGCGTTGATCTTGCGCGGCATCGACGGCTCTGGCGCGGCCTCCGTCGGCGAGCGGCTGCGCGAACGCGTCGAAGCCATGAGCGTCCCGACCGATCAAGGCGCGCTGAAGATCACCATCAGCGTCGGCTGTTCGTCGTTCGCCGAGCTCGAGGAGAAAACCCCCGAGGCCCTGGTGAGCACCGCCGACAAGCGGCTGTACGCGGCCAAGCACGGCGGCCGAAATCGCGTCATCTTCCAAGATTAGTCGAGCTTGCCCGCGCCGCGGGTTTGCTACTTTCTGGGCGAGGCACTAGGACTCTGCGCCGCGCATGCGGTCAGACGACGAAGCCCCAAGGACAGCCGAGCCGGCCGCCGCGCCCGACCTTGCCCCCGAGGGTGCGCCCGCAGCCACGCTCGCCGAGCCGCCCGCGGCGGCGGGGCCGCCGCCCGACGAACCGGAGGACGAGCCACTCGTCCCGCCCGGCAATAGAGCTCGGCCGAAGCGGCTGATCTGGGCGGCGGTCGCCCTGGTGCCGCTCTTTTTGCTCATGGCATGCGACCGGCATTTTGGCTTCAGCGTGCCGCTCGGATTCGCATCGCTGCTCGTCGCGACCGGCGCATTGCTGGACGCGCTCGGCACGTTCGATGACGAAAGCGTCGCGCCAACACCGGGCTTTCCCACGCTGCGCGCGCTGACGCCGCGGCTGATCGAGCTGGGCGCCGCGCTGATCGCGCTCAGCGCGGGACTTCGCCTGGCAGTCGCCGGTGTGCTGCCCTGGCCGATCTTGAGTTCGGGGGTTTTGGTGACGGGCGGTATTCTGTGGCTCGTACTCGCGGCTTACCGCGCTGCCGAAGCGCTCGGAATTTTTGCCAAGGGCCAAGCGCTGCTCACGCGGCACGGTTTTTGGCTGGTGCTGCTCAATACCCTCCTCTACGTGCCCTTGCTCGGCAGCTACTCACTGAGCGATCCCTGGGAAACGCACTACGGGGAAGTCGCGCGCGAGATGCTCGCGCGCGATGACTGGCTGTCTTTGTGGTGGGCGCAAGACGGCTGGTTTTGGTCGAAGCCGGTCTTGGACTTTTGGCTGCAAGCACTCGGCTTCTCGTTCACCGGTGTGCACTTCATGCCAGATCAAATGCTGGCCGGTGCCGCCGCGGGGTACGCTCCCGCGCCCGAATGGCCGGCGCGCTTGCCGATCTTCGTGCTCACGGCCGTAGCGACTTACCTTTTGTACAAGGCCGTCTCGAAGACCTTCGGCGCGCGCGCGGGGTTCCTGTCCGGGCTCGTGCTCACGACGGCGCCGTACTGGTACCTGATCGCGCACCAGAGCATGACGGACATGCCGTACGTCGCGCCGCTCACCGCAGCGCTGTCGCTGATTGTCTTGGGCATGCGCACCGATCCGGACGCGCGCGTCCAAACCTACGGGCTTACCGTCGGCAAGCGCGTGCTGCGGTTTTCGGGGTTCCATTTGCTCTTCGGAATGGTGCTGCTCTCGGTCCTGCCGCAGCTCGTTTACCTTTTGACCCGGAACGTCACGTTCCAACTTTCGGCGTCGCATTTCGGTTTTCGCTGGCACTTGGACGAGTTCTTTTCCGGCTCTGGCGGTGGAAACTGCGGCCTGCCCGGCAACGAAGAGTGCCGCTACGCGGAGCCGGTGAATCGGCTGTTTCAGCCGGCCCTCGGCGCATTGATCTGGGGCGCGGTGCTCACGCTGCTGTTGTTCGTGAATCGCGGTGAGCGGCGCGCTCAGCGGCTCTACTTCCTCGCGGCTTGGTATTTTACGGCGCTCTCCGCGCTCGGTAAGGGGGCGCCTGGGCTGGTGCTGCCGATCGTGATTGCGCTGGTCGGCATCGGCGCCGCACGTCGCTACAAGGACTACGCGCGGCTCGAGCTTTTGGGCCTCGCACTCTTGTTCGCCTGCGTCTGCCTGCCTTGGTACGTGCAGATGTACATGCGCCACGGGCCTCCGTTCACGGATCGGCTGCTCTTTCACGACATGTACAAGCGCGCGTTCGTGCACGTGCACGACACCAACACCGGCGACGACGTGAGCTTCCGCTACTACGTCTGGCAGCTGGGCTACGGCCTCTTCCCGTGGTCTGGCTTCGGCGCAGCCGGCCTCTTGTGGTGGCTTCGCTTCGGCAACGAGGCCGACGATGCCAAGTCCGAGGTCATGTCCTTCATGGCGCTGTGGTTCATCGTGGCATTTGCCATGTTCACCATCACGCTGACCAAGTTTCATCACTACGCCCTACCGTGCGTGCCGCCGATCGCAGTCGTCACCGGCGTCATGTTGGAACGCGCGCTCGGACAGGGCGCGCTCGCGCGCGATCGGCGGAGCCTTATCGTCTACCTGGCCGGACTCGGCGCAAGCTCGCTGCTGCTGGTGTACGGCGCGCTGCGGCTATTTCCGGGCACCGTGAGCGGCCGCTTGCTCGGCGGGGGCTTGCTCGCTCCCTCCCCGGTGCAGGGCGGCTCGGCCTTGTTGTGCGGCGCGCTCCTTTCCTGGCTCACGGTCAGAAAATACGGCGTTTCGGCGGACAGGCCCGAGCTCTCCTTTGCCAGCGCCTACGAGAGCGGTGCGCTCGGCGTGCTGGGCGTCTCGGCCGCAATTCCGATCGCGCTCGTGGGGCGGGACTTGTGGACGACCGTGGCCGGCGACGTAGAAGGCCAGGCGCGCTTGATCCACCTGTTCAGCTACAACTACAAACGCCCTTGGCCGAGTGATTCGCTGAGCTTCAACGGCATCCTCACGGGTTTTACCGTGGTGGCGGCGCTCGTGGCGCTCGGCTTCGCGCTCCCCAGCTTGCGTCGCCACGCGCTGCTCTTGTTTTGTGCCGTCGCGGTGGCCTGGACCGCGTGGGGTCTCGACGTTTACCTGTTCAAAGCCGCGCCACACTGGGGTCAGCGCGAGACGATTTTAGCCTACTACGCAGCGCGCAAAGGCCCCGAGGAGCCGTTCGTCGCGTACCAGATGAATTGGAAGGGCGAGAATTTCTACACTGGCAACCGCGTGCCGGCCTTCGTTTCCTCGGGCGCAAAGTTCAAGACTTGGATCGCCGAGCAGAGGGCGAAGGGCGTGCGCGTGATGTTCTTCACGACCGAACACAGCCGCGCGAGCTCCCTCAAGAGTGAACTCGGCGCGATCCGGGACTTCAAGATTTTGACGACGCGCGCGCTGAACAACAAATTCATGCTCGCTCGCGTCGAGCTCTGAGGCTTTCTCGCGGCAGCGCGGAAAGCCTACGCGCGGGTTTCGTAGTCGACCATGCGCACGCCACGGCGCGATTTTTCGGCTTCGGTGGCGGCTCGCAAGCGCTCGTACAGCGCCACGACGTCGGTCTTGATCTCGTGCACGTCGAGCTCCGGCGTGGTCTTGTCGAACGTGCGCAGCAGCAAATTTCCCGTGCCGAGCATGCGCTGCGCGAAGGGTCGATCGACCGTGTAGTCGGCGATACGGTAAAGGTCGATCTGCTCGAGCCGCTTCGAGAGCACACCGGTTTCGACGACGATGCGCCGCGTGGTCAGGCGGTAGAGCTTCGAGCCCCGGTGCCACCAGCGCGGCAACAGCCACAGCCCGAGGGTGAAGATCGCGAGCAGCAGCACGCCGATACTCGGAACCAGCGCGGGGCGCCCCTCGAAGAGCACCTCTTCGCCCGCGTGCTCGCTCTCCGCGATCGCCAAGCGCTCGTCTCCCGAGCGCCTACGCCTGGAGCAGGCGCTTCAGCTCTTCCTTGATGATGGTTTCGGCGAGCGTGGGCACGACCTCCCACACCACTTGTTCGACGACCTCACGCGATAAGGCGAGCACGGCGTCCACTTGGGCTGCGCTCAACCCTAGGCCTCCGAGTTTGCCGGCAAAGTCAGCGGGCAAGGGCGCAGGCTCTGCTTGAGTCGGCGTCGGAATGACCGGAGCAACCGGGCGTGACGCAACTTCGGGCGCGGGCGCGGCGGCCACCGCCGGACGTGCCGGCACGATCGGCTGCACCGGGCGCTGAGCCACCTGGGGCGGCGCCGGCGAGGCCGGGATGTTCGGCGTCGGATTCGAACCGTACGCGAGGGTCTGCACGCGCGGACGCGCGCCCTCGATCTGCGGTCTGCTGCCGCCGGTCGCGGACGGCATCACGACCGGCGCTGGCGCAACCGCCATCACCGGAGCGCTGGCGGCGCGACGCGCAATCGTCGTCACTTTCTCGAGCAGCTGCTGCGTGTCGAACGGCTTGTCGACGAAGTCGTCGGCACCGACCGCAGAACCGCGCGCGCGGTCGTACGGCTGCTGCTTGCTCGACAACATGACGACGGCAACGTTCGGCGCCATGGCCTTGATCTTCTGGCAAAGCTCGTAGCCTGCAGCGTTTTCGAGGCCCGCATCGACGAGCGCAACCTGCGGGTTTTCCCCGAGCTTACCGAGTGCCTCGTCCGCGCTCTCGCAGAGGACGGTGCGAAAATCTTCCCCGGCGAAGGTGATTTCAAGCACCTTGCGCATGGTCTTGCTGTCATCGACAGCCAACAACGTGGTGGTCACGGGTCCTCCGGTGTGACGTATGGACGGTAGCGGATCATCGTGGCGCACCCAAAAACTGTCAAGGATTTCGCCAAGGTCTCTCCGCTATCTCGGGGTTCGGCTGGGACTTACTGAAGGCGGCGCTTGGGTCCGCCCCCCTGACACGCCGGCCCGCACGGCTATATAAGTCGCGTTTTGCGGGGAGTTCCGCTGGTGGTTGCACGGGGCACAGCGGAGCGCTCCAGAGTGGAGAGCCGGTTTCGCGAACGGACCGTGGGCCTAATCTGCGCCGGCTCGGCGCTCAGCGCACCATGAACCAGTCCACGTCCGGCGTGAGCTCGAGGTGAAAGTGGTTCTTGTGCGGGAGATCGTAGTTCGGCGTCAGGACGCTGTTGAAGACGTGTGACTCGGCCGCGGCGCACGCGATCTCGCGCAGCTCCTTGGCCTCGCCCGTGGCCGGGCTCGGCGGCACCGCTTCGGCGCCGCACGGCGCCGAACCGAGGCGCCCGTTGAAGTGATCGAGGATGCTGAGCGTCTCACCATTTTCTTTGCGAAACTCGCGCACGTCTACGGCGAGCGCGCCTTCGTGTCGCCGCGCGCGCTGGGTCAGGGGCCAGCTCGCCGAGGGCGGACGCCAGCACGAAAAAATTCGCGCTTCGACGATGGAGTGCGCTTTCAAGGTGGCTCCGAAATCATCGAGCGACAGCACGAGCCGGCAGTCGAAGATCTCCCAGGGCACTTTGCCCCGCTGCTTGTCGGGAAAATCGGTGCGATACCGCACGCCGCCCACGGCGCCCGTCAAGCGCACCGGAATTTCGACGCCCCGAGTCGGCGGCTCGCGCGTGAACGCGATGCCTCGGGCGCTCAGCTCCGCGAGGCAAGCGCTCGGGGAAAGCGCGGCGTAGCGCTCGGCACGCGAGCCAGGCGCATGCCCGAGCTTGAGCGGCTTCTTGAGGCGCGCGTGGGGCTTGCCATGGTGAGGCTTTGGTTTCGGCTTTGCGGCAAGCGCGGTGTGACTGGTTACACCGAGGAGCGCGAAACCGAGCACTGCCAGAACAGCGGCCGCCGGGGTCACTCGCAGAGCCTGACCCGAAGCGGCCGCGCGGGCCAAAATCCGACCGACACCTGCACCGAAAGCAGCCAGATTCGCGCGCGCATTTGACGAACCGCCAGAAAAGGCCAAAGATTTGCGAACAATCGTGACAGCCGCCACGCCTCTTAGCAAACGAGCCCGCTCGGTGCTGTACGCGGTGGTGACCGAGTTCATCGCCACGGCCGAACCGGTCGGCAGCCGCACCCTGACGCGGAAATACGGATTTTCTCTGTCCGCCGCGACGATTCGGAACGAGCTCGCCGATTTGGAGGAGTCGGGCTACCTCGCCCAGCCCCATACCTCGGCCGGGCGCGTGCCGACCGAGGCCGCATTTCGCATTTTCGTGGATGCGCTGATGCAAGTCCGCGAGGTCTCGCAAAACGACGCCACTCGCATCAAGGAGTACTTCGGCGAGCTCAATTCCGATTCCGACATTTTGCGCGAGACCGGCAAGCTCTTGTCGGATTTGAGCGGCGCGCCCGCGGTGCTGGTGCGCGCGCGCACCGAGAGCCGCACCTTGCTCACGCTGCGTTTCATTCCGACTCGCCCCTTCGAACTCTTGAGCGTGATGGTGTTCTCCGACGGCACCGTCGAGAACCGCTTCATTCACGTGGAGAAGAGCGTGAGCGAGCACGAGCTCGAGCGCGTGCACAACATGCTCGGCGAGGTCGTCACCGGTCGCACGCTGGCCGCAATTCGCGAGTACTTCGCCGCCGGCGTGAGCGAACAGGAAAACGAAATCGCTGGCCTGCGAAAGCTCGGCTTGTCGCTGGTGCGCGCCGCGACGGAGAACGCCACGCGCGGTGTCGACGTGGTCATTCAGGGCCAATCGCGCCTGCTCGAGAGCCCGGAGTTCGGCAGCGTCGAGCGCGTGCGTGAGCTCTTGTACGCACTCGAAGATCGCGAGCGACTGCTGACGCTGCTCGATCGCACGCTCGCCTCCACGCACGTCAACGTGTTCCTCGGTGAAGAGACGGAAGAGATGGTCGGATTTCCGGTCTCGCTGGTCGCCGCGCCGTATCGTGAACAGGGCGGCGAAGCCGGCGGTGCCGTCGGCGTGATCGGCCCGACACGCATGGATTATCCGTTCGTCGTGCCGCTGGTCGGAGCAACCGCGAACGCGATGAGCGCCGCTATTCTGCGTTTGCGCGATCCCAAGCGGCAAAGCCGGGACGAGTGACACGCGCGCCGAGGCCTCCTATGATTCGAGATCATGGTGAGCCTGCTTCCGGAAAGTCCGATCGATAAGGCGTTGACCTTCGCGGAGAGCGGGGATTACGAAACTGCCCTGCGCTATTCGGCCTCGCTCTTGGAGGCCGATCCGCGCGCCGCGCTCCGGCTGTTCGTGACGGCGTGGATGCTCGGTGCCCTGGGCGACGCCGAGCATGCCAGGCGCGGGCTCGAGGTCGCGGTCGAGCGCGCCATCGACGCCGGGAGCTTGCCGCTCTCGGTCGCCGCTGCCTGCAAGCTTCGGGATTTCGGTGGCGACCACGGCGCTTCACTGACGCTGATCGCGCATGCCTTCGGCAGGGGCTCGAGCCGCTTGCTCGACAAGCGCGGCGCGCCGCCCAACTTGCCGGGTGTCGGCTCCGATTTCACGCCCTTTCACGAGTCGCTCGAGGGCGAGGAGCTGCTGAAAAAGGCGAATGAAATCCTCGAGCTCGCGCTGAAGGCGTTCGAGGAAGATCGCGCCGCCGGGCCAGCCCCCCAAATCTCGCCCCAAGTTTTGTTCTCGTCGCTGGACGAGGCCGGGCTCCTCGCCATGATCGAAATCTTCGACGTGCGGGTGGTCGCGCGCGGCACCACCTTGGTCGAAGAGGGCAGTACCGGCGACGAGGCGTTCTTCGTGGCCAGAGGTGAGTTGGACGTGCAGAAGGCTGGCAAGGCCGGCGGCGCGCCAATCGGGCTCGCGCGCCTCGGCAGCGGCGCGCTGTTCGGCGAGATGGCGCTCTTGTCGCGCGCGCCGCGTACGGCCACGGTGATCGCCGCGGTGCCGAGCGTGATCTTGGTCGCGAACAAGACCGACCTCGACCGAGTCGTCGGCAAAGCACCCAGCGTGGGCCGCGAATTTGCCGAGTATTGCCGGCGGCGCATGCTCGAAAATCTGGTGCGCACGAATTTCATTTTGCGCGCAGCCAGCCCCGCGGAGCGGCCGGCCTTGGTGGAGCGCTTCACGATCCGCACTTTCGAGGCGGGCGACAGAATCGTGCCTCAGGGCTCACAACCCGAGGGCCTGCATTTGATCGCGCTCGGCGAAGTAGCCATCGTGCATCAAGACAACGGCGAGAGCACGATGCTAGCAAAGCTCGGCCCGGGCGAGGTCGTGGGCGAGGTCGCGCTCGTGCTCCGCCGCCCGGCCATCGCCGATGTCATCGCACACCACCCGACCGTCACCTTGTTCCTCCCGCGCGAGCGGCTGATGGAGTTCGTCAAGGGCCACCCGAAGGTGTTCGTGGATTTGTACGAGCTAGCCGTGAAGCGGGACGAAGAGACGAGCAGCATTGCCGCGGAAGAAGCCGCCGAGACCGACGATTTCGTGCTCGTCTGAGCTCACCACGCGCCCGCCCACTGGATCGAAATCCCGCTCTCACCGGCGCGCGTGGCGTGCGGCACGAACGTGAGCGCTCCGGGCACGCCGAGCACTTGCGCGAAGCTTGCTCCAGCGCTGTCCCCGATCGCCTCTCCGAGCAGAGCGCCCGAAACGATGTCGGACCCATAGTGGTGATCGCCGAACCACATGCCCGCCGCGACGCTCAGCGCTAGCGGATAGCCGACGAAGGAGACCACACCGAGCTCAGGGTTCGAAGCGCGGAAGGCGGCGGCGGCCGAAAACATCAATGCCGTGTGCCCGCTCGGCCAGGCGGCAAAGCCGCGCTGGAAGGGCCGGAAGTCGTGCGCTCCTCGCGGATGATCGAGCCGGTCAGGCGCGTTCGGATCGGCGCCGCCGTTCGGCCAACGTCGGCCCACGCCGAGCTTGAGCAGCGCGACGGTGACGAAGGTGACGGTGCCAGCTTGCAGCAGCGGCGAAAGCACGCGCTGCACGCGGCACGCTCCCAGCGCACTGCCCACTCCGTAAGTGAGCACCAAGCCTGCTGCGAGCACGTACGGAGTAGCGACGCTGACGGGTTCGAGGTTCGGCCGCCCGCCGAGATCCCGCTGCGCGACGATGCGCAGCCGCTGATCGCCTCCGGTCGGTGCGAGCCCGAAGGGCGCCGCGACGGCCAAGCCCGTCAGCGTGAGAGGAGTGGGCTGGGCGAAGTTCCGAGCGCTCGTCCCGAGGCGATCCCACGGCGCGACCGCAGCGCAGGGCTCGGCCGCCCGCGCGTGCGGGATTTCACCGAGCAGCACCAGCGCGGTCGCGGCAACGAGTCGCGAGATCGGCCGCGCAATGCGGGCTGTGGATGCGCCGAAGGACATGCGCCTAGAGCCCGAGTATGGCGGGTCCGGCCCGAGTTTCGGCTCTTTTCTGCGCGGGATTCCGCAAGCGTGCTTGACCCGCCCCAAACCGAACGCTAAGCCGGGACCCCATGAAGAGCTCGTTTCGGTTTCTCAGCGTCGTGCTGTCCCTGGCCTCCGTCCTGCTCGGCTCGGCGCACGCTCATGCCCAGTCGAAAATCGCCGTAGTCGACACGCAACGCGCGATCATGGAAACCGAAGACGGCCTGCGCGCTCAAGCGACGCTGAAGAAGGTCTTCGACAACAAGCAGCGCGAGCTCGATAAGAAACAAGAAGATCTGCAGAAAGAGCGCGAAGACATCGAGAAGCAGCGCGACGTGCTGAGCAAAGCAGCGCTCGCCAAGCGAGTCGACAAGTGGCAGCGCGAAATGATGCAGCTTCAAGGCGTATTCGTCGACTACAACAAAGAGCTGCAAAAGAAGCAGGGCGAGCTCACGCAGCCGATCGTGCAAAAGATCATGGGCGCTATCCGCCGGCTTGCCACGCAAGAAGGCTTCGATCTCGTGGTCGACAAGCAAGCCGCGCCGTACGTTCGCAGTGACTTGGATGTGACTGACCGCATCATCACGCTCTACAATCAGGGCGCCGGCGACGAGGGCAAAGCAGCGCCGGCCGAGAAAGAAAAGAAGGGCGGCGGTACGCCTGCCCCGTTGCCCGTGCCGGGCATCACGCCGCCCGCAGCGCTAGCGCCGCCCAAGAATTGACCGAACGCGTGACGGGTGGGGCGTGCGAAGCTCGCACGACGGCGCTAGGTCGAGCATGAATCCGCGGAAAAACGTCAAATTGCAGGTCGCCAAGATCCTCGAGATCTTGCCGCATCGCTATCCGTTCGTGATGGTCGATCGGGTGACCGACATCGTGCCGGGCGAGAGCATCCGCGGGCACAAGATGGTGAGCGCGAACGAGCCTTGGTGCCAGGGGCACTTCCCGGACAAGCCCATCATGCCGGGCGTGCTCATCATCGAAGCGCTGGCGCAGATCGGGGGGATCTTGGCCTATGCTTCGGAGCCCTTCGATTCGTCGACCAGCCTGATGTATTTTCTAGGCATCGACAAAGCGAAGTTCCGCCACACCGTCACGCCCGGCGATCGACTCGACCTTTACGTCGAGGTCGTTCAACATCGATCGAACGTGTGGAAGCTCCGCGGCGAAGCGACGGTCGAAGGCACGCTGTGTGCACAGGGCGAGCTGCTCGCGTCCATCGTCGATCGCGACGGCTGACCTGGATGTTCCGTGAAGCGCGAAGCGACGTGACGCTCGCGGGCCGCATCGAGGCCGGAACGGCTCGACGTTGGAGCGAACTCGGCGCTGCGGTCTCTTGGCGACCCTGGATCGGCCCGCTGCGCGTGCTCGGCTACGTGCGCTGACGCCGAAACGCGCTCAGCGCTTGCCGCCCTCGAACAAGTCGTCGAACACGCTGTCGAACTCGTCCTGGTCGCCGACGGCGCGCGCGCTCGACGCGGCTGGAGGCGCCTCCTGCTCGGGCTGCAGCGCCGCCAAGCGATCGCTCACGTCGCGATAACCCGGATCGCGTCGGGCGATCTTCTGGAAATAGTAGAGGGCCTCTTGGTACTTGCCCTTCATCTCGTAAACGTTGCCGAGATCGTAGTAGAGGTTCATCTCTTGCTCGACGGTCTTGGCCGCTGCACTGAGCGCGCGCACGTAAGCTTCGGCGGCGCGATCGAGCTGATTTTGCTCGAGATACACCATGCCGATCATGGCAAAGCAGTTGCACTCGCGCAGCGGGTCACGAGCGGCCAGCTCGAACTCGGTGATCGCGTCGCCAATTAGGCCCATTTCTTTGTACGCGACGCCCAAATCGTAGTGAGTCGCGCTGTCGTTCTCCGAGACTTGCGAGCGTACGCCGGCTTTGAACTTCTCGAACACCTGATCGACATCCGCCTCGCCCGAGACGCTATAGCTTGCGGCGAGGCTCTCCGGCGGCAGCTCCATTTCGTCGAGCGCGCCGAGCGACTGAGCAATGTCGAAGTCGAGGCTCTCCTCTTCTTGAGATTTGCTCAGCTGCGAGCGCTCGATGGTTTGGCTCTCGCCGGACGAACCGAGCGAATTTTCGATCTCGCGCAGCCGCTCGAGGACCAACGGATGGTTCGGAGTACGCGTGAGCTGCTCCACGAGAATCGCCTTCGCGTCCTCGTACAGCCCGCGTGTCGCGAAGAAATCCGCCTCGTCGAGCACGTCTTCCAGGCCCTCCGTGGCCGAGGCTTGGGCCGGCACGGGGCCTGGCGCAGCGGACGGCACGAAATCCTCGACGGTCGAGACCTCGTACGTTTCTTCCTCGTAATCTTCCAGGCCGCGCGCGGCGGCGTCCGGCGGCTCAGGCTCGGATCCGAGCGGAAAGCTCGGCAAGGGCTGATCTTGCTCGAAGGGATCGTCGGGCTGCTCGAAGCTCGCACGGGCCAGGAACGAACGGCCCGGTTCCGAGTTCATGGCCTGCTCGGCGCCGATCTCTTCCAAGTCGTAAGACGGCAGCGGCGCGTCCGGATCGTAACCGTCGCTGGACGGTAGAATGTCGCGCGGCGCTTGCACGCGCGTCCGACCATCGTCCTCCTCGCCGTAGCGGACTTGCCCCGGCACGAGCTGATCGAGCATTGCCAGCGCTTCGGGATGCTCCGGCTCGATCTCGAGCACCTCGTAGACGAGCGCCTCGGTCTGCGCCAGATCGCCGTTGTCGAGTTGCAGCGACGCCATGTTCAGCGTCTCGGCGATGGCGCCCTCGCGATCGCCGGATTCCACCAGCAACTCACGCAGCTTCTGGCGAATCTCGAGCGAGCGCGGATCAATTTCGAGCGCGATGTGCAGCGCCTCGATCGCCTTGGGATAGAGCCGGAGCTTGCGGAACGACTCCGCGTCGACGACCGCCTTGCGCGCGTGCGCCCGCGCGTCGAACGAGCTCGGATCCCCGAGTTCTTCCGCGGCCTCGAGGGTATTGTCGTCGACGACCACGACGTCGGGAGCGCTTGCCATCAGCGGGCGCGGGGCCGGCAGCGGCATCGTCTCGTTGGCCGCGACCTGCAATGCGTCGCGCTCGGTCTGCTCGTCGATGAACTCGACTTCGCTGTCGCCCACCGTAAGCGGCGCCTGCGACTCCATCGGCGGCCGCGACGAGACGCCCGCGACAGGCGGCAAGCTCTGCAGCGCGCGCACTTGCTCATCGTGCGGCGCCACGTCGCGCAGGTGCGCCAGGAGTTGGTCGAACAGATCGCGGCGATCCCCGTCGCGCGCAATCCGCGCCATCTCTTTGTAAACTTCGATCGATTTGGCTTCTTGCCCGATCAGAGTGAAAGCTTGCGCGAGCAAGCCGAGCGTATCGAGATTCTTCGGATCCGCTTGAAAGCAAACTTGCAACTTGGTCAGCGCCTGCAGGCCGTCTTCACGCGAACCGCGCTGCAAATAGAGCTCGGCTGCGACGCGCGCATAGCGGGGGTCGAGCTTGAAATGCAAAATGCGCTCGATGACCTTGAGCGCGTCGTCGCGCCGGTCGAGGCTCAGGAGCAGCTCGGCAGCAGTCCAAAACGACTCGATCGCTTCGTCCAGGCTTTGAACGCGACAGCGCGCCTCGGCCAAGCGCAGATGGGGCAGCGGGTTCTGCGCGTCCAGCCCGACCATCTTGCTGAAGACCTCGATCGCCTCGCGATCGCGCCCGGCCCGCTGCAGGCGCGTGGCGACCTCGTCGTAAGCGGCGAGCGCATCGCTGGTCAGCCCGAGCTGCGTGTAAATCTCCGCGAGCTTCGGCACGATGTGCCCATAGCGGTCCGCGAGATCCGGCGCGTGCTTCTTGATCAGCTCGCGGATCTGCTTGTAAACAGCGATCGCCTTGAGCGCGAAGCCCTGCGCCGAGTAGTATTGACCGACGCGATCGTAGGTGGCGATCGCCTCCGGATACGCCTGCAACCGTGCCTGAAGGTCACCGATCTTCAGAAGCGTACGGGCGTCGTTCGGGTCGTCTTGGACGATCCTCTGGTACTCCGCGATTGCCCGGTCGTACCTCTTTTTCTCGATGTACTTCTGGGCAGCCTGGAGCGTCTTCTCGCGATCGATTTGCTGCACGTCGGATTTTTCGCCGGCTCGGAGGCTCAGTCTGACTCAGCCGAACCCGCTCCGAGGTCCTAAATCCTAGGGGATATCGCTGGTTTGGTCAAGGAGCCGACGGGGCATCGCAAGCCTACGGGAGTGCCTCGCAACTACTCCAACCGTGCGGGTACGAGAAGCCTCACTGAACGGCCCCCGTCACCCACATCGGCCCGCACGCCGGCCGAGGACGATGATGGGAAAAAACCGAAAGGGTGCCAGGATCGACGTGTGCCCGAGCTCGTCAGCTTAGCCGATGTCGAAGCCGCGCAACGCCGCATCGAGGGCAAAGTCCGGCGGACGCCCTGTGTGGACAGCCCGGTCCTGTCCGAGCTGACTTCAGTGAAGGTGTGCCTGAAGCTAGAGAACCTTCAGCTCACCGGCTCGTTCAAAGAGCGCGGAGCCTGCAACCGCCTCGAAGCCATGCCCGCCGATGAGCGCGCACGCGGCGTGGTCACCGCCAGCGCCGGAAATCACGCTCAGGCCGTGGCCCGGCACGGGGCTCGGCTCGGCATCTCCGTAACCGTCGTCATGCCCGAGGCCACACCGCTGGTGAAGGTCAACGCCACCCGGCGTTACGGGGCCACTGTGATCCTGAGTGGCACGAATTACGACGAAGCTGCGGAGATCGCGGGCAATCTCGGCCGAGAACGCGGGCTCGTCTATGTGCACCCATTCGACGATCCATGGGTGATTGCCGGCCAGGGCACGATCGGCCTCGAGCTCTTGGCTGACGTGCCGGATCTCGACGCAATCGTCGTGCCCGTCGGCGGGGGTGGGCTCATCGCCGGCATCGCCTGCGCGGTCAAGGCGAGCCGTCCCAAAGTGCGCGTGCTGGGCGTGGAGTCACGCCGTTTTCCGAGCATGAAATACGCGCTCGACAGCGTGCCACCGCCGTCGCTGCCCGGCGGCAAGACGATCGCCGACGGCATCGCCGTGCGCCGCGTGGGTGCGCTCACGCGCGAACTCACGCGAAGGTACGTGGATGAGATCGCGCTCGTCAGCGAGGCCGAAATTGCACAAGCGGTGCTGATCTTGCTCGAACGCGAAAAGACGGTCGTCGAAGGGGCGGGCGCGGTCGGACTCTCGGCCCTACTGCACCATCGCTTCCAGCTCGACGGCGCGCGCGTCGCAGTCGTGCTGAGCGGCGGCAACATCGACGTGAATTTGGTGTCGCGCATCATCGAGCACGGTTTGGTCAAGACCGGGCGCCTGGTGCGCATCGTGGTCACCGCAGCCGACGTCTCGGGTGTGCTCGCGCAATTGACGCGCGTGATCGCCGACACGCGCGCCAACATTCTGGAGCTCAATCACGATCGCGCATTTTCCGGAGCCGAGCTCGGAGAGACGCTGATCGAGCTCGTGCTCGAAACTCACGGTTTCGAGCACATCGATCAGGTGTGCGCGCGGCTCTCCGAGGCGGGCTACCGCTTCGAACGCAAGTGAGCGAGCGCTCAGCGCACGTCGAAATAGGCTTCGAGCGCGTCGAGCATGCCCTCGACGGTGAACGCGCTCGCGACGACATCGACCCCGATTCCGTGCTCGCCGAGCGTGCGCGAAGTGATGGGCCCGATGCTCGCGACTGTCACGCGCGCGAGCAACTCGCGAGCGTCCGCGCCGAGCGCATCGACGACCGCGCTGACGGTCGAGCTCGAAGTGAAGAGCGCCACATCCACCTCACGCTGCTCGAAGGTTTTGCGCAACGCCGCGCCGGCGTCGGCGGCCACGGTTTCGTACACCGGCACGACCTCGACCTGCGCGCCGGCACTTCGCAGCATCTCCGGCAGCGCGTCGCGGGCAACGAGCGCGCGCGCCAAGAGCACGCGCTTCGGGAGGCCGCGCGCGAGCAGCGCGCGCGCCAGCCCCTCGCCGACGAACTCATCGGCGGTCAGGTCCGCGAGCAAACCGAAGCGCGAAAGCGCCGCGGCCGTCTTCGGCCCGATCGCACCAAGCTGTGCGCCCGCGAACGCGCGCGCATCGAGCCCTGCGTCGGTGAGTGCAGCCATGAAGCGTTCGACACCGTTCGCGCTCGTGAACAGCACCCAATCGAAGCTTTTGAGCCCGGCGATCGCCTGTGCCAGCGGCGCCGGGTCCGCCGGTTTCCGGATTTCGATCGCCGGCAAGAGCACGGGGCGCGCGCCACGTGCGCGCACGGCAGCCGCGGTGATCCGCCCCTGCTCGGCCGGCCGCGGCACGAGCAAGGATTTGCCGAACAGCGGCCTGCTATCGAACCAAGCGAGCTGAGCGCGCAGGCCCACCACGTCGCCGACGATGATCACGGCCGGATTGGCGACCTGTGCCGCGCGCGCGCGCGCGGCGATCGTCGCGACCGTGCCGGTCACCACGCGCTGCTCGGGCCGCGCCGCCCATTGCACCACTGCCGCTTGCGTATCCGGACTGCGGCCACCGGCGATGATCGCCGCCATGATTTGCTCGATTCGGCGCATCCCCATCAACACGCAAATCGTGTCGGTCGCCGTGCTGAGCTTCAGCCAAGACTCGGGTGACCATTCTTTGCCTTCGCGATCGCTGCCGGTGATGAACGTCACGCTCGACGACAAATCACGGTGAGTCAGCGGAATGCCGCTGTACGCGCTGGCCGCTACGGGCGACGATACACCGGGGATGATCTCGAACGGAATCCGGGCGTCGTGGAGCGCGCTGAGCTCTTCAGCGCCGCGCGCGAAGAGCAACGGATCGCCGCCCTTGAGCCGCACCACTTGCTTGCCCTCGCGCGAAAGCTCGACGAGCATGCGGTTGATCGCGTCTTGCGACGCGCTCTCCTCACCGTAGCGCTTGCCAACGTGTCGCTTGTCCGCGTTCGGACACGCCTCGAGCAAAGCGGGGTGCGCGAGCGCGTCGTACAGCACCACGTCGGCACGCGCCAAAACTTCCCAGCCGCGCACGGTGATGAGCCCGGGATCACCCGGACCTGCGCCGACCAAATACACTTTGCCTAGAGCCATGGCGGCTCACAGCGTAGTCGCCGGCGCGCGCCCTGCGCCGCGCTTTCCGGCGCAACCGCGCGATATTGCGCGGCACTCTTGGCGGTTTGTGGCGCCGCGATGCGTCAGAGTGAAACTCCTTGACGAAAAGGCGACAATGGAGAGAATTGTCGTACCTTGTACGCTTGTGTGTCTAAGTCGCACACAGAGTAGGACGCATGCAGACCGCCCATGACTCTCGAGATACCGGTTCTTTGGACCGTTGGTTCGTGACCAATGGCGTGGTCGCCGTCGGTCCGGTTTCGTATGAGCTGGTGCTACGCGGCGTCGCCTATGGCCGCATTCCCGCCGGATCCTTCGTGCGCCACGAATCGTGGCAAGTCTGGCGAAGGCTCGAGGACATCGAGGCGCAAACTGCCGGCAACCGTCGGCAAACCATCGAAGACCTCGCCGTCCGCAGCGCCGCGGTGGAGAAGCGCGCACGCAGCGTGTTCAGCGAGCCTCCGCCGCCGCCGAGCGGCGCAGAGCTCAGCTCGCGCACCGAGCACATCGACCGAGCACCGCGGCAGAGCTTTCGCCCCGCAGCGGTCGACCCCGTCGGCGTCCTGTCCGGCGCCACCGAGCTCGGCGAAGCGCTCTTGCTCACGGTGGTCACCGCGGTCACCGCCGCGGGCGCAGAGGTCGGGCTAGTGCACCGCGTCCGCTGCGATCTCGGCGCGGCCATCACCGTCGGCGGACACGGCCCCGCCACTGAAGGCTTACTCGGCGAGCGCCTCACCGCCGACGACCCGACGCTGGCCGTCGCGCGCGGCGGCCACAGCGTGCTCACGGAGCCGCAGTGCGGTGAAGTCGGCCGGCACCTGCTCGGTCGCATGACGCGCTGTCTGCCGGATGTGAAGAGCGTGGCCATGGTACCGCTCTTGGTCTACGGCGAGCTGATCGCGCTGTTCGAGGTCGGCCGAAAATCCCGCCCGTTCCGCGCCCGCGAAATCGGCCGCGTGGAAGACGTGGTCGAGGCGCTGGCTGAGCGCAGCGTCGTCATGGGTTGGGCCGAATAGCGCGAGGCGCAACTTCTTTGGTTTGATGGTCACGCGTTCCGGGCGCAGGGCGGCAAAGCCTTCGGCGGCGCGCCGCGACTCCGCTCGCCGTGCGCGGCGCGTTCGCGAGCGTCGTCCGACTGAGCGTCGCCTGGCCGGAAGCAAAAGCAAACCGGCTGAATAATGCCGGGGCCTGCCGCCCCGCTGCCCGCGCGAGCACGAGATTCTCGCACGCGGCGCCGAGTTCTCGCGTTCAGCGGAGCGGCTCCGTCGAACACGTTCAAGCGCGCGCACGCCTCGTGCCAGCGCCGCCAGCGCCGAAAAAGGCGGCTTCTCGGGCAAGCCGGACCTCGACGCCGAAGGCTCTGCCGCAGTAGGCGCGCTCGGTGACCATCAAAACCGAGCGAACGAACTCGCGTCGAGGTCACTCTGCGGAGACTTGTTCGAGCGCGTTCTCGAGGGCCGACATTTTTTCGGCGCGCGAGAATTGGAGCTCGTGAAGCTTCGCGTACAGGCCGCCCTGCGCCATGAGCTCGCTGTGCGTGCCTTGCTCCACGACGCGGCCTTTGCGCAATACCAGAATGCGATCGGCCTTGCGCACGGTGCTGAGGCGGTGCGCGATGACGAGCGCGGTGCGCCCGCGCATCAACTCTTCGAGCGCGTGCTGCAAGCGCGCTTCGGTGTCGCTGTCGACGCTCGCCGTTGCTTCGTCCAAGATCAGGATTTGTGCGTCGCGGTACAAAGCGCGCGCAAACGCGATCAGTTGGCGCTCGCCGGTCGAAAAATTCGAGCCGTACTCGTCGACGCGCGTGTCGATGCCGCGCTCGCGCGCGGCGAACAGGTCGAGCGCGCCGATGCGACGCAGCACTTCTTCGACGCGTGCGCGATCCGGGCTCTCGGAGGCGGCAACATTGGTCGCGACCGTGCCGGGAAAGAGCACCACGTCTTGCGGCACGACCGCGAAACGCCGGCGAAGCTCCTCGCGTTTGAGCCCGGCCACGTCATCACCGTCGACGCGCACGGTGCCCTGCTCGACCTCGTACAGGCGCAAGAGCAGAGCGGTGATGGTCGTTTTTCCCGAGCCGGTTGGCCCGACCAATGCGATGCGCTCGCCGCGCCGCGCCGCGAAGCTCACGTCCGAGAGCACGGGTGTGCCGGGCTTGTAGCTGAAGCTGACGTTTTCGAGCTGCACAGCGAGCTCGGGATCGCCCGGGGGCTTCGCCGGTCGTGTCGGCGCGTCCGGCTCCACCACGTCGAGCAAGCTGAATACGCGCTCGGCGCCGGCCATGGCGGCCTGAAGCAGCGTGTAGCGCTGAGCCAGCTGCGAGATGGGTTCGAAGAACTGCGACAAGTACGCGCTGAACGCGACCAACGTGCCGAAGCTCACCGGCCGATAGCCGAACGAGACGATCACGAGCGCCAGGCAAACGGCGGCAATCGTGTCGATCGCCGCGTCCTGAATCGAATCCCACTTGATCGCGCTCATGTTCGCGTCGCGATAGCTGAGATTGCTCTCGTCGAACTCGCGCGCGGCCGCAGCTTGCCGGCTGAACGCCTGAATCAGGGTCATGCCCGTGACCTGCTCGTTCATGGTCGCGTTCATGCGCGAAGTTTTGGCGCGAATCGCGCGAAACGCTTCGCGGATGTTGCGGCGCACGAACACGATCAACACCGCCATCGGCGGCACCGCGACGAACGCGATCAACGACAGCTTCCAGTCGAGCGCCAGCATCAAGCTGACGATGCCGATCAGCTTGGCGAGGTCGCCGACCGCGCTGAGCGCGCCGGAGGCGAACATTTCCAAAATCGCGTCGGTGTCGTTCGTGACGCGGGAAACGAGCCGACCGACCAGCTGTTTGTCGAAAAAACCGAGCCGCAAGCCGTGCAAGAACTCGAACAGCTCACGGCGCATGTCGGCCACGGCGCGGGCACCCGCGACCTGCACTGCGTACATTTGCACCAAGCCCAGGATTTGCTCGACCAAGAGCACGGACGCCAAGAGCAGGCCACCGTGAAACAAGGCCACGCGATTGCCGTCTTTGACGACGCTGTCGATGGCCGAGCGCATGATCAGCGGTCGGACCAGCGAGCTCGCCGAAGTGAGCAAGATCACGATTACCGAGGCCCAGAGCAGCAAGCGATAAGGGACGAGATAGCCCCAGAGCCGCTTGGTCAGGCGCGCGTCATAGGCTTTGCCGAAGCGCTCCTCTTCGTGGAACGCTTTCAGGATGCGCTCGGTGCGCTTGCGATCGGCGCGCCCCCCGTGCGCGCTCGGCGCGGCCGCCGCGTTCACCGAAGCAGGCGGAGGTGGCGTCATTCGGCCACCGCCTGGTCGGCTGGGAGCTCTTGCGGCGCGAGATCGCCGAGCTTCTGGAGCTCGCTCTCGATCCGTTGCTCCTCGGCAAAAATCGCGTAAATGCCGCCGTTTTTGCTGAGCTCCTCGTGCGTGCCCCGCTCGACCACGCGGCCCTTCTCGAGCACGATGATCTGATCGCAGTGCGCTGCGGCCGAGACGCGATGAGTGATCAGGATCAAGCCACGCCGCGCGCGTTGCCGATCGATGCCGGCCAAGATCGCGCGTTCGGTTCGCGCGTCGACCGCGCTGAGCGGGTCGTCGAGCACGAGCACTTTCGGCTCCGAAGCGAACGCCGTCGCCAGCGCCACGCGTTGCTTCTGACCGCCCGAGAGCTGCACGCCGCGCTCGCCGACCACCGTGTCGAATCCGTCCGGCAAATCCAACACCTCTTCTTCGATGCAGGCCTCGCGCGCGGCGGACTCCACCTTGGTGATTGCTTCGGGGCCGTCCGGATCGTCCAGCGAAAAGCCGATATTTCGCGCAACCGTGGTCGAGAACAAAAACGCGTTTTGCTGCGCGTAACCGATCGTTTCGCGCACCGCGGTGAGCGGCAAATCGCACACGTCGATACCGTCCAAAAACACGCTGCCTCGGGGCGTCGGTTGCAAGCGCGCGAGCAGCACCGCGAGCGATGATTTGCCGCTGCCCGTGCGGCCGACGATCGCCAGTGATCCGCCCGCGGCTAACTCGAAGCTCACATCCTCGAGCACGGGGCGATCACCGTATGCGAACGAGAGATGCTTGACCTCGATCTTTCCGGACAGCGCGGCCGGCACTGGTACTGGCAAGGGTCCGTCGACGATGTCTGGAACCGCGCTGAAGATGTCGGTCAGACGCGAGAACGCCGCGCGGCCGCGCTGCAACAGCCCGATCACGAAGCCGAGCGAGATCAGCGGCCAAGTCAGTCGTCCGAGCGCGCGATAGAAGGACAAGAAGCCGCCCGCGTCGAGCTCACCGTGCAGCATCATCGAACCGCCGTACCAAAACACGACCAGCACGCCGATCGAGATCGTCGCCTGCAGCACCGGACCGAGCGCGCCGCGTAGGCGCGCGAGCGAAAGGCTCTTGTCCAAGTAGGCTTGGTTGGTCTTCTCGAACGCGGCAAGCTCCTGCGCCTCGAGCGCGAACGAACGCACGACACGCACGCCTGCGACGCTCGACAGCACGCGGGCGCTCATTTTGCCGAGCGCATCTTGGTTGTCGCGCGTGCGCGTATAAAAGCCCTGCGAGAACCCCTTGGTGATCAAGAGCACGAAGGGGAGCGGGCAAAGAGAAGCCAGCGTCAACTTGAGCGAAATCGGGATGGTGACGGCGAGCGCGCTCACCAGAGCGAAACCGGTGTTGATGATGTTCAGAATGCCAAAGCCGAGCAAGAGTCGAACCTGCACCAAATCATTGGTGACTCGGCTCATGATTTCACCCGTGCTCATGCGCCGGTAAAAGGAGGGGCCGAGCTTCAGCAGCCGCTCGAGGATCTCCTTTCTGAGCTCGTATTCGGCAATGCGCCCCGCATTGAAGATGACGACCCGAGACAAGACGCGCACGACGAATGCCAGAAGCGCGGCAGCCACCAACCACTCGGCGATCGGGATCGCGTGCAGCTTGTCCCCGCGGGTCGCAAAGTTGATGGCGAGGCGCATCCGCGTATCGAACCACCACTGAAATAGTTGGTACGCCGCCAGCAGCAACAGGCCGATGCCGTAGCGCGGGGCGTGGCGATAGAATTGCCCCAGGAGCCGTACGGGGACGGCCGGGGGTTCGGGAGAGCGAGCGTTGTTCACGGCTTGGATGAGACCCAGAGCTTCGACAGGACGAACCGCGGTGCCCGAGAGTTGCGCACCAGAACCGCGGGCCGAGGCGTTATAGGACCTAGTCGCCCGAGTGGTAAGGGCCCGCGTAGAAATAACTGAGCCGCACTGCACGGGCGCCGCGGGCCCACGCGCGCTTTCTGGGGTGCGGGATCTAGTGGACGGAGGCGGCGAGCAGGTCGCGGACCATCGTCACGAGCTCTTGGGCCGTGAACGGCTTGCGCAGGAAGCTCGCGCCCTCGACGAGCGCACCGACGTGCTCCGGCGAGTAACCGGACATGTACAGCACCCGCGCATGTTCACAGGGCTGACGGAGACGACGGACGAGGTCCGCGCCCGATACCCCGGGCAACACCAAGTCCGACACCACGAGGCTGATTGCAGCGCCGTATTGCTCGGCCTGCGCCAGCGCCGTTCGCTCATTGTGGGCAGTGATCACCGAATAACCGAACGCGCGCAGGATGCGCGCCGTCACCGCTTGCACTTGCGGCTCGTCCTCGACGAGCAGGATCACCTCGCCCCCGCGGGTGCTCGCGACCGGCATGCGTCCGGACGAGTTCGACGCCGAGACGTACGGCAGGTGCGCAATGTACGCGAGCCCGCTCTCTGCCACCGCGACGCGCTCGAGCCGCCCACTGATCCCATCCAGCAGCGCTTCGAGCGCCGCCACTCCGAGCGGCGCGTCTGGACGTAAGCTCGCCTTTCGAGGCCCGACGGGCGGCAGAGTTGGGCCACGCTCGGCGCGGACGACCAGATGCGCGCACGCTTCGCTCGCCTGGGCGAGAGAGGGCTGCGACGCGGTCTGAGCCTCGACCTTCGCGTCGTTGAGCCCGCGGGTCTCGATGACCAAGCGCCCGCCGGAACCGATGGTGCCCGCAGCCTCGACGCACAACCCGACCACGATCTTTTGCAGGTCAGCGACCATCACGGCGACCCGCGCCACGTTCGGCGACAACGCCAACTGCAGACTCAGCGAATCGCCCACCGCCTCCAAGATCAACGCTTCTGCGCGCGCGACCACTTGATTCAGGTCGCTGCACGATTCATCGGTTAGCGCCGAGTGCGTGTGGCTAACGAACGCAACGGAAGTCATTGCAACTCACTATCCGACTCCCGTTCAAGTCCGATGTCAACGCTCTCCCCGCTCGCCTCCGCAGCGTGATTTCACGCACTCGAGCTTTCCGCCGGGCGGGCTAGGCCCCGACCGCGATTGATGACTCGACGAGGCGAACGGCGGGCCTCGAAGCGATGGGCCGGCGCGTTTGAAACCAGTTGCAGCAGCGACACCGCCCTCGCGAAAACGGAACGTCAGCAGCTGCGCCTACTTGGGGGTCGGCTGACGGGTCTCGGCCGAGTGCTCGCGCTAGTTCGTCGCGAGCAGGCACACATCCTGCGACCCTCGCACCATGAAATTTTGCAACACGGCGGATGCCGACGTGACGAGGCGGCTAGGGCGTCGAAGCTTTGCGCCTGACCGGCCAACTCGGCTGCGGGATCGGAAACGCCGGCCGTGCGAACAGGTAACCCTGCCCGTAGTGCGCGCCCGTATCGATCACGGCGTGGAGCTCGTCTTCGGTTTCGATGCCCTCGGCAACGACGCGAGCGCCGAGCTCGCGGCACAGCGCTACGACTTGGCGCACCAAAATTTGCTGCCGCTTGCTCTTCTCGATCCCACGCACGAGCGCCAAATCGAGCTTCACGATGTGCGGCTCCAGATCGATGATCCGCTTCAAGTTCGAATGCCCGGCGCCCAAATCGTCGACCACCAGAAAGGCGCCGCTGCGCGAGCAGATTTCCTTGAGTACATTCACGCACAGCGAAAAATAATTGAACGCGGCAGACTCGGTAATTTCCAGGTACACCGGCCGATCGTGAAAAAATAGCGGATCGTCCGGGCGCACGAGCCAACCTTCATCGAGCTCGTGCGGGTGCAAGTTCACGAACAGGGGCGCGTCCGTGCAGCGAGCGAACGCGACCTCACGCACTTTGCGCCCGAGGCTGCCGCAGCAGCCCTCCTCTTGGGCCTGCTCGAACAGCCGCATCGGGTTCTTGAATTCCGGCCACTTGCAGCGAGTGAGCGCCTCCAGCGCAAACGAGGTGCCGGTCGACAAGTCGACGATCGGCTGAAAGACCACGTCGAGATCGCTGGTCGTGAGATCCCGCACCGACGCTGTCGAGCTGCGGGGCGGCTCATGGATCTTGCGCGCGATTGGCTGGGTCGCCGATGTAGGCAGAGACTGAGTCGCGGAACTCGCGGGCCGCGAAGTCACCGCCTCGTGAACGGCGACAAACGGAAGCTTCGAGTTTCGTAGCATGGCCCATCCGTCATAACGGCAGCTGCCGAACCGGGGTTTAGGCGGCGGCTCTGAAATAATCGAATCTGGTGCCTGTGCGTGGGGCACTAGACGACAACGCGGAACGAGCCCGGCGCGGACCGACTAATAAAGTCCGATACTGAAATGGAACGCCCCCAAATCCTCCCAGAAGCGCTGATTTCCTCGGTTTGGGAAGACATCGTCGAGCACGCGGTCGACGTTGAAACCGTAGTCGAAGACCAACGGCCCGATCGGTGTCGAAATCCGTAGCCCAGTTCCTACTGCATAGCGAAGCTCGAGCGGGTTCACTCGCGTCGGATCGGTCCACAAGTTGCCGCCGTCCACGAACAGGGCGGTCTCGACGCTGCCGCCGAGCGGGATGCGCAGCTCCGCGCGAGGATTGAAGAAGATGTCGCCGCCACGGATCACGACATCGTTCAGGACCAAGCCCGAGCTCGGGTTGAGCAGGCGCTTGGCAATATCTTGTGGCACGAGCGAATCCTGTAAAAAACCTCGCAGTGAATCGACCCCGCCCATGAAAAATAGACGATCGGGATAGGTCTGCGAACCGGTCAGCAAGTGTTGGATGACGCCCGCGCGGAAGCTCATCGCCAGCGCGAGGCCCTTGTCGCTCAGACGCACGTAGCCCGCGAAGCGCCCGGTATAGCGCAGAAAATCGCTGGGCACGGATTGGAACGGGTCGATCAGCGGCTGACCCGTCGTCACGGGCGCTTGCCCGGCGCAGCCGCTGTCCTGCGACGCGCTACTGTCGATCGGCGTTGCGTGAACGTGTTCGACGCTCGCCGACACGAACGTGCCGCTCGTCGCGTCGAGCGGATTGTCGCGACGATCCCAGGTGACGCCCAGGCGCTGAGCGAGCGCAATGGATACACCCTGCGGCACGCGAAACAGCGCTTGCTGCGTGGGGTGGCCCTGCAAATAGCACTTGAGCGCGTTCTTCTCGTCGTCACCGAAGATCTGCGCGTAGTTGCGCTCGAGTGAACCGCCGAGCTGCACCGACACGCGGCGATCCGGCCGGAACGACAAGGTCACGATCCCGGCGTCCTTGCTCAAGCCATAGTCGCGCGCGTTGTCGCGCACGTCGACGCCCTCGACGCTGAGCCGGAACAGCGGACCGAGCCCGATGTTCGGGAATTCGACCGTCGCGGTGTCGCGGCGCTCGAGCCGCTCACCCACGTGAAGCTCGTTGTACTTTTGCTGCACGTCGCTCTCGAGGATGAACGCCGTGGGCAGGTAGCCGAGCTGCGAACGCAGCGTGAGCAAGATCGCCTGACCACCCAGGTTTCGGTGGCCGTACTCGAACGACACGCGAAATCCTTCGCCGGTGCTGAAGCCGGGACGCACGTCGAGATATTGCGGCACGCGCTCCTCGAGCTCGACGATCACGACCTTTTCACGCGCCGGCACGTACGGATCTTCGAAACCGACGCTGACGCTCGAAAACACGCCCAGCGTCGCCAAACGCTCCTCGGTCTTGCGCACGAGGCTCCTTTGGTAGAGCCCACCCTGCTCGAGCGCGATGCGGCTGCGAATCAAGCTCTCGCTCGTGCGCTCCGCGCCATGGATCAAAATTCGTGAAACGCGCACCTGCTCGCGCTCGCTGACGATGAAGCGCACCCGAGCGCGGGTGTGGTCGAGCGACAAATCGAGCGCGGTCTCTACCTCTGCAAAAGCAAATCCGCGCTCGGCGTATTCGTCGAGCACGCGCCGCCGAGCCTTCTCGATCTCGACTTGAGACACGGGCCTACCGAGCTCTAGCTCCGAGATTTTTTCGAGCTCCTTCTCGACGATCGCGTGATTGCCCTCGAAGCCCAGGTCATAGAGGGTCGCGCGCGGGCCGAGCTTGATCGGCAAATGCAGCACGATCGACGGCTCGCATTTCACGCCGCGCTTCGGATCCGGCACGCACGAAAGGGTCGGATCGACCGCTGCTTCTTCCAAGGGCAAACCAATCGCGTCGTAGCGACAAGCGGTGTCCGGCCTGCGTGACGGCCCGATCGGGATGCACTGTCCGGCAGGCGAGCGCGGCGCGCAGGCTCGCCGCAACACCTGTACCGGGCCGACGCTCGCTGACAAGTAGCCTTCGGAGCGGTACAGATCCTGAACGTGCTTGATCGCGCGATCGTAAACGTCCGGCGCGTACACCGCCCAGGGGCTGAGCTGTTCGACCGCTGGCCGCGCGCCCGTTTCGCCTTTGGGACCTTGCAGCGCGTCGACCACCGCCGGATCGACGGCGTCGAACAGGCGACCGCCCGGGAGCTCCGCGAGGAAGCTATCGATCTCGCTACCTACCTCGGCCGGCGTGCGTTCGCCCGTCAAGCACGGATACTCGCGAGCAACGACGTGCACGAGCTTGCCCTCGTGCACGGAAAAGACCACGTCCTGAATCGGATCGCTCGCAAGCCCCCGCTCCGAATAACCGACATCGATGTCGAGGAAGCCGCGCTCTCGGTAAAATTTGGCAATTTTCTCGGCCAAAGCCGAGGGTGACAGATCACTCGAGGCCTCGATGTCGAGTACATTTTCGAGTTGGGAAGCGTCGAAGTGCCGGTTGCCCTCGAAGCGAAAGCGCACGCGCGCGTACGCGTACACGTCCACGTTCAACACGACGGGACGCTTGCCCGACAAGCGGTGCGAGACCTTGGCGCGATGAAAGCCGCGCGTCTTGAGCTCGGCTTCGAGCGCGCGATCCGCGTCGGTCAGCGAATCTTCGTCGGCGCGATCGCCTGCGCCCACGCTGTAGCGGCTCAAGGCCTCGGCCATGCCAGAAGCCTCTGGATCGGGCCACACGCCGAAACGGCGCACGCCGATCTGACGCGCGGGTCCCGGGCTTACTTCGACCGTGAGCACGACGGCGCTCGGATCGTCGGTGTCCACCGCATCGACGCTCACACGCGCTCGCTCGTAGCCACGGCGTTGGTAGAGCGCGAGCACGCGGGCTTGCATGGCGCTGAGCTCCGCGGCGGTGACGGCTCCGCCCTGGCGCGCGTCGGCTGCGCGGAGCATTTCTTCTTCGTCGAGCGCGCCACCAGCCGCCACACGGATGCTCGCGATGAGCCGTCGCGGCTCGACGGTAATCAGGAGCTCTACGCCGTCGCCGTCGCTCGCGACGCTCGCGCGCAAGTCCGCGTAGCGCCCGGTGTCGCCGAGCTCCGCCAGGACGCGGCGGACGAGGTCCGCGCTCAGCAACTGACCGACGCGCGCGTGCTCGACCACCGGCGTGGACGACCACCGTCCGCCTTCGGTGACGAACGCAATGCGCGTGATCGGCTTACCCGCGTACGCCGACAAGTCCGGCGCAGATTGCAAGACCAAAGACGCGTCGCCCTCGGCGCCGCGCGCTCGAGTTGGAGCGAGCAACGAAAAAGCGGCTACCAGCACCCAAAGCAAGGGCATCTGTGCGAGCCGCATGGCGCCTGTCTTACACCAGACCGCGCCCGCGCGGGTCAGGCTTTGCGAATCTCGCGCGAGAGTGTTGGCGCGAGGCCCGAGCTCTACTATCCGCCCTTGTGTCATGGCGCGCCGGGCCACAACGAACGACAAGTCCAAAGCCCACCCGAGAAAGCGCCGCTTCGCGCGGATCGCCCTCGGGCTATTTGGCGCTTTCGTGCTCAGCGTTGGGCTCGTTTGGTACGCGGTGCATCATTTCGACTGGGCCGGGCCGCTCGTGGCCAATTCTTTGCGCGCGATCGTCGGCGACGACAAGGTCGCAAAACTCGAAGATTTCGTGTACGGCGCCGAAGATGGCGTCAATCGCCTGCTGAAGAAGAACGAGCCGCCCAAGACGTACTGGAACGTGCCCGACGCCTCCCCACCGCAAGCCCTGGCGAGCGCGAGCGCCGCGCCGAGTGCAGCGCCGCCAGGCCCCGCGCCGGGCCCGAGCGTGTTCAGCCCAGTGAACCCAGGCCCCGCGCTGAAGGATTGGTCCGCGCCAGGTGACGGCGAATGGGTGGGCATCAAAGACGTTCGGCATCCCGACGAACCGCCGCGCATGTATAAGACTCTGCTCCACCCGGACAAGGGCCGCTCCTGGGCGGAGGTGTTCGTCGTTGCCATCGATTTGAAGCAGGTCGAGCTGTATCCGGTTCTTGGCACACAAGAGCCACAACCTGATTCGGACGAGGCCAAGAAGTATCTGCGCGATGGCCGGATTCCGGCAGCCAAACAGGCCACGCTGATTGCCGCATTCAACGGCGGTTTCATGACCGAGCACGGCGGTTACGGGATGAAGCTCGATGGCGTGACCATCGCCAAACCAAAAGCGCGCGCCTGCACGATCGCCTTTTACAAAGACGACTCGATGCGCATCGCGAGCTGGCCCGCGCTCGGCCCGAGCGAAACGGACATGGTCTGGTTTCGTCAGACGCCGGAATGCATGTGGGAAAATGACAAGTTGCACGCGGGTCTGGAAGCAGGCTCCGGACTGAAAAAGTGGGGCTCGACGGTCGATGGCGAGACCGTCATTCGGCGCTCGGGCATTGGCTTGAACCCGGATCGCAGCGTGCTTTTCGTGGCGATCACGAACCACACCTCGGCGCGCGTGCTCGCGGACGGCTTGCACCACGCCGGAGCGAGTGATGTTGCGCAACTCGACGTCAATTGGTCGTATCCGAAGTTCGTGACGTTCGAACCGATTGGGCATACGAACGTGCTACACCCCGTGCCGCTCGCTCCGGGCTTCGAGTATTCCGACGACGAATACCTGCGCAAGAAAGAGAAGCGCGACTTCTTCTACGTCTCGCGGCGTGAACCGAGTACGAGCACGCCGCCGCCTTGAGCGCCCCGCGGCCCCACGCTTTCAGACCCACAAAAGTGGAAACCCCTGCGGGCCGGGGGGGACAGCCGCGTCAGGGGATCCACCATCAGTATTTACCACTCGCTTGCGATCCGCAAGCCGCTTCGCCCTTTTTGTTCCAGAAAGGGCGGGCTAGTGCCGGGAGATTCGTGGCAGATCCGCGCTCCCGCCCGGACGAGCAGCACAACTTGCAACAGCTTGGCATACTGCGTTCGTGCCTGAGCTTCCGGAAGTCGAGGTCACGCGTCGAAGGCTCGCGCCGCTCTTGGTCGAGCGAACCATTTTGCGCGTGGACACCACGAAGGATAGTTACTTCTTCCTGACCAAGCCCGCCCTTCTGAAGCGAAGTCTCAGCGGCCGCAAGATCGTCGCGCTCACGCGTCAGGGAAAATACTTGATCGCCGAGCTCGATGACGCAGCCCGCCTACTGCTCCACCTGGGTATGACCGGTCAGCTCTTTTCATCGGCAGCGACGAGCGTTCGGCTGTTTTCCGCGAAGACGCGCGGTTCGCTGCCGCCGGAGGCGCTGCCGGAATTCAAAGCCGACGCGCACACTCACCTCAGTCTGCATTTCACGGACGGTGGGCCCTCCGTGCTGTTTCGCGACGTGCGAAAGTTCGGCAAAGTGGCGTGGCTTCGTGCGGGCAAAGCCGACGCTCGCCTGGAGAAGCTCGGCGTGGACGCGCTCGCTGCCACCGGAGGCGAGTTGTACCAAGCGGCGCAGAAGCGCAAGACACCGATCAAGTCACTGCTCCTCGATCAGAGCGTGATCGCCGGCATCGGCAATATCTACGCCGACGAGGCGCTGTTTCTGGCCGAGGTTCGTCCGACACGCAGCGCCCGGCGGGTGACCGCGCGTGAATGCGAAGCGATCGTCCGCGGCGCGCAACGCGTCATGCAGCGCTCGATCGAAACCGGCGGCTCCAGCATCAGCGACTATGTCTCGCCGGACGGCTCGGACGGCGGTTACCAAAAGGAGCGCAAGGTGTACGCCCGCAAGGGCGAACCGTGCTTCGTCTGTGGCACGCCGATCAAGCGCGTGGTGATCGCCACACGCTCGACGCATTTTTGTCCGACTTGTCAGCGTTGAGCGGCGCTCCTCCGAAGCCGGCCGCGTCGTATGTTAGGCTGCGAACATGAGCGACGAAGAACCGAAAAAGCGCGCAGCGCGAGCCGCGCTCGAGCTTCTGCCTCAATCGGGCGTGATCGGCCTCGGCAGCGGTTCGACCGCGCGCTACTTCATCGAAGCGGTCGGGGAGCTCGTGCGAGCGGGCCGCCGTTTCAGCGGCGTGCCGACGAGTCAGCAGAGTCGTCTACTCGCGACCGAATGTGGCATCCCGCTGCTCGACGACGCCGGCCCTTGGGACATCGACTTGTGCATCGACGGCGCGGACGAAGTTAGTGACGCGTTGGATCTGATCAAAGGCGGCGGCGGCGCGCACACGCGCGAGAAGGTCGTCAACTTCGCGAGCAAGCAAAACGTGATCATCGTGGACGAGTCCAAGCTCAGCCGTCGCCTCGGCGAGCGCTGGCCAATCCCGATCGAGGTGCTCGCGTTCGCTCATTTGACGACGGCGCGCGCGCTCACGAAATTCGGCAAACCCGTGTTGCGTCACAAGGATGGCGCGCCCGTGATCACCGACTCCGGCAACTACATTTACGACGTCAGCGTCTCGCCGCTCGACCAGCCCGAGCCCATCGACCAGGCGTTCCGGCAGGTGCCCGGGGTGGTCGAAACGGGCCTGTTCTGCGGCCGCGCCGATTGGGTGATCGTGGCGGAAGCACACGGAATTCGCCGGCTTTCTCGGCAATCCTGAGCGCGTTTTCTGGTCGGCCCCGGTTTGGCGCTAAACTCGCCGGCGTGATCCAGCGAAAGACCGTCACACCGCGAGCTCTGGCGTTCGTCTGCGCGTTCGCACTCCCGCAGATCGCCGAGGCCGCTCCTGCAGATCCGAGCGCAAAGCCGGCGGCAGTGCCCGCTCCAGCAGGCGCCAACGCCAAGCCCAAACCGGCCTCGAGTGCGGCACCGCCCCCAGCTGCGCCCGCCGCGCCGTCGCCCGGTGCGAAGGCGACCACCGCAACTGCGCCGAGCGCGGCGCCGGTCGCCGCGCCAGGGAGCGCCCAGCCGGCCGCGCCGCAGCCAGCCAAACCGGAGGTCAAGCTGCCCCCCGCCAAGACGCCACTCGAAGCGGCGCTGCAAGGCGTGGTGATGTTGGAGCGCGCGGGCAGGCCCTTGGCGGTGGGCACGTTGCTCAACGGGGACGGCCGCATTCTGACCGCGCTTTCACCGCTCACGCACGGCAATCAGATCGACGCGCGCTACCCCGATGGACGCGTGCTGCACGTAAAGCTCAGTTACTCCGATCGCGCTTGGGATCTCGCGCTGCTCACGCCGGAGGGAGACGCGCGCCACGCCGGGTTACGCGCTTCGCGCGATCCCGAGCCCGCCGTGGGCACGAAGCTGAAAGCGCTCGGCTACGTGCGCGACAAGGCACTCGGCGCGACCGATCAGGCGGTCAAGGCCAAGAGCGTCTTGCGCGGTGGTGACAGCGCCGAGCTCACCGACGCGCTCGAGCTCGCGCAGACCCCGAAGCCCACCGACATCGGCGCGCCGCTCATCAACGACAAAGGCGAGGTGGTGGCGGTCGTGGCTCGCGCTTGCTCGCCGAACGACAAAGTCGGCTGCACCCTCGCGCCGTACGGGGCTCCGGTCAGCGCCATCCGCGGCTTCCTCCGGGCCGTCCCGATGCGCCACGGGCCGTGGGTCGGGCTCGAGGGGGTGGCCTTCGATGCCGGCATCGCGCGCGGCGTCCGGGTCGCCGCGGTCGCCCCTGACGGCCCCGCCGCCAGCGCCGGCCTGCACGCCGGACCACCCGGCTTCGCCGACGTTATCGTGGCGGTGGACGGGACCCCCGTCAGCAGCGCGGAGGCCTTCGCCGATGCGGTCGAAAATCACGCCGCGGGCACGCCCGTCCGCCTGCTCGTCCTGTCCGACGGTCGGTACCGGGAGGTCGGCGTGGTGGTGCGCGAGGCCGCCGATGCCGTCGGGCGTCACGACCGCGCGTTGCCGTCCAATCCCTGGCCGCGGACGCCGCACCCTCCGGAACAGAAGAGCCCGCCAAACCCTTACCGCTGATATGACTAATTCTAGGAAATCATTGACAGAAGGCCGGCTGGGCGGGGAAGATCCACGTTCACCCCACCCGGACTTCGTCCGGCTCATCCACGGAATGCCCGCTTGAATCGGCCCCTGCGTATCGAAGTCGCTGGCCAAACGGACGTCGGCCGCAAACGCTCTCACAACGAGGACAACTTCGCGATCATGGCGGAGTACGGCCTGTACGTCGTCGCCGACGGCATGGGCGGGCACGCCTCCGGCGAAGTCGCGTCCAAGATGGCCGTCGACACGCTGCAAGAGTTCTTCGCCGCCACCGCCGACGACCCGGAGCGCACCTGGCCGTACAAGATGGACCGCGGCAAGGGCTACGAGGAAAACCGACTCATCACCGGCATCAAGCTGTGCAACCTGCGCATCTACGAGCAGGCGCAGCGCAACGCCAAGCAGCGGGGCATGGGCACGACGCT
>Ga0068855_100001148_pt1 | contig 32786 bp, 20 predicted proteins | sample KBSCornC52_FD_66592 | JGI IMG/M metagenome (GOLD analysis project Ga0068855, IMG submission 66592) | Corn rhizosphere microbial communities from Kellogg Biological Station, Michigan, USA - KBS Corn C5-2 | ecosystem: Host-associated > Plants > Roots > Rhizosphere > Soil ...
GCCGCTTGTTCCGCAGAGCGTGACGATTTTGCGCTTGCGGGATTGTCGGCTAGCATCGGCCGGTCGGGTGCAGGACGGGAACGCATGACGCCAAGGCGCGACGGCGCAACGGCACAGACCCCCTCGGGCGAGCCGCTGGGCACGCTGGCGGTCGCGCTCCAACACACTCACCGGCTGCTGCAGCGCGACCCGCGGCTCGCCGAGCAGCAATGTCGCGAAATCCTCAAGGTACTGCCCGACACAGCCAAGGCGCATCACCTGCTCGGCAGCGCGCTGGCAGCGCAGCAGCGCCACGGCGAGGCGATCGCCTCGCTGCGCCTCGCGACCCGTTTGAACGGGAGTGACGCCGAGGCCTGGCGCGAGCTCGCTGGTCAGCTGCTGCTGTCGGGCGACGACGCCGGCGCCGATGCGGCCCATGCCGAGGAGCTGCTGGCGAGCGCGCTCGACCCGCGGCTGCAGACCGCCGCCCGGGCGCTGATCGACAACGACATCCCGCTCGCCGAGCACATGCTGCGCGAGCATCTCCGCGAGACGCCCAATGACAGCGGCGCCTTGCGCATGCTGGCCGAGGTCGGCGGGCGGCTGGGTCGCTACGACGATGCGCTGGCGATGCTCGAGCATGCGCTGCAGATCGCGCCCGGCTTTGCCGCGGCGCGGTTCAACCGCGCGCTCGTGCTCTACCGGCTCGGCCGCTATGGCGATGCGCTGGACGAACTCGATCGCCTGCTCGCGGCCGATCCGGACAGCGGCGCGTACAACAATCTCAAGGCGGCAGTGCTGTCCAATATCGGTCAGCTCGGCGACGCGCTCGAGCATTTCGAAACAGCGCTCGCCGCGCGACCGACCCAGCCCAAGGTGTGGATGAGCTACGGCCACAGCCTCAAGACGATCGGACGGCGCGACGACGGCATCGCCGCCTACCGCCGTGCCATCGCGCTCGAGCCGCGGCTGGGCGAGGCCTGGTGGAGCCTGGCGAACCTCAAGTCCGATGTGTTCGCCGCCGAGGATATCGCGGCGATGACCACGACGCTGGCGCGCGACGACCTCGAAAATGAGGATCGCTTTCACCTCCATTTCGCGCTCGGCAAGGCGCTGGAGGACACCGGCGATGCCGAGCAGTCCTTCCACCATTACGCCGAGGGCAATCGCCTGCGTCGTACCGAAATTGACTATGACCCGAGAACCTTCAGCCGGCGGGTCGAGAATGCGAGGGCGCTATTCACCCCGCACTTCTTCGCCGAGCGCTCAGGCGCCGGCCTGGCGGCGCCGGATCCGATCTTCATTGTCGGCATGCCGCGCTCGGGATCGACGCTGATCGAGCAGATCCTGTCGAGCCATCCGCTGGTCGAAGGGACTCAGGAGCTGCCCGACATTCTGACGCTGGCCCGTCGCGAGGCGGCCGCCGACGGCGCGGACTATCCCCGCACGCTCGCGGACATTGCCGCTGAAAGGCTTGCCGAGCTGGGTGCCGAATATCTCGATCGCACCCGCATCCAGCGGCACACCGACCGGCCCCATTTCATCGACAAGATGCCGAACAACTGGATGCACGCCGGCTTCATTCACCTGATCCTGCCGCAGGCGAAGATCATCGACGCCCGGCGCCATCCGCTTGGCTGCTGCTTCTCCAACTTCAAGCAGCATTTCGCCCTGGGCCAGCATTTTTCCTACAGCCTCAGCGACATGGGCCAATATTACGCGAGCTATGTCGCGATGATGGAGGTCATCGACCAGGTTCTGCCAGGCAAGGTCCACCGGGTCTATTACGAGGCGATGGTAAACGACACTGAGCAGCAGGTGCGCCGACTGCTCGACTACTGCGGACTCGACTTCGATCCGGCCTGCCTCAGCTTCCACGAGACCGATCGGGCGGTGCGAACCGCCAGCTCCGAGCAGGTCAGACGGCCGATTTTCCGCGAAGGACTCGACCAATGGCGCCAGTTCGATCGCTGGCTTGGCCCGTTAAGAGACAGTTTGGGCACAGTCGTCGACGAATATCCGTTCGCCACTTGACGACTGTCAAATAAGGGGGGAGACTCGGCCCATAAGAGAAGAAATAACATAAGCTCGCAGGAGCGATCTGGCCGTACAGGGAGGTCGGACTAATGGCTCTAGGCACCTCGCGTAGCAGCGCGATGCGTTGCGTTTCGACATTGCTTCTCACAACCTCCGCGTTCGGGCTGTCGAGCCTCGCCGCCGCCCAGGACCCGCCCGCCGCGCCACCCGCGGCTGCCCCGACCGGGCCAGCGCCAGTCGAGGCCGGCGACATCATCGTCACCGCGACCAAGCGCAGCGAGCGTCTCCAGGACGTGCCGATCAGCATCCAGGCGCTCGGCACGCAGACGCTCGAGCAGCACCAAGTCTCGAGCTTCGACGATTATCAGAAGCTGCTGCCGAGCGTCAGCTCGCAGAGCTTCGGGCCAGGCCAGGCGCAGCTCTATTTCCGCGGCATCACCAGCGGCACCGACGGTCTGCATATCGGCCCGACCCCGGCGACCGGCACCTATCTCGACGAAGTGCCGCTCACGACGATCGCCAGTACGGTCGACCTGCACGTCTACGACATCGAGCGCGTCGAGGCGCTCGCCGGCCCGCAGGGCACGCTCTATGGCGCGAGCTCGCTGTCGGGCACGCTGCGCATCATCACCAACAAGCCGAGCACGCGAAAGTTCGAGGCCGGCTACGATCTCGAGCTGAACAAATTCGGCAAAGGCAATATGGGGGGCGCTGCCAACGGCTTCGTCAACATCCCCCTGTCAGCGCGCGCCGCGATCCGCCTGGTCGGCTTCTACGAGCATGACGGCGGCTATATCGACAACACCTTCAAGTCGCGGACCTTCACCCTCGACGACGACGATCCGACGACGAACGTGACCGTCAACAACGGCAAATTCGTCAAGAAGAACTTCAACGACGTCGACACCTATGGCGGACGCGTCGCGCTCAAATACGACATCGACGACAATTGGACGGTGACGCCGTCGGTCGTCGCACAGCATCAGAAGGCGCACGGTGCTTTCCTCTACGATCCGCGTGCTGGCGACCTCAAGGTCCATGACTTCGTCAAGGACTATAACAAGGACAAATGGTACCAGGCGGCGCTGACCATCCAGGGCAAGATCGGCAATTGGGATCTGGTCTATGCCGGCGGCCTGTTCGGCCGGAAGACCGAGAACCAGCAGGACTATACCTATTACACCGTCGCCTATGATCAGAAGCTCTACAGCGGGGCACCCGCCGGCTACACCAAATTCGAGCTGAACCCGCCGGGCAGCGGCAATTTCATCGACCCGACGCAGCGCCAACTGCTGGCGGATCGGTATGGCAAGATGAGTCACGAGCTGCGTGTCTCGTCGCCGACGAGCAATCCATTGCGGGTGACCGTCGGACTTTTCTACCAGCGGCAGACCGACAAGATCCGCGCGGATTATGTCATCGACGGACTGGCGCAGACGTCAAGCGTCTATACGACTGCTTCCAATGGGCTTCCCTACACGCCGTTCGGCGATGATATCTTCGGCACGCGACTGAAACGCATCGACCGCGATTACGCCGTATTCGGCGAGCTGTCCTACGACATCATGCCGGGCCTGACGTTCACCGGCGGCGTTCGCGGCTTCAAGGCACGCAACACGCTGACTGGCTTCTCGGGCTTCGCATCGAACACCGATCCCTCGGTTTGCTTCGGTGCGCCGACAAGCAAGCTTCCCTGCCAGAACGTCGACAAGATCTACAAGGAGAGCGGCGAGACGCATAAGATCAACCTGACGTGGAAGCCAAACCGCGACAAGATGATCTATTTCACCTATTCGACCGGCTTCAGACCCGGCGGCAACAACCGCAAGCCGCAATATGGGCCGTTCAAGGCCGATACGATCACCAATTATGAGATCGGCTTCAAGACGAGCTGGCTCGATCGCCATCTCAGATTTAACGGCGCTTTCTTCTACGAGATCTGGGACCATCCGGCGATCTCGCTCGCCCGGCCCGGCGATTTCGGTGTGACCAGTATCGACAATGTCGGCGGCGCGCGCAGCTATGGCTTCGAGGGCGACGTCAGCTACACCCAGGGCGGGCTCAGCCTTTCAGGCTCGGGCACCTACGTCAACGCCAAGACGACCAAGACCTTCTGCACGGCGCTGGTCACGCAGGATGTCGTCGTCACGCCGGACATCTGCACGCCCAAGGGCACGCGCCTGCCGGTGCAGCCCCAGATCAAGCTCAACCTGACCGGGCGCTACAGTTTCGACATTGGCAGCGCACGCGCCTTCGTCCAGGCAGCGATGATGTACCAGAGCAGCACACATAGTTTCCTGCTCGTCCAGGACTATGCCGCGGTCGGCAAGCTAGCCGGCTTTGCCACAGTTGATTTCTCGGCCGGCGCGAAGCTGAGCAACAACATGACGATCGAGGCCTTCATCCAGAACGCCTTCGATAAGCGTGGCCAGCTCAGCCGTAACACGTCCTGCGCGACGAGCTATTGCGGCATCTATTACCGGGTCTATCCGATCAAGCCGCAGCTGTTCGGCATCAAGGTCGGGCAGAAGTTCTGAGCGGAGGGTCGTGATCAGACCGTGATTGCGCGTCGCGTTTCCGTCCTCGCCGTCACGGCCTTTTCGCTCTTCGCCAGCCCCATTGAAGCGGCGACCAGCTATGTCCACGCCGGCAAGCTGATCGACAGCATTCAGGGCCGTGTTCTCAGCGATCAACTCGTCACGATCGTCGACGGGAAGGTCGCAAGCGTCGGCCCATGGTCGGGCGCGCCGGACGGCGGCCCAGTCACCGACTGGAGCGGCTACACGGTGCTCCCCGGGTTGATCGACACGCATACGCACATCACCGACTATGGCGAAAACGGCAATATCGCCGAGCCGCTGATGCACAGCCAGGCCGAGACCGCGCTTCACGCAACGCTCAATGCAAGGCTGACGCTCCGCGCCGGCTTCACCACCGTCCGCGACGTCGGTACCTACCGGCCGCTGACCGATGTCGCGCTGCGCGACGCGATCAATGCCGGCTGGGTAGAAGGGCCGCGGATGAAGGTCGCCGGCGCTTATATTACCGTTCCGGGCGGCGGCGGCGACCTGTCCGGCTTCGCACCGGACATCGCCCTGCCGGACAGCATGCGGATCGGCGTGGTGACCAGCGCCGACGACACCCGGCTCAAGGTGCGTTATCTGTTTCAGCACCACGTCGATTTCATCAAGCTGATCGCGACCGGTGCGGTGCTGCAAGCCGGCACCGAGCCCGGCGCGCAGGAGCTGTCCGAGGCGGAGATGCGCGCCGCGGTCGAGGAGGCGGCGCAATATGGCAGCTACGCGATCGCCCATGCCCATGGCGCAGCAGGCATCAAATCCGCGATCCGCGCCGGCGTCCGCTCGATCGAGCATGCCTCGCTGATCGACGATGAGGGGATTAGGATGGCCAAGGCGAAGGGCGTCTGGCTGTCGATGGATATCTACAACGGCGACTATATCGCGACCTACGGCAAGGAGCATGGTTGGCCGGCCGAGGAGCTGCGCAAGAATGACGAGACCACCGCCACGCAGCGCGCGGGCTTTCGCAAGGCGGTCAAGGCCGGTGTCCATATCACCTTCGGCACCGATGAGGGCGTCTATCCCTATGGCGAGAACGCCAAGCAATTTCCTTACATGGTCCGCTACGGCATGACGCCGATGCAGGCGATCCAGTCGGCGACGATCGAGCCCTCGCGGCTGATGCGCTGGGACGAAGTCGGCGCGATTGCGCCGGGCCGCTTCGCCGATATGGTCGCGGTCGCCGGCGATCCGCTCGCCGATATCTCCATATTGGAGCAACCGGCAGCGGTGATGAAGGGCGGCGAGGTCGTCCGCTGAGACAAACCAGCCTGTTCTCGCTGCGCATCCTCGCCTAACGAGCCAGAAGTCTTCGGCTGGACGCAAACGAAGAAGGAGTTCGTCAGTGGCCAGTTCAGCGCGAGCGCCGGCGCCGCCGCTGGTCTTTCTTGTGGCGGTGATCGGCATCGCGATCTTTTGCGGCATGGATACCGTGGTGAAGGCGCTGACGCTGGCGCTCGGTGCCTACACCACCATCCTCTGGCGCAGCCTCGCCGGCGTGCTGGTCAGCGGCGTCGCCTATGCCGCAAGCGGGCCTTCGCGGCCTAGCAGCGCGGTGATCAAGCTTCATGTTATCCGCGGGGTCGTCACAGCCGTCAGCGCGGTCAGTTATTTCTGGGGCATGGCGCGGATGCCGATGGCTCAGGCGGTCGCGCTGGCCTTCATCGCCCCGCTGATGTCGCTGTTCCTATCCGCGCTGCTGCTCGGCGAGCGGATCACACGCTCGACGATCACAGGATCACTGATTGCCCTGGCCGGCGTCTTCGTGATCCTCATCGGGCAGTGGCAATCGGACCTTGGGCCCGCCGCGTTGCTGGGCGCTGGATCGGTTCTCTTTTCCGCGATCGGCTATGCCTATAACATCGTGCTGATGCGGCAGCAGGCGCAGGTCGCCGGGCCAATCGAGGTTGCCTTTGCTCAGAGCGTCACGGTCTCGATCGTCATGCTGCTCGGCGCGCCATTCTTCGGCGCGTTTCCTGACGTGCATCACGTGCCGATGATCTTCCTGGCCGCGCTGCTTGCGGTCGTCTCGCTGTCGATCCTCGCCTGGGCCTATGCGCGCGGTGAGGCCAGCTATCTCGCATCGAGCGAATATACCGGCTTTATCTGGGCCGCGATTTACGGTTGGCTGTTCTTCGCCGAGCATGTCGCGCTGCCCACGATGCTCGGCGCCGCGCTGATCGTTGCCGGATGCGTGGTCGCCGCCCGGCAGCGGCCGGTGGATACGGCCGGCATCGAGGTCGGACAATAAGTCAGAGAAGGCGCTATGAACCGACAATTCCAGCTAGTCGATGTGTTCGGCGACGAATCCTTCACCGGCAATGCCTTGGCGGTGATCGCCGACGGCAGCGACCTCGACACCGAGACGATGCAGGCGATCACCCGCTGGTTCAATCTCTCCGAGACCACATTCCTGCTGCCACCAACCGAGACCGCGGCAGACTATCGTGTGCGCATCTTCACGCTGGAGCGCGAGCTGCCCTTCGCCGGCCATCCGACCCTCGGCACCTGCCATGCCTGGCTCAAGGCGGGTGGCCAGCCGAAGCGCGGCGATCGCATCGTGCAGCAATGCGGCGCCGGGCTGATCCCGCTTCGCCGCAGCCAGCAGGGCCTTGCCTTCGCCGCGCCACCGGTGATTCGCGACGGGCCGATCGACGACGCCAAGCTCGACGAGATCGTCGGGCTGCTGGGCATCGCGCGCGACGATATCGTCGAAGCGCGCTGGGCGGATAACGGCCCTGGCTGGGCGGCGGTGCTGCTTGCCTCGGCCGATGCCGTGCTGGCGGTCGAGCCGGCGCGCGCGCACCCGCGCCGGATCGACGTCGGGATCATCGGGCCCTATCCGCCGGGCAGCGACATCGCCTTCGAGCTGCGCACCTTCTTCAGCGATCCGCATGGCGGGATTGTCGAGGATCCGGTCACCGGCAGCTTCAATGCCTCGGCCGCGCAATGGATGCTGGCATCTGGCCGGGCTCAATCACCCTATGTCGCGTCGCAAGGCACCCGACTCGGCCGGCGCGGGCGGATCGCTATCGATCAGGATGGGGAGGGCGCGCTTTGGATCGGTGGCGCGACCGAGACATTGTTCTCGGGCGAGGCCTCATTCTGAAATGACGAAGGTTCGGCCGTCGAAGCTGATCGCCGGGCTGTCGTTGCTCGCGGTGAGCGTAGCGGCCGCCGCCGCGCCGGCACATCCGCGGGCCGAGGCCGAGGCGCTCGACCTCGCCAAGCGGGCGATTGCACTGCGCTCGGTCAGCGGGCCCGGCGATCAGACACCGCAGGTTGCAGCACTGCTCAAATCCGCGCTCGTCGCCGGCGGCTTTCCGGCCGCCGATGTGACGATCACGCCGGTCGACACCACCGCCTATCTCATCGCCCGCTGGCGCGGCAGCGATCCGTCGCTCAAGCCGATCGTCATCTCGGGGCACATGGACGTGGTCGAAGCCAAGCCATCGGATTGGCAACGCGATCCGTTCACGCCGGTCATCGAGAATGGCTATCTGTTCGGCCGCGGCGCGGCCGACATGAAGCTCGACGGGGCGATTGCGATCGCTTCGTTGATCGAGCTGCGGCGACAGGGTTTCCGCCCGCGTCGCGAGATCGTCCTTGAATTCTCAGGTGACGAAGAAACGTCCATGAAGACCAGCGCGATCATCGCGGAAAAGCTCGCGAATGCGGATATGGCGATCAACATCGACGTCGGCTCCGGCCGGCTCGACGAGAAGACCGGCAAGCCATTGTTCCTCGCCTGGCAAGCGGCCGAGAAGGGCTATGCCGATTTCGAGCTGACCGTGACCAATCCCGGCGGCCATTCGGCCGAGCCATCGCCAGACAATGCGATCAACCAGCTCGCCGGGGCCCTGGTCAGGATCGGCAATTATCACTTCACGCCGGAGCTCAGCGAATTGACCCGCGCTTATTTCACCAGCGCCGCCCGCTATCGCGACGCGAAGACAGGCGCGGCGATGCGCGCCTTCGCCGCCAACCCGAAGGACGGGGCCGCGATCGCCGTGCTGCGCGCGATCCCGGCGATGATCGGCCAGATCGGCACGACTTGTGTCGCTACCATGATCAGCGGCGGCCATGCGCAGAACGCGCTGCCGCAGCGAGCGACCGCAAACATCAACTGCCGGATCTTCCCGGGCCACAAGCCGGCCGAAATCATGGCGCAATTGAAGACCGTGGCGGCGGAGCCGGCGGTGACGATTCGCGACGTCACCGAAGGCGCGGTCGCGTCCGATGCATCGCCATTGTTGCCGAGGCTTTCCGGCGCCATCACAAGGGCGATGGCCGCAGCATACCCCGGCGTGCCCGCCTTCCCGAGGATGGACGAGAGCGCGAGCGACAGCATGTGGTTTCGCGCCAAGGGCGTGCCGAGCTACAGCGCCAGCCCGATCTTCCTCAAGGACTCCGACGATCATCTCACCCATGGCCTGAACGAGCGCGTGCCGCTCGCCGCGATCGCGCCGGCGATCACCTATTATCTCGTGCTGCTGCCGGAGCTGACAAAATAGGCCGGCGCATTTCCTTCAACCGCCGCCGAGGCTAATCTCACGCAATGGAACCATTGTTGCGACCCGCGGTGCCGGACGATGTCGACCGGCTCGCCGCGCTCAAGCTCGAAACCTTTCGCGAGACGTTCATCGACGGCTTCGCCATTCCCTATCCGCCCGCGGATCTCGCGATCTTCGAGACGGCGAGCTACAGCCCGTCCGCGATCGCCGGCGAGCTGGCCGATCCGGAGCGGAAGAACTGGGTCGCCGAGCTGGACGGCCGGCTGATCGGCTATGCCCAGGTCGGGCCGTGCAAATTGCCGCATCCGGACGCCTCGCCCGACCATGGCGAGCTTTACCAGCTCTACGTCCGCGGCGAGGTGCAGGGGCTAGGGGTCGGCAAGCGGTTGCTGGCGATCGCGCTCGACCATCTCGCCGCGACGCGGCCGGGACCGGTCTGGCTCGGTGTCTGGTCGGGCAACCACAAGGCGCAAGCGGTTTACCGCAAGAATGGCTTCGACAAGGTCGGCAACTATCACTTCCCGGTCGGCAGCTGGCGCGACGAGGAATTCATCTTTCGCCGGTGACTCAGGCGGAGCGGCGGGTGAACCAGACGAGACCGGCGAGCGCGGCGGTCATCAACGCGAAGGCCCAGTAGAGATCGACGGTCGACAGCAGATAGGCCTGCTTCATCACCTGGTTCTGCATCGCCATCTCGGCGGCACGGCCGTGCATGCCCATATCGCCCATGCGGCGCATCATCTCGGCAAAGGGTGCGGCCACCGGCGTCGCCGCCTCGACGATGTGGCTTTGATGAAAGGCCTCGCGGCGATCCCACATCGTCGTCGTCATCGACGCGGCAAAGCCGGAGACGACGAGACGACAGAAATTGGATAGGCCAATCGCCGAGGGCAGTTGTGCGGCCGGCACGCCGTCGAGCAGGATCGTCAGCAGCGAAAGGAAGAATGAGCCGGCGCCGATCCCCTGGACGACCGAGACGATCGCCAGCTCGTAATAGCCGACATCGGTGGTGTATGACGCGCGCAGGACATAGGCGCCGGCCAGCGCGAGCAGCGAGAAGCTGGCGATCAAGCGCGCGTCGACGCTGCGCATCAGCCGGGTGATGAACGGCATCAGGATGATCGACATAATGCCGCTCGGCGCGGCCACCATCCCCGCCCAGGTCGCGGTATAGCCCTGCTGGGTCTGGAGCCAGAGCGGCAGCAGCAGGATATTGCCGAAGAAGACGCCGAAGGCGAGGCAGAGGCCGATCGTGCCGATCGCGAAATTGCGGCTCTTGAACAGCGACAGATCGACGATCGGATGGGCGTCGGTCAGCTCCCAAATCAGCCAGGCGAGGAAGACCACCCCCGCAACCAGCGCCAGGGTGACGATCATCGGGCTGCTGAACCAGTCGGCATTGCGGCCGAGGTCGAGCGTGGTCTGCATCGCGCCGACCCAGATCACCAGCAGCCCCAGCCCGACGCTGTCGATCGGCAGCTTGCGGGTGGGGGTGTCGTTGCCGGACAGGGTGCGGGCGATGACCAGCCCGACGAACAGCCCGACCGGCACGTTGATCAGGAAGATCCAGCTCCAGTGCCAATTGTCCGAGATGTAGCCGCCGAGCACAGGCCCGGCGATCGGCCCGACCAGCGTCATGATCGTCGCGATGCCGAGCGCGGTCGAGCGTCGGTCGGCGGGAAAGATCGAGATCATCAGCGCCTGGGCGCCGGGCACCATCGGCCCCGATCCGGCCCCCTGGAGGATACGGAACAGGATCAGCACCGGCAGGTTCCAGGCGAGCCCGCAGAGCAGCGAGGCGAGGGTGAAGGTCGCCAGCGAGGCAAGGAACACCCGGACTACGCCATAGCGCGCCATCAGCCAGCCGGTCAGCGGCACCGACATGCCATTGGCGATGGTGAAAGAGGTGATGATCCAGGTGCTGGTGTCGGGGCTGACGCCGAGATCGCCGGCGATCGTCGGCAGCGAGACATTGGCGATGGTCAGGTCGAGGACCTGCATGAAGGTCGCCGCCGCCAGCGCGAAGGCGGTGATGATCCGGGCGCCACGGCTCAGCGGCGTCACCCCGCCGTTGCTCACCGCACGGAACCCGACCGTCGCCGGTGCGATCGCCCGTCCAGCATCCTTGCCCCCACCTTATCGCCCGCGTCCCCGCCGCGCGGGCCGATTCTGTCGTCGAGACAAAGTCTAAGGTGAGCAGAGCCGGCGATCCATCCATGATGGTTACCGCTGCCTAGGCGAGCACCGACGGTAGCGAACGCCCGCGCGGTTAAGCTATGCTGGACGCCGTGAGGATGTGAGGACGGGCGCATGATCCAGGGATTGTCGATCCGGCCGATCGGGGCCAATGGCGTCGAGGTCTCCGGCATTGACGCTTCGCGCCCGCTTGATCCGGCCCTGGCGAAGCGGCTCAATGCGCTCTGGCTGAGCCACCCGGTGATCTATTTCCCTGCGGCCGGCGCGGATCCCACGGCACATCTCCGCCTCAGCGAGGCGTTCGGCACGCTCGCGCCGCATGCGATGCCGAAAATCCGTCATCCCGAGCACGACAAGCTCATCCGGATGAGCTGGAACACACGGCGCGAGGAGGAGCCCGGCTCGATCCACGGCGCGCTGTTCGCGATGAACGGTGAGCCGGCGATCGGCTGGCTGCCGTGGCACAAGGACGGCTTTTTCGGCCAATGGCCGAACCAGGGCTCGATGCTCAATCCGGTGACGATCGCCTATGCCGGCGGCGACACCAGCTTCATCGATACGACCCAGGTCTATGACGATTTGCCCGAGACGATGAAGCGGCGGATCGCCGATCTCGAGATCGTGTTCGATCCGCTGTCGAAGGAGCCGCCGGTGCGTTACGGCGCGCTCACCAGCACCGGCCATATCGACCAGGGCGAGACCGGCGTGCTCAACAAGCACAACCAGGCGACGCGCGCGACCTCGATCGCGCAGAAGCTGGTCGACACCCACCCCCTGAGCGGCGCGCCGATCATGAACCTGACCTCGCTGTTCGGCCCGATCATTCTTGGCATGGACCGCGAGGCGAGCGACGAACTGCTCAGCGAGTTGCTGACCATCGCCGAGCAGCCGAAATACGTCCACCGCCACAAATGGCGGATGAACGACCTGCTGCTATGGGACAATTGGCGCTGCCTGCACACCGTCGATCCCCATCCCGCCGACGCCCGCCGCGAGATGCACCGCAGCACCATCGGCATGGACGCGCCGATGGGGCGGGTGGTGGAACACGTAAGTTAGGCCAATGATCGGTGCCGATCAGGCAGCCGGCTTGGCGGTCTCGGGCAGGATGTAGCTGATGTCCTTGCAGGGGCGGAAGTTCAGGAAGTGCAGCCCATCCGGACCTGCCTCGAACGAATAGAAGGTCTCGCCGGCGATAAACATCGACGATCCGGGTTTCAGCGTGCGATTCCCCACCCGCATCTCACCACCGACGACATAGATGATCTCGTCGTGATGATGGGCATGGACCCGCTGCTTGGCACGGGCCGGTAGCTTCACTTCGAAAAGCTGCAGCAGCTTCTCGCTGCCTTCGGCGTGGATATGGACCAGCGTATTGGCTTCATCCGGCTCCAGCGTCTCGGCAAGCTCCGGCGTGGCCATATCGATGCTGCGGATCCACTCCGCCTGCTCCACGTCGGATATCCTGACCTTGGCCATGACGATGTTCCTTCTCTTCAGGTGACAACATCGCATGCAAGGGTAGGTCCATATCGACCGCCATGCGACTGATTTCTGCAGGCCAGGAGGGGCACTTCTCCCGGACTTGACTGCTGGTTGTTCAGCGGCTGTTGTCACTGGACAGGGGTGTCATCTCATGGACGGGTTGCAAGGCTTCGTTGCGCATCACGCAATGGAAAGCCCAGGGTCGACGGCGATCCTGGCTGCCGGCCGTCCAGCGCTCAGCTACGACCAATTACGCGACCGAATCGATCAGACGATCGCGTCCCTGCGGCACCTGGGCATCGCCGCTCACGACCGGGTTGCGGTCGTTCTGCCGGAGGGGACGGACAGCATTATCGCGATTCTCGCGGTAACCGCCATCGCGACCTGCGCACCGCTCAATCCGCTCTATTCCGGGCGCGAATTCGAGCAGCAGCTGATCGCCGCAAAGGCGACCGCGCTGCTCGTGCCGGCCGGAACGCAATCGCCTGCCGTGACCGCCGCAAGGATACAACATATCAGAATCATCATGCTGCAGCAGCGGCCGCAAGCGGAGCTCGGCAGTTTTGATCTGGCGGGCGACAGCGCGACTGTCGGTCATGCGACAGGAATCGACGGCGATGAGGGCGGAGCGTTGCTGCTGCTCACATCGGGCAGCACGGGGAAACCCAAGGCGATTCGGCTGACGCACGACAATCTGTGTTGTTCGGCCGGCAACATCGGCGCAGCGCTCGCGCTAAGCAGTGCGGACCGCGCTCTCGGTGCGATGCCGCTCTATCATATCCACGGGCTCAGCATCCTCTTCGCCACGCTGGCAGCGGGCGGCAGCTATGTCGGCATGGCAGGGTTTTCGACCGATGCCTTCTTTGCCGCGCTCGATGAATTTCGTCCGAGCTGGTACTCGGCCTCGCCGACGATCCATCGCGCCGTCGCCAATGCGATCGGAGATTGTCGGAGTGATCCGCGCGATTGCGGACTACGCCTGATTCGCTCGGCATCGGCCAAGATACCACGCGATCTAATCGCAACGATCGAAAGCCTGTTCGGCGTTCCGTTGATCGAAGCCTACGGCATGACCGAGGCGGGCCCGCAAATCGCCAGCAATCGCCTGCCGCCGTTCGTTCGCAAGCCGGGGTCGGTCGGTCAGGCGGCCGGTCCGGAGATTGCGATCATGGATGCGGCGGGCGCCGTGCTGCCGCACGATCAAATTGGCGAAATCGTCATCCGCGGCCGCAATGTCACGCAGCGCCACGACGATGCTGAAGCCGAGAACGGCTGGTTGCGCACCGGGGATCTAGGCTGGCTCGACAGCGACGCCTATCTCTTCGTCGGCGGCCGGCTGACCGACGTGATCAATCGCGGCGGCGAGAAGATCTCGCCGATCCCGATCGAACAGATCCTGCTTGAGCACCCCGCCGTGACCAATGCCGCGGTCTTCGCCGTGCCGCACGCCGTGCTCGGTGAAGATGTCGCGGCTGCCGTTGTCCTAGGGCCCGCGCCGACGTCTGGCGACCCGATCAATGAGCTTCGCAGCTTCGCCACAGCGAGGCTTGCGCGTTTCGAGGTGCCGCAGCGCATCGTCGTCGTGGACGCCATCCCGACCAGCTCGACCGGCAAGGTCAACCGGCGGGAGCTAGCGAACATCCTCGACGCCGCGGTCATCGCGAGAAAGGCGGAACCCGTTCTTCCGGCGACGCCGGTCGAGCGCCGGCTGGCGACGCTGTTTGGCGAGGTACTCAACATCGCGCCGCCAGCGATTGACGACGACTTCTTCGATCTCGGTGGCCATTCGCTCGCAGCGATGCAGCTGATCGCCCGGCTGGACGATCTGTTCGGCATCGCATTGCCGATCGAAACTCTGTTCGAGAGCCGTACGATCGCCCAGCTCGCCGCCACGATCGGCGCTCATCTTGCCAATCTCGTCGCCGGCGGAGAAGCGAAGCTGTCTCTGGCCCAATCGGATGAAGCGGGGCTCGGCCAGGACCGCATAGTACCACGCCCCGAGCGCCTCGCCACGCCCCTGTCGCTCGCCCAGCAGCGGGTCTACTTCCTGGATCGGATGGGTGCCGGCAGTGCCTATAACATGTCGCTGTCGCTGCAGTTGAGCGGGCCGCTCGATGAGCGGGCCTTGTCGTTGGCGCTCGACGAGATCCGCCGTCGACATGACATCCTGCGGACGACTTTTCACCAGCGCGCCGGCGAGATCGTGCAGGAGGTCGCCGAATGGCATGCCATGCCGCTACCGGTGAACAATCTCACTGGACTGGAGCCGGACGGCAGAACCGCACAGGCCAGCCGTCTGGCCGACGCCGAGGCCGATCAGCCGTTCGATCTCGCTATCGGCCCGCTGTTCCGCGCGAGCCTCCTCCGTGTCGCGCCGGACGATCATCTCCTGCTCCTGACGATGCACCATATGATTTGCGACGGTTGGTCGGTCGGCATCTTCCATGAGGAGCTGAAAGCGTTCTACGCCGTCTTTGCCACAGGCAGCGCCTCCACGCTGAGCGACCCGTCGATTCAATATGGCGACTTCGCCGCATGGCAGCGCCGCCGCGCCGAGGGTGCAGACTGGCAGCGCCAGATCGATCACCTGACGTTACGCCTCGCCGATCTGCCACCCGAATGCAGCTTTCCGGCCGATCGGCCGCGGCCGGCAGCGCAATCCTTTCGCGGCACGGTTCACCGCAGCGCGATCGATCCGTCTCTGCTCGCGCGGGTGAAGTCGCTCGCCCGCGAGCGGGACGCAACGCCCTTCATGACATTCCTCGCGGCGTTCAAGACACTGCTCCACCGCTACAACACGCAGGACATCGCCGTCGTCGGCGTGCCGATCGCAAATCGCACGCAGACCCAGCTCGAGCCGCTCATCGGCTTCTTCGCCGATACGCTCGCCCTGGCGACCGATTGCAGCGGCGATCCAAGCTTCAGCGACATGCTGGGCCGCGTGCGCGCGACGGCGCTGGACGCATTCGCCCATCGCGAGGCACCGCTGGACCGGATCATCGAGCAGCTGAAGATTCCGCGCGATCCGGGTCGGCCGCCGCTGTTCCAGCTGATGTTCGCATTTCAGACCATGCCCGAGGCGTCGGGGCGGCTGGCGGCGATAGCGCTCGCGGACGACAGCGTGCCCGGACGTGCATTCGATCTTGGCCCCGGCCTCAGTGCCCAGCCCGTTGTGGTCGGCAAGACCAAGGCGAAATTCGATCTCACCCTTTACCTTGCGGAAACGCCCGAAGGCATGTCTGCGAGCTGGCAATACAACACCGATCTGTTCGACCAGATCACGATCGAGACGATCGCGCGGCAGTTCGAAGCGCTGATCGAGTCCATCGTCGCAGACCCCTCTACGTCTCTGTCGCAACTCCGGTTGATGGCCGACGAAGAGCGACATCGCATCGAGATCGAGTGGAATCGTTCCAAAGTACAACGCGCGGACAACGACGACTTCATACGCCAGCTGGAGTCGCGGGCGGCAGCGTCACCGAGCGCGGTCGCGGTGTGCGACGCTGCCGGCCAGCTCACCTATGGCGAGCTCAACGACTGCGCCAATCGCTATGCGCGGCATTTCCAGACGCTGGGCATCGGCGAGAACACGCTGGTGGGCGTTTGCCTGCCCCGCTCCGCCGAGCTCGTCGCGATACAGACCGGACTCTGGAAGGCAGGCGCCGCCTTTTTGCCGCTTGACCCCGGCCATCCGGCCGAGCGCATCCGCTTCATGCTCGAGGATGCCGGTGCCACGCATCTGATCGCCGACGGGCCGCCACCGGTCGATCGCTTGCAAATACCGTTCCTCAGCCTTGACGACTGTCGCGACAGCGCCGCGCAACAGCCGCCGGAGAATCTCGACACGACCGCATCGCCCGACGCGGCGGCCTATGTCATCTACACCTCGGGCTCGACCGGAACGCCGAAGGGCGTGACCATCACGCACGCCAATGTCGGCCATTACGCGCGGACACTGGCCGCCGAACTCGGCATCCGGCCGGACGATCGCTATCTGCATGCCGCGCCCTTCGCTTTTTCCTCCTCGATCCGCCAGTTCGTCCTCCCGCTTTCGGTCGGAGCGACCGTCTACATCGCCTCGGCCGAAGAGCTGCGCGATCCCGCGCTGCTGTTCGCGACGGTGCAGGCGCAGCACATATCCGTGCTCGATCTCGTGCCGTCATTTTCGGCCAGCTGCCTGCGCGTGATGGAGGCGATGGACAGGGGCCCACGATCGCAACTGCTCGATAACGATGTCCGGCTGATGTTGTCGGCGAGCGAACCATTGCCATCCAGCCTGGTCGAATCATGGCGGGCGTTGTGGCGAGCGGATCTCGCCTTCATCAACATGTATGGTCAGACCGAGACGACGGGCATTGTTCTGACCCATCCGGTTCCGGCCGAGGGCGAGGCGGCGAGCGTCGTGCCGATCGGACGCCCGATCGCCGACACGCAAGCCTATATCCTGGATGCTGCACGGTCGGTAGTTCCGGTCGGCATTCGCGGCGAGCTCTATGTCGCCGGCCGTGGCGTCGGAAGAGGCTATCGCAACAGGCCGGAGCAGACGGCGCAGGCGTTTCTGGCGAACCCATTTGGCGCCGGACAATGGCTCTACCGCACCGGCGATCTGGCGCGCTATCGGCCCGACGGCACGATCGAGATTCACGGGCGATCCGACGCCCAGGTCAAGATTCGCGGCTATCGCATCGAGCCGGGTGAAATCGAAGCTGCGATCGACGCACAGCCAGGCGTGCGCGAATGCGCCGTCTGCGCGCTTCCAGCCGGTGATGCCGATGACCAGGACAGGTTGGTCGCTTTCATCGCGGTGAACGAGAAGGTCGAGCATCCCGACGCAGTTGCTGCGCGGATCCGTCAACGCCTGGGCGAGACACTGCCGGCCTATATGACCCCGCAGCGGCTGATCACCGTCGATCTGCTGCCGCGCACGATGAGCGGGAAGATCGATCGCCGGGCGCTGCTGGCCGGCTTGCGGCCAACGTCGCCCGGCGGATCAGCGTCGGCCATGCCCGAGCCGTTCCGAGCGCCGGCCGGACCGAACAGACTTGCGACGACCGACACGGAGGCGATCCTGACCGCCGCCTGGCAGAAGGTGCTGCGACAGGAGAAGATCGGTCTTCACGACAATTTCTTCGATCTCGGCGGCAACTCCTTGCTGACTATCAACCTCGTGCTCGAAGCGAGCGATGCCGGGCTCGAACTCGACCTGCAGCAAGTCTATCAGCATCAGACCATCGCGGAGCTCGCGCGCGCATTGACCGGCAGCCTGCCAGCGCCGGCGCGGCCGCCGACGGCGCTGTCTGCTGCACCCGGTGAAAGTGAAGGCCGGATCCTGGTGACGATCGAGAGCCTGCGCGCCTTCGGGCGGGAAGCGCTGGCCAAGGCAGGATTGCGCGGCGACGGCGCGGCGATCGTAACCGAGGTGCAGCTCGAGGCCAGCATGCGCGGACAGCCGACCCACGACATGGTCAGCATCCCGCGCTACGCGACCCGCATCGCGGCCGGAAGGATCAACCCAAATCCGGACATCCGCATCGAACAGGAATCCGCCGGCATCGCCCGCATCGACGGCGACAACGGGCCCGGCCAGTGGGTCAGCACCATCGCGATGGATGCGGCGATCCGAAAGGCCGAGGAGAGCGGCTTCGGCATCGTCAGCGTGCGCCGCTCGAATCATTTTGGCGCGGCCGCGCAATATATCTGGCAGGCAGCGAAAAAAGGCCTGATCGGTCTTTGCACGACGAACGGGCCCGCGATCCTCGCGCCGACCGGCGGCATCAGGGCAATCTTCGGCAATAATCCATTGGGGGTCGGCATACCGGCGGGGCAATCCCCGCCGATCCTGCTCGATATCGCGATGAGCGTCGCGCCGCGCGGCAAGATCGGCCTTTCGGTCGCGGAGGGGCGCGGCCTGACACCGGGATGGATTCTCGACCATGAGGGGCGGCCCTCCATCGCCCTCGACGACCTCGCCGCCGGGCTCGGCGTCCCGATCGGCGGACATAAGGGCTATGGCCTCGCCATGGTGATGGAGGTGCTGGCCGGCGTCCTCAGCGGCGCGGCCTTCGGCAACGACCATCATCGCGACCGATTGCACGACGTCACCGGCGGGCCCGACTTCGGTCATTTCTTCATGGCGCTGGACCCCGGTCAATTCATGCCGGCCGGCGAATTCTCCGAGCGGGTCGACCGGCTGATCGCCGAGACCAAGACCAGCGAGCGCGCCGAGGATACCGACGAAATCCTGATCCCCGGCGAGATGGAGCTGCGCAACCGCGAGCAGAGCCTGAGAGAGGGCGTGCGCCTGCGTCGGTCGACTTACGACGCACTCGTCAGCTACTGCGTGAAGGCCGGGCTTGAGACGCGCATCGAGCTCGCCGCGCACAACGACGGCGCCGAAGGACGCGCCTACGCCGAATGACCCGGACAGCCTCGGCCTTGCAGGACAGAATCGGCTTCGATCGCGCGGAGCTTGACCAGAGCGTCGTCGAGCGCTTCGCCCTGGTCGTCGCGGCGAGCGGGGAACGGATCGCGCTTTCCGGCGCCGAGGACGAGCTGACCTATCGCGCGCTCGATGCGAGAACCAACCAGCTCGCCAATGCAATCCTCGAGCGCACGCGCCCGGGCATCGGATGCGTCGCCTATCTGGTCGATCATTCGCCGGACATGGTCGTCTGCGCCCTCGCCATCATCAAGGCCGCGAAAGCCTATCTCTGCATTCATCCCGGCATACCGCCATCGGCCCGCAGCGACATCATTGCAGATGCCGCGCCGGACCTGCTGATCGCGAGCGCTCGTCATATCGCTGCGCTGCGCGATGCCGCCGACGGCATCCCGCTGCTCTGTCTCGACGAGCTGGACACGGATCATGACACCGCCGCGCCGGCGCTTGCGATCGGCCCTCGCGCTCCGGCGGTGGTCTTCTACACCTCGGGCAGCACCGGGCGGCCCAAGGGGGTGCTGAAGAGCCATCGCATGCTGCTTCACCGCGCCTGGCTGTGCGCCGAATATGATCGGCCCGGCTTCGCGGATCGCCAGTCGCTGCTGACCAGCTGCAGCTTCGCATCCTCCGAGGCGGATATGTTCGGGGCGCTCCTCAACGGCGCGACGCTGGCGCTCCATGACATCGCTTCACAGGGCCTCGTCCGGTTCGGCGAGTGGATCGATCGGCAGGGGATTACGATCCTGCATCCGCCCGTGGTGCTGTTCCGGCGCTATCTCGCGACCCTCGACGGGAGCGACCTGCATCGATCGGTCCGGCTGGTGACGCTTGCCGGCGAAGCCGCGACACAGGATGATATCCGCCGGTGGCGGCAGCGCTTTGCCCTGTCATGCGGCCTGCATCACCGCTTCTCATCCACCGAAGCCGGCCACATCGCCGTAGCCTGCATCGAGCCCGGCGAGACGAGCGCCGCCGCGCTCGCAAGGAGACCGACTCCCGTCTACGACAAACATCTTTCGATCGAGCTCGATGGCCGGCCCGCTTCGACGGGGGCCGTCGGCGAGCTCGTCGTCCGCAGCCAGTTCCTCGCCGATGGATATTGGCGGCGGCCGCATAGCACCGAGGACCGCTTCCAACCCGCACCGGAGGGTTCGGTGGAGCGTAGCTTCCGCACCGGCGATATCGGCCGATTGCTGGAGGATGGCAGCTTCGAGTTCCTCGGAAGACAGGACAATCAAGTCAAGATCCGCGGCTATCGCGTCGAGTTGCACGAGATCGAACAGGCGATTCTGACGGTCGCCACGGTCAGCGAGGCTGCGGTCATCGCCGACAGTCTCAACGGCAAGAGCATTCTGACCGCCTTCGTCGTGCCGAAGGCCGGCGCCGAATTTCGCGTCGAGGCCGTGCGATCGGCGTTACGGTCGCTTCTCCCGCCGTGGAAGAATCCTTCGCGCATCCACGTCATCGCGACACTTCCTCTCACACCGACCGGCAAAATCGACAAGCCGGCCCTCCGAGGCGTCGCGCAAGCGAAAGCGGCGATCGCTCGCGGGGCAGCCGAATGAGCGCGTCGGCGCTTCCAGTCATGAGGATTTAGGCGACCATGCCGGAGAAAGCGCCCGACGCCGCCGAAAGCGACGGCTTTGAGTTCGAGGATTCCAGCCAGCACACGATCGAGAACCTCGACCGCCTCGATGTGGTGGCGCATCAGGAAGCGTCGACGCCAAGGGACTCGCTGCTGCTCACCTTGGAGCTGCTCTCCCACGGCCATCCCGAAACGCCGCGGTGGATCGCCCGAGTGCGCGAGCACCCACACCGCGATGCCGCCGAATTCGCCGACGCGATGCAAGACTGCTTTGATCAACTGCGCGCGCGCTTCCGCATCGAGGATGTCAGCCGTGACGAGCTCGTCTGGGCCTATCGCAAGGACGGCCACATGCTGTTCGAGAGCGAGAAGAAGAGCCGCAAGCTGCTCGTCGCCTTCATGACGCTCTACAACAACTTCTTCATATCCAACCTCAACTTCCACGCCATGCTGAAGGGGCTCGGCTGCCACCTGCTGCTGCTCAAAGAGTCGACGCTGGCCCACTATCAGCGCGGCGTGCCCGGCTTCGCACCGGATTACCCCAGCATTGCCGATCAAATCCAAGCGATGGCGGACAAGCTCGGGGCAGACCAAATCTACCTCACCGGCTTTTCGAGCGGCGGCTATCCGGCGCTCCACATGTCGCTCAAATTGCCCTGCCGGGGCTATCTCGGCTTTTCGCATGCGACCGATATGAGCCTGGACTCGCCGCTGCAGCGTCCCTTGTTCGTGACCGAGGAGGTCTACGCTCGGCTCGATCAACGCTGGCTGCTCGACCTGCGCATTGATCTGGAGCGAGCCGATCCCGCGGTGCCCCGAATGCTGCTCTATGGCGACCGGGCAACGCGGGATACGGCCCATGCCCGCCATCTCGCGGGCCTGAACACGATCCGAGCGACGCCCCTGGCGGGGGTGGGTCACAATACGATCCAGAATCTGCTCTACCGCCGAAGGCTGATCCCCGCGTTCAAGCAGCTTCTCGGTGACCTGTGAGTCTTGCCGGTTGGACGCGCACGGTCCGTCCGCCGGCCTGTCCACACACCGAACTATCCCATTGCGGCCAACAGAGTATCGATTGGCACGCTGGCGAAGCTCGTTAGCGTATCGGCAATGCCGTAGGGCAGCAGCAGCATGCGTTCGTGGACCATCCCACCGCAGCTGTAAACGACGTTCGGGACATAGCCGTCGCGCGTCTTGAGGCCGGGTCTCAGCAGCGGCGTGTTCATCCGCGCAAGCACCTTGCTCGGGTCGTCGCGGTCGAGGAGGCAGGCGCCGATGCAATAGCTGCGGGCCAGGCCGACGCCATGAGTCAGCAGCAACCAGCCCTCGTCGATCTCGATTGGCGAACCGCAGTTTCCGATCTGAACGAATTCCCAAGCATATTCCGGAGACATCAGTTTTGCGCCGTGATCCCAGCAGTAGATGTCGTCTGACTCGAGCAACCAGATATTCTCATTGTCCTGCCGGCCAAGCATGCGATAGCGCCCGTCGATCTTTCGCGGGAACAATGCCATGCCCTTGCTGCCGGCAAAGGCGCCCTTGAGCGGTCTCATCGAGAAGCTGCCGGGGTCGGTGCCGTGCATCATTTCGCTACGAGCGTTGCGACCGTCATAGGCCGTATAAGTGCCGTAGAGCTCGTGCTTGCCGTCCTCGTCGGCAAACCACACGAGACGCATGTCCTCGATGCCCTGCCGTTGGCTGTCGGTTACCGGGAAGAGGACCAGCTCGGACAGATCTTCGCTGTATGCTGCGGACAAAGTGACGGTCTCGTCATCATCATCGTCATCCGCAGTCTCGATAAACGGTGTTATCCCATGATTGCTTGGCGGATCGACGGCGAATCCCCGCTCGGGGCTCCAGCTTCCGGTCCGAAATGTAACCGATGAGATGTGGCCTTCACCGATGCCCCGCAGCGACAGGGCAAATCTCACGCCGCCGTCAGGCAGGAGCGGGTCGTCGCGCCGTGGCAGGATGCTCGGATTGAACAGCGCAGCGGCCTCAAAGGAATATTCTTCCGAGAAATAGGCACCGATGACGAGCTTTTGCTCATGGGTGGCGGGTGCCGAATCGACAAGCAGGCTGCCGATCTCGTCGAAGCGACGCAGTAGCAACTCCTCGAGGCCGGTATGGCGGTCGCCGAGAACGAGCGTCAGCCCCTCGACGCAGCGATCGAGCTGAGCCTGGCCGAGCCCGAGGATGCGGTCCGTGATGCGCTGCACGCGGGGATGAGCCTTGTCGTAGCCGGGGGGATCGCCCGGCATGAATGGGCGGATGACGGTCCGCGACGGGTCCGGCCGCAGGACGAGGTCCGAATGGGTCATGATATCGGCGTCGTCCCATTCTCGCCGGTTAAGGTCATTCATGAGTTGCTCCACGCACAGAGAATAAACCGGCGTTGATGCCGCCTCCCGGCCGTCCCGGCGGTTCTACTCCGACGGCAGTGACCAAGGCCTCGAACCAACGACGCATCAACCTGTTTCCTATGTACCAACGATCATGTTACAATATATCCCATGGAAAGATCGCCACCTGAGCCCGGTGCCTAGGTGTCGCCCTGGGAGCGATTGCCAGGCGCAATGGTTGTGCAAGCGATGCCAGGACAAAGCGGATCCCAGGAATGAAGCGACTCGTCGCCTTCGATCTCGACGGTACTCTGGCGCCAAGCAAGCAACCGATCGACGCCGAAAGGGCGGCGATCATGGCGCGATTGCTCGCAGTTGCGATGGTCGCGGTGATCTCTGGCGGGGACTGGCCGCAATTCCAGAAACAGGTCGTCGCCCGGATGACGAGCGACGCCGATTTGTCCCGTCTCTTCATCATGCCGACCACTGGCACCAAGCTCTACCGCTTCGAGGCCGGATCATGGCAGCGAGTCTATGCCGATCTGTTCAGCGAGGAGGAGAGCAAGCGGATTCACGAGGCGCTGCCGAAGGCGATCGAACAGGCGGGGCTAGCGCCGGAGAAGATCTGGGGCGAGCAAATCGAAGATCGAGGAAGCCAGATCACCTTCTCCGGGCTTGGCCAGGAGGCGCCGCTCGATGCCAAGGACAAATGGGATCCCGATCGCAGGAAGCGTGAGAAGATCCAGGCGTTGTTGCAGGAAATGCTGCCCGACTTCGCGATCAACATTGGCGGCGCGACGTCGATAGACATTACCCGGAAAGGGGTCGACAAGGCCTATGGCTTGAGGAAGCTCTCGGAGCAGACCGGGGTGTCGCTCAAGGAGATGATCTTCATTGGTGATGCAGTCTTTCCCGGCGGGAACGACTATCCCGCAAAGCTGCTTGGCATCGACACGGTCCATATCCGTGACGTCGACGAGACCGAGACCGTCGTCGGTGCGATCATCGCCTGCCTCGCAGGATAGCCGCGAGTGAGCGAGCCTTCGCGCGACGCCGACGTCGAGGGGTTCAAGCGTGCAGCCGCGCTGGCGGCCGTCGCCGAGGTCGAGGAGGGCATGATCGTCGGGCTCGGCACCGGCACCACCGCGGCCTACGCCATCTCCGCGCTGGCGGATCGCGTGGCGGGGGGATTGCGGGTCACAACGGTCGCGACCTCGCTTGCGACGGCGCGGATGGCAGAGGCGCTCGGGCTCAGGCCGGTCCCGTTCGAGGACCTTGCCCAGGTCGACATCGCGATCGACGGCGCGGACGAGATCGATGGCGCGCTACGGGCGATCAAGGGTGGTGGCGGGGCAATGCTGCGCGAGAAGATCGTCGCCGCCGCCAGCCGGCGCATGATCGCCATCGTCGACGGAAGCAAACAGGTCTCGAGGCTCGGTGCGCACCCGCTGCCGGTCGAGGTATTACCATTTGCCGCGGTCTATGTCGCGCGTCGCATCGTCGAACTTGGCGCGGAGGTCTTCCGGCGCGTTGCCGGCGCTGCATCCTATCGCACCGACCAGGACAATCTGGTGCTCGATTGCCGCTTCGGCGCAATCGACCGGCCCGAAGCCCTGGCGGCCGCGCTTTCGGCGATTCCGGGCGTGCTGGGGCACGGCCTGTTCCTGGACGAGATCGACGTTGCCTATGTCGGGCGGCCCGAGGGCACCATCTATCTGACCCGCGAGGCGCGATGACGAAATATCCTGATGGAACAGTCGACGCCGCGCCGGGTTCTCGTGACATCAAGCCTGTCCCCGGTCGGGAGTCGACTTGTGCCCCCGGAGATTGATATGGCCGCCGATCCAATCGACCAGATTTCGTCTTCGATCGACGATCTGACGATCAACACCATCCGAACGCTCGCCATGGACGCGGTCCAAAAGGCGAACTCCGGTCACCCTGGCACGCCGATGGGGCTGGCGCCGGTCGGCTACACGCTGTGGGAGCGCTTCCTGCGCACTGATCCGGATCGGCCGGACTGGCCGAACCGGGACCGCTTCGTGCTGTCGGTCGGGCACGCCTCGATGCTGCTCTACGCGCTGATCCATCTCGCCGGCATTCGTGAAATCGACGCGGAGGGCAGGGAGACCGGCCTCCCGGCGGTCAGCCTCGAGGATATCAAGCAATTTCGTCAGCTTGGCTCCAAGACGCCGGGCCACCCCGAATATCGCATCACCACCGGCGTCGAGACGACGACTGGCCCGCTCGGTCAGGGCTGCGGCAATTCGGTCGGCATGGCGATCGCCCAGCATATGCTGGCGGCACGGTTCAACCGCGATGGTTTTCCCCTGTTCGACTATGACGTCTACACGCTGTGCGGCGACGGCGACATGATGGAGGGTGTCTCGAGCGAGGCTGCCTCGCTCGCCGGTCACCTGGCCCTGTCCAACCTCTGCTGGGTCTACGACAGCAACCGAATCTCGATCGAGGGCGGGACCGATCTCGCCTTTACCGAAGACGTCGCCACACGCTTCGAGGGCTATGGCTGGAACGTCCTGCATATTGCCGATGCCAATGACAGATCGGCGGTTGCCGATGCGCTCGCCGCGTTCAAGGCGACGACCGATCGGCCAACCTTCATCCTGGTTCATTCGGTGATCGGCTGGGGCAGTCCCCGTGCCGGCAGCGAAAAGGCCCATGGCGAGCCGCTCGGCGTGGAGAATGTCCGGGCGACCAAGGAAAATTACGGTTGGCCGGTGGATGCCCAGTTCCTCGTTCCGGACGGGGTCGCCAGCCATTTCCACGACGCCGTCGCCGCCCGCGGCGCGCCGGCACGTCGTGAATGGGAAGCGATGCTCGCCAAATATCGACATGCCTACCCGGCCGAGGCGAGCGAGCTCGATCTGATCGTCGGGGGCGGCATCCCCGAGGGCTGGGACAAGGACATCCCGAGCTTCCCGACCGATGCCAAGGGGCTGGCCACGCGCGACAGCGCCGGCAAGGCGCTCAACGCGATCGCGAAGAACTTCCCGACATTGATCGGGGGTGCCGCGGATCTGTCACCCTCGACCAAGACCAATCTTACCTTTGAGGGGGCGGGCGCCTTCGAGCCGAACGACTATGGCGGGCGCAACATGCATTTCGGCGTGCGCGAGCATGCGATGGGAGCGATCGCCAATGGCATGACCCTGTCCTATCTGCGCGCCTACACCGGGACGTTTCTCGTCTTTGCGGATTACATGCGCGCGCCGATCCGGCTGGCGGCAATCATGGAGGTGCCGGTCATTTTCGTCTTCACCCATGACTCGATCGGGGTCGGCGAGGACGGCCCGACCCACCAACCGATCGAGCATCTCGCGACCTTGCGAGCAATCCCAGGCCTCGACACCATCCGCCCCGGCGACGCCAATGAAGCCGCTGTCGCCTGGCGGGTCGCGCTCACCCACAGGCATTGGCCGACCGCGCTGATCCTGTCGCGGCAGGCGATACCAACGATCGATCGGGAGAAATACGCCAGCGCTGACGGCCTCAAGATGGGTGGATATATCCTCGCTGATGCGCCCGATAGCGATCCGGAGCTGATCCTGATCGGGACCGGCTCGGAATTGCCGCTGGTCGTCGCCGCCCATGAAAAGCTGGCTGGTGAAGGCGTTCGCTCACGTGTCGTATCGCTGCCGAGCTGGTACCTGTTCGAGCGACAGGACCCGGCCTATCGCGACCGCGTGCTGCCCCCACAGGTCCGCGCTCGGCTTGCGGTGGAGCAGGGCGGCGCGATCGGCTGGGACCGCTACGTCGGCGTTGACGGGGCGACCGTCACCATGTCGACCTTCGGCGCCTCGGCGCCGCTCGCCAAGCTGCAGGAGAAGTTCGGCTTCACGCTGGACAATGTCTGCAAGGTCGCCCGCGAATTGCTCGGGAGAGAGTCATGAACAGCCTCGTCGCCGAAACCCAGTCGGCCAATCAGCTCAAGCGGCTCAACGAGCTCGGCCAGGCGGTCTGGCTCGATTTCCTCGATCGCAGCTTCCTCGCCGAGGGCGGGCTAAAGAAGCTGATCGACGAGGATGGTGCAACCGGCGTGACCTCGAACCCATCGATCTTCGAGAAGGCGATGGGGCATGGCGATGCCTATGACGCAGGCTTTGCGACGCTCCTTGGCAAAGGCGATGCCAGCGTCCAGCAGCTCTACGAAGACGCGGCGATCACCGACATCCGCCACGCCGCCGACGATCTCCGCCCGGCCTACGACCGCCTCGACGGCCGCGATGGCTATGTCAGCCTCGAGGTTTCGCCCTATCTCGCCAATGACAGCGCGGGGACGATTGCCGAAGCGCGGCGACTGTGGCGGTCGGTCGATCGGCCCAATTTGATGATCAAGGTGCCCGGCACCGAGGCAGGCGTTCCCGCCGTCCGTCAGCTGGTCGAAGACGGGCTCAATATCAACATTACGCTGCTGTTCTCGATCGACGCTTACCGGGCGGTGCGCGAAGCGTTCCTCGCCGCGCTCGAGGCGCGGCTTGCCAAGGGCCAGTCGATCGATCGGCTGGCTTCCGTCGCAAGCTTCTTCGTCAGCCGGATCGATATCCAGATCGACAAGAAAATAGACGCGCGGGTCAAGGACGGCGACCCGGCCAGCGCGGCGTTGAAGGCGCTGCGCGGCAAGGTTGCGATCGCCAATGCCAAGATCGCCTACGCCGACTATCACGAGGCGATCGCCGCGGCGCGTTGGCAGGCGCTTGCGGCCAAGGGAGCGATGCCGCAGCGGTTGCTGTGGGCGTCGACCGGCACCAAGGATCCGACCTATCCCGACACCCTCTATGTCGACACGCTGATCGGCGCCGAGACGATCAATACCATGCCGCCCAAGACAATGGATGCATTTCGCGACCACGGCACCTTGCGGGAGACCCTGACCGAGGATGTCGAGGGGGCAAGTCATGTTCTCGCCCAGGCCAGGCAGCTCGGCCTCGACCTCGACGGCGTTACCACTGCGCTGGTCGAGGATGGGGTCAGGCAGTTCGCCGATGCTTTCGACGCGCTGTTCGCAGCGGTGGCGGCGAAGCGCACGAAGAGTCTCGGCGACAAGCAAAACGGCATGACCGAAGCCTTGCCCGAGGCGCTGGCCAAATCGGTCGAGACGCGGCTCGAAACAGCTCGCGCCGAGCACTGGGCACGCCGGCTCTGGGCCGGTGATGCGGCGCTCTGGACCGGGAAGGACGAGAACAAATGGCTCGGCTGGCTTGCCGCCGCACGCTGCGAGCAGGTCGATCTGAAGGCCTTGGCCGCCTTCAGCGCGGAGGCGAGGGGCTATCGCGATGCGGTCTTGCTCGGCATGGGCGGATCGAGCCTGGGACCGGAGGTTCTGTCTCTCATTCTCGGCAGTGCCAACAGTCACCCCAAGCTGCATGTGCTGGATACCAGTGATCCAGGCCAGATCGCGGCGATTGCTCAGGCGATCGATCCTGCGCAGACCCTGTTCATCGTCTCGTCCAAATCGGGTTCAACGATGGAGCCCGAACTGCTGCGCGCCTTCTTCTTCGAACGTGCCGGCCGAGACGGTGGGCAGTTCGTTGCAGTGACCGATCCCGGCTCGCAGCTCGAGGCGGTCGCCGCGAACGACGGCTTCGCCCATGTCTTTTCGGGCGATCCGGCGATCGGCGGTCGATATTCGGTGCTGTCGGTGTTCGGCATGGTGCCCGCGGCGGCGATAGGCGTCGATGTCGCCGGCTTCTACGCCACGACCGCGGCCATGGTGCTCGCCTGCGGCGCCGATGCGCCGCCGGTGCAGAATCCGGGCATAAGGCTCGGCGCGATCATCGGCGAGGCAGCGGTGGCCGGCCGCGACAAGCTGACGATCGTCACCTCGCCCGGCCTGGCGCCGATCGGCGCATGGCTCGAGCAGCTTCTCGCCGAATCCACCGGCAAGCAGGGCAAGGGCATTGTGCCGGTCGATCGCGAGCCACTCGGTGACCCTGCCGTTTACGGTCAGGATCGGCTGTTCGCCTATCTTCACCTCGCCGGGGATCAGGACGACGCCCAGCAGGCACAGCTGAAGGTGCTCGCCGATGCCGGCCATCCGGTGGTGACCTGCGAGGTCGCGCGCCGCGAGACGATTGGCCAGGAACTCTTCCGCTGGGAGATCGCCACCGCGATCGCCGGCGCCGTCATCGGCATCGATCCGTTCGATCAGCCGGATGTCGAAGACGCCAAGGTGGCGACCCGCAAGCTGGTCGACGCTTATGAGAAATCAGGCTCGCTCGAGCCCGAGACGCCGATCGCCGAGACTGATGATTTCGCAATCTACGCGCCCTCATCGGCAGAGCTGGCGCCGTCTGATCCGGCGGCTTTGCTCAGACGTCACTTCGCCAATCTGTCGCCGGGCGACTATGCCGGCTTCCTCGGCTTTATCGAGCGCAAGCCGGAGAATGAGGCGGCGATCACGCGCATGCGCGTCGCCGTGCGTGACGCCTGTCATGTTGCGACGGTCGGTGGCTTCGGCCCGCGGTTCCTCCACTCGACCGGTCAGGTCTATAAGGGCGGGCCGAACAGCGGCTCCTTCCTGACCATCACCCGCGATCCCGATCCCGATCTCGCCATACCCGGGCGCAAGGCGAGCTTCGGGACGGTGCAGATCGCCCAGGCACGCGGCGATGCCGACGTGCTGGCTGCGCGGAGCCGACCGGTGCTGCGTATTCATCTCAAGAAGGGCGGCGGCGGTATCGCTGCGCTCGAGAAGGCGATAGCGGCCGCATTGCCACCGCGGGGGAGCTGAATGCGATGCGGATCGCGATGATCGGCCTGGGACGAATGGGGGCGGGGATTGCCCGCCGGCTGATGCAGCACGGCCATGAGGTCGTCGCCTTCGACCGCGACGCCAAGGCGGTCGAGGCAATGGCGCAAGACGGGGCAACGCCGGCGAGCTCACTCGACGACGTCATCGCCAAGCTCGAACAGCCGCGGGTCTGTTGGGTGATGCTCCCTGCGGGCGATCCGACCGAGGAGACCGTTCGTGCGTTATGTGCCATCACCGCGCCGGGCGACATCATCATCGACGGCGGCAACAGCTTCTATAAGGACGACATCCGTCGCGCGAAGGACTGCGCCGCCAGGAGTGTCCACTATGTCGACGTCGGCACCTCGGGCGGCATCTGGGGGCTGGAGCGCGGCTTCTGCATGATGATCGGCGGCGACAAGGATGTCGTCGAGCGCCTCGATCCGATCTTCGTCGCGCTGGCGCCCGGCTATGGCGAGATTCCGCGCACGCGCGGCCGCGAGACCGCCGACGACCGCGCCGAGCGCGGTTACATCCACGCCGGCCCATCCGGCGCCGGCCATTTCGTCAAGATGGTCCACAACGGCATCGAATACGGGCTCATGGCGGCCTATGCCGAAGGCTTCGATGTGCTCAAGGGCAAGGCCTCGGACAAGCTGCCGGACGACGAGCGGTTCGATCTCAACCTGACCGATATCGCCGAGGTGTGGCGGCGCGGCAGCGTGATCTCATCCTGGTTGCTTGACCTCACTGCCTCGGCGCTCGCCGGCGATCGCCAGCTCGACAAGTTCAGCGGCCATGTCGCCGATTCGGGTGAGGGGCGTTGGACGATCGATGCCGCGATGGAAGAGGCAGTACCGGTCTATACGCTGTCGGCGGCGTTGTTTGCGCGCTATCGCAGCCGCGTCGACACGACCTTCGGCGACAAGTTGCTGTCGGCGATGCGATTTGGCTTCGGCGGCCATGTCGAGATCCCGCAATGAAGAAAGCGCCAACGGCGCCGCCGGCAACACTGGTCATCTTCGGTGCGCTCGGCGATCTCACCCGGCGGCTGCTAATCCCGTCGCTGGTCAATCTCGCCAGCGCCAAGCTGCTGAGCACCAAGACTCGTATTCTCGGCATCGGTTATCAGGACGTCACACAAGCCGCGTTCCGGCGGTTATTGCGAGGCTTCGTCGCGAACGACGCCAGCTGGCGCAAGCTCGCTCAAAACGTCGAGTTTTTGAAGGGCGATTTTTCGGATTCGGAAACCTTCGCTGCCCTTGCCGCTAAGCTCGCCGGCAATGCTGTCTTCTATCTCGCGACGCCGCCGAAGTTTTTCGGCCCGATCGCTGACAGTCTCGCCGATGCCGGACTGCTCGACGAGAGCAACGGGTTTCGCCGGATCGTGGTCGAAAAGCCATTCGGCACCGACCTCGCCTCGGCCAAGGCGCTCAATGCACAACTGCTGGCTCGGGCCGGGGAGAGTCAGATTTATCGGATCGATCATTTCCTCGGCAAGGAAACCGTCCAGAACATTCTCGTCACGCGCTTTGCCAACCCGATGTTCGAAGCGGTGTGGAACAGCCGGTACATCGACCATGTCCAGATTACCGCGGCCGAGACGGTCTCGGTCGGCACGCGCGGGAAATTCTATGATGCAACCGGTGCGCTCCGCGACATGGTGCCGAACCATCTGTTTCAACTACTCGCACTGATCGGGATGGAGCCGCCGAACAGCTTCAACGCCGATGCCATCCGTAGTGAGAAGGCGAAGCTCATTGCCGCCATCATGCCGGCTGATCCCAATCACGCGGTTCGCGGCCAGTACGGCGCGGGCAGGGTCGCCGGTGAGGATGTGCCGGCCTACCGCGACACCCGGCTGGTCTCGTCCACCAGCACAACCGAAACCTATGTCGCTTTGAAGCTGGAGGTCGCGAGTTGGCGGTGGTCAGGCGTGCCCTTCTATTTGCGCACGGGCAAGGCGCTCGCGGCGCGAGATACCGAGATCGTCATCCAATTTCGCGATGCCCCGATCATGCTTTTTCGCGATGCGGAAATGGGTGCGTTGCCGCCCAACCGTCTGATCCTGCAGATTCAACCGAATGAAGGGATCAGCATGGACTTCGCCGCGAAGCGGCCGGGGCCGATCTTCGAAACCGCCGAGGTGCGGATGAATTTCCACTACAGCGATCGTTTCGAAGTTGGGCAGAGAACCGGCTACGAAACGCTGCTCTACGATGTGTTGATCGGCGACCAGACCTTGTTCCAGCGCGCCGACCAGATCGAGAGCGGCTGGCGCGTCGTTCAGCCGTTGCTCGATGCCTGGCGCAAGGCCCGTAAGCCGGAGAGTTACGTTGCCGGAAGCGAAGGGCCGAAGGCCGCCGACAGGCTGATCGCCGAGGATGGCCGGCAGTGGAACCCGATTGCGTGATTCGTCTGCTGGTATCAGACATCGACGGCACGCTCGTCCGACCCGACAAGAGCCTGAGCGATCCGGTGATCGCTGCCGTGCGCGCATTGACCGATGCCGGCGTGACGATGTCACTGATCAGCGCGCGACCAGCGACCGGGATGATCTGGATTGCCGAGAAGCTGGGGCTTACGACGCCGATTGCTGCGTTCAACGGCGGAACCGTGTTGCGACCGAATGGCGAGATCCTCGCAGCGCACCGCCTCGATCCGATCGACGCCAGGCAAGCCCTGGCGATGATCGAGCGGCCGGAGATCATGATCTGGCTGTTTCACGCCGACCGCTGGCACACTGGCCAGCTCGACGACATCCATGTGCCGCGCGAACGCAAGGCGGCGAATCAGGAACCAGTCGTCGGCGGAGATTTCTCGATCCTGCTGGATGCGGTCGACAAGATCTGCGCGGTCAGCGACGATCACGAACTACT
>Ga0068855_100001153_pt1 | contig 32718 bp, 26 predicted proteins | sample KBSCornC52_FD_66592 | JGI IMG/M metagenome (GOLD analysis project Ga0068855, IMG submission 66592) | Corn rhizosphere microbial communities from Kellogg Biological Station, Michigan, USA - KBS Corn C5-2 | ecosystem: Host-associated > Plants > Roots > Rhizosphere > Soil ...
GAGGCTTGGGTGTAACTTTGCGATTTCGCGCGAACATACACCGTGGACCCAATCTCTCTTGACTGTAAGGGGTCCACTTCAGCAAGATGTCGCCGTCCAAGAAGCTCCCGTGCCATTTTAAGTCAGCGGGGCAGGCGTCCCGGACGATTTGGCTCTCGGGTGATGGCGCGCTTCAACGGGCGGCCGACGCAAACGTAACGAAAACAGCAGGAAGGTAATCAGAATGTCTGGTATGTGGCACCACTTTCAGGCGGGTGGTTGGGCGATGTGGATCATCCTTTTCTGGCTGATTTGCGCCATCGCAACGATCGCTGAGCGCGCCGTGTATCTGTTCGGGTCCTCGATCAACAAGGACGTCTTCCTCGCGACCATGCAGAAGTGCATCCTGGCTGGCGACGTGGCCAAGGCCGTGAAGATGTGCTCCGCCGCGAACGCGCCGCTCGCGCGTATCGTGCAAGCCGGCCTCGTCAAAGTGAATCGCCCGGACGAAGAAGTTCAGGCGGCCATGGACGAAGCGGCGCTCCGTGAAATGCCGAAGATCAGCAAGCGCACCGGCTTCCTCGCGATGTTCTCCAACCTCGCGATGCTCTCGGGCTTGTTCGGTACCATCGTCGGTCTGATCAAGGCCTTCGGCGCGGTCGGTGGTGAGTCGGTCGACCCGAGCCAAAAAGCCCGCATCCTCGCGGAAGGTATCTCGGAGGCCATGAACTGCACGGCTTTCGGTCTGCTCTCCGCCATCGTGGCTCTGATCGGCTTCTCCGTGTTGAACGGCAAGACGCAGGGTCTGGAAGACGACATCAACGAGGCGTCGGTGCAGGTGCTCAATCTGGTGGTCGCGAACCGCCAGAAGGTGAACCTCCAGGGCGTCGACGGCTGAGATTTCCGGCTTCTGAAGAAAAGCGGCGAAATGGGCCCTGGCACCAAGGATTGCTCGGGCCCGTTTGTCGTATTCAGGTCTAGTTCTCTAGAAGGGTGCATGCATGGCTGGCATTGATGTTGGCGGTGGTCACGGTAAGCGAGCTACCAACCACGAAATCCCGCTGATTCCGTTCATCGACTTCTTGCTCTGTTTGGTTGCCTTCCTGCTGGTGACGGCCGTTTGGTCGCAGATGGCGCGCATCAATGCCGACGCCCGCGTGCCTGGCCCGCCCAAGGACGAGCCGCCGGAAGAGCAGAAGAAAGAGAAGCAGCTCAACGTCGAGATGAAGGGTGACACCAAGTTCCAACTCGTTTGGAAAGAGGGCAACACCGTCGTCAACACGATCGACGTCGACCGCAAGGCCGTCCCCACGGGCTCGAACGGTGACATTCGCTTCCCGGATCTCGCCAAAAAGATCGAGGAAGAGTGGACCGCGAACGGCTCGCACCGCGCCGGCTCGGACAAGAAGTTCGATCTTGCGATCTTGCATACCGACAACACGACTCCGTTCTCGGACGTGATCGCCGTCATCGACGCGATCTACTCGCCCAAGCGCGATTTCGACTTCGCCGGCAAGAGCGAAAAAGTGCCGTCCTTCAACGTAACCTTCGCGGTGAACTGAAATGTCGTCCGAAAAAGCTCTCAGCCGTTTTCACCAGCCGATCGCGGTTCCGGGTCGGCGGCTCATGCACCAGATCCCGCTCGCCTTCGTGCGGAAAAAGGTGGCCGGCGGCGGTGCTCGGTCCACAAATCACGAAGTGCCGCTGATCCCGTTCATCGACTTCCTCTTGTGCATCGTGTGCTTCTTGCTCGCGAGCTTCTCGGCTTCCGGTGAGCTCCCGGTCGACAAGAACGTCAAGCTGCCCAACGCGGAAAACGTGATGGACATGACGGAGGCGCCGATGGTCGCTATCACCGGAACCCAAATTCTGGTCGACGGTGCCCCGGCAGGCAACACGCGCGCGATCGAAGAGGCGAACCGCCTGCAGCGCGTCGACGAGCTGTTCAACGTGCTCAAGAACAAGCGTGAGCTCTGGAAGCAGATCAATCCCGGTAAGGAATTCCCGGGTGTGGTCATCCTCCAGGTCGACCGCAAGGTTCAGGCACTGGTCGTGAAGAGCGTGTTCCAGACGGCTGCGTTCGCGGGTTATCCGAACGTCAGCTTCATGGTCGGTCGCCTCGGCAAGTAAAAGGCGTCGCGATCGGCGGAACGGGGAGCGCTCTCGACGCAGAGTAGCTCCCCGTACTTCTTTTCGCGCTGCATCCAGGCCGTGGCCCTCTCCAAGCGCAAAGCCGTTACCGATTCCGGCCTGCCCTCGTTGAACGAGGCGCGGGCCGAACGCCGTCGGGCAATCGCGCTCGGCCGCGTGCGCATGGCCTCGATTCCGCCGCAGTTTTGGCTGTGGACCGCGGTGGCGCTGGGCGTGTTCAGCGTCGTGTACTGGCGCATGTCGCAGGCTCAAATCGAAACGCGGCGCAGCCAGGTGATGGCCAAGCAGCGCGCGATTGCGCTCACGCTAGGCCCGAAGATCCTGCCGTTCCGCGAGCAGATCGAGGGCTGGGTGCGTGAGCTTGCCGCAAGCTGGCCGGGTGATTTCGTGGATTCGAGCGCCTCGCTCGAGAAAATCCGCACGAGCCCCGGTGTCTACTTTCGGCTGCGGATGTCCAACACCAGCTCGGTAAAGGCCATTCGCGCTGCGGCGCGCGCCTCGCTGCACGATGGCTTCACCTCGTGCCTGTTCGTGCGGCTCGGCGCGCCTGACCCCACCAAGGGCCCAGCCTGCCGGGTAACCGCGGATTGCGTTTCGGGGCAGCTCTGCAACGAGTGGAACGTGTGCACGGAGCCGCCGCGCCCGTACAACATGCGGCTCGCTTACCGAGCCCTGCGCGTGCTGTCCAGCGACTGGACCGACGAGGTCCACGAAGCGGACACGGAGCTTGGCTTGAACGCCTACGACCGTGACTTGGACAGCGTCTCCAAGCGCGACGTGCCCGTCGCGATCGAGCTCCTGTCGCGCTCCCGCTTCTTCACCCTGGTGCTGGACGAAGACCCCGCGGGCGGAGTGCCAGCCGAAGCGCCGGATGCCGGCGAGACCAGTGACGAACGCGTGCAGCGAGAGCCGCACGCCGCGCGCATCGGGATCTGGGATCTCAAGACGCAGAGCCCGCTTTTGCGGCTGCGCGCGGAGGCCGACGCGCAGTTCGTGCCCGTCGGTGACCGCGTCGTGCAAAATCCGGCCACTTTGGCCGCTGAGCAGCGTCAGACCAATAGCTGTGCGCTCGCGCTTGCGGTGCGCGATGCGCTGTCCAAAAACAAAGACAGCGCGTCAGATAGCCAGTGAACGGCGGTCAGAGCCGAGGCAGCCCATACCCGCCACCGCCCGGCGTTTCGATGCGCAGGCGATCGCCCGGCAGGACTTGAAAGGTGCCATGGCCGGGAACCTCTCGGCCGTTCAGCAAGTTGCGCCCGCGCGCACCGGGTAAGCCGCCCTCGAGCCCGAACGGTGCCGAGCAACGGCGCTCGCAGAGCAAGGACACGGTGAGCGGCTCGAGGAACTCGTATTCCCGACAAGCTCCGTCGCCACCGCTGTGGAGGCCAGCGCCGCCCGAGCCGCGTCGCACCGAAAATTCGACGACCCGCACGGGAAAGCGCTGCTCGATCACTTCCGGATCGGTGATGCGCGTGTTGGTCATGTGCGTGTGCACGGCGCTCGCGCCAGAAAATGTGGGGCCCGCGCCGGCCCCGCCGGCGATGGTTTCGTAATAGCCGAAGCTCGCTTGACCAAAACTGACGTTGTTCATCGTGCCTTGGCTGGCTGCCGCGACGCCGAGCGCGCCGAGCAGAATATCGACGACTCGCTGCGACGTTTCCACGTTGCCGCCGGCGACGGCACGCCCCGCGCTCGGATTGAGGATGCAGCGCTCGGGAATGCGCACGGTGACGTCGCGCAAACAGCCGCTATTGAGCGGGATCTTGCGGCCGACCAACGCGCGCAGCACGTACAAGAGCGCAGCCAGGGTCACCGCGCGCGGCGCGTTGAGATTGCCGGGCGACTCCGCCGCGCTGCCACCGAAATCAACCGTTAGTTTCCCGGCTCGGATCGCGAGCCTTACGGCGAGCACCGTGCCGTCGTCGAGTTGGTCTCGGAATTCGGCTTCGCGATCGGCAAATTCGCGCAGCCTGCGGGCCACGGAGGTCGCCGCGAGATCTTGGATCGCTTGCATGTAGCGTTCGACTCGGGCAAGGCCGTGTTCGTTCGACAACGCTAGGAGCAAGCGCGCACCCGTCTGTGCGGCCGAAATTTGCGCCGCGATATCCGCGATATTTTCTTGGGGTCGCCTCGCTGCATACGGCCCTTGCGCAAGGATCTGTAAAATCTGCTCGCGATCGAGCTCGCCCTGGCGCATCACACGCACGGCGCTGAAAACGCAGCCTTCATCGGCCAAGGTCTTCGAGAACGCCGGCATCGAGCCCGGCGTGATGCCGCCCACGTCCGAGTGATGGCCGCGCGTCGCGCTGAAAAACCGGACCGCGCCGCTCTCGTCGTGCACCGGCAAAACCACCGTGATGTCCGGCAAATGCGAGCCACCGAGCGCCGGATCATTGGTCACGAAGGCATCCCCCGAAAGCAATCGCGGGTGCGTCGCGATCACGGCTCGCACCGACTCGCTCATCGCGCCCAAGTGCACCGGAATGTGCGGCGCGTTCGCGACCAGCTCACCGTGACGGTCGAAGATGGCGCACGAAAAATCCAAACGCTCGCGGATGTTCGTACTTTGCGCGGTGCGCTCGAGCACGTGCCCCATCTGCTCGGCGATCGACATGAAGGCGTTGCTCATCACCTCGAGCGTCACCGGATCGGGCGGCGCGCCCGGATCTTCGGTGGCGCGCGGCCCGTCGAGCGCGCGAGCGTCGCCAGCCGGGCGCGCGATCAAGATCCCATCCGCTCGGCATTCGAGCTCGAACCCGGGATCGATCACGATCGTGGCCACCGCTTCGGCGATCACGGCGGGTCCCGAAATTCGCGCACCCTGCGTCAACGCTTCGCGGTCATAGACGGGAACGCCGTCGTAGCGGCGTCCTTGATGCCAGAGCTGCGTGCGTCGTTCGGGCTCGGGCAGTGCTCCCGCGGGCAGGCCCGCTCCAAGCGCCCGCGCCACCGCGGAGGCGGCACTGACCTCGACCCGGATACTCGTGAGCTCGATTTCGGCCCCCGGTCGAGCATGCCCGAAGCGACGGGCGTGCTCGGCCTCGAAGTGCTCGCGGAGCTCTGCGGCGTCCGCGAACGGCAGGGTGAGGGTGGTCTCGCTGCCCGCATACCGCAAGTCGATCCGCCGAACGCAGCGGCAGGGCGCGTCGCTCACCTGCGGAGAGACGACCGCGTGAGCAGCTGGCTCGAGCTCGTCGTAGCTCGACTCGAGCTCGCGCAAGGAGGCATCGGAGAGCGGGCGCTGCCCCGCGTCGCGCGCCCCGTGCTGGGTCACGTCCGCGAGCCCGATTCCGTACGCGGACAGCACCCCAGAGAGCGGATGAAAGATCACCTGTTCGATGCCGAGCAGGCGCGCGAGCGAGCAGGCATGCTGGCCTCCGGCGCCGCCGAACACGAGCAGCGCGTGCTCGCGCAGATCGAAGCCTCGAGCAACAGAGACTTTTCGCAGGGCCTCGGCCATGTGGCGATTGGCAATTTCGAAGAAGCCGTCCGCGACGCTTTCGGGGCTCATCGTGTGCCCCGCAGCGCGCAGCGCACGCGCCATGTCCTCGAGCCTCTCGAGCACACGGCGCTTGGCCAGCGGAAATGGAAAGCGATGTTCGACCAGCCGACCGAGCGCGAGATTCACGTCGCTGACCGTGAGCGCCTCCGCCGCCGCATTGCCGTAGCAGATCGGGCCGGGCACGGCGCCCGCGCTCTCTGGACCGACCACCAGGCGGCCGTCGCTCAGCCGGCAGATTGAACCGCCACCGGCCGCGACCGTGTGGATCGACAACATCGGAGCGACCACGCGGATGCCCGAAACCTCGCTCTCGTAGCGGCGCTCGAACTCGCCGGCGTAGCGACAAACGTCGGTCGACGTCCCGCCCATGTCGAAGCCCAGCACTTGCGGCAGACCGAGCGTCTGCGCGATGTGCCCGAGTGCTACCGTGCCGCCCGCAGGCCCAGACAAGAGCGCGTTGGGGCCGCGAAAGTGCGCGGCAGCACACAGCCCTCCGCTCGATTGCATGAGCGTCAAGGTGCTGCCAGGGAGTTCGGCTTCGAGGGTTTCGAGATAGCGCGCGAGCCGCGGGCTCAGGTAGGCATCGACGCTGGCCGTATCGCCGCGAGCCAAAAGTCCCAGGCGCGGCGCGACCTCATGGGACAGGGTGACGTTCACGATGCCGGCAGTGCGCGCCAGCTCGCCAATCTCCCGCTCCAATGCGCCCGTGCGGTGGTCACCATGCACGACGACCGCCACGCTAGCGATGCCCTGCGCCCGCAGATCGCGGAGCTCGGCCAACAGCGCCTCGCGCTCCGGCCGGATCAGGGGATTGCCGTTGCGATCGGCGCGAGCGTCGATTTCGAGCACGCGCTCGTAAAGCACGCCGGGCTTGCGAATATCGAGGGCGAACAGATCCGGACGCGCTTGCGTGCCGATTTTCAATAGATCGGCGAAGCCGCGCGTGATCAAGAGCGCGAAGCGTTGGCCCGTGCGCTCCAAGAGCGCGTTCGTCGCCAGCGTGGTGCCCATCCGCACGCGAGAAGGCGGGATCGGCGCCCCTTTTGCTAGCCCGAGCAGCTGGCGGATGCCTTCGAGTGGGGCCTGATCCGAAGAGAGAACTTTGGCGACGCGCAGCTGGCCGTGGTCATCGATGCACAGGCAGTCGGTGAAGGTACCGCCCCGATCGATGAAGAAATCCACGACCTTTGCTGCGTTCAGTTCAAAAGTCGCGGATGAGGCACGCCCTGTTCGTCCACGCCGCGCAGGTCGAAGGTGATTGCGCCGTTGTCCGCGCGCACGATCACGTGTCCGCCGTGCTCGAGCTGCCCGAAAAGCAGCTCGTCGCCGAGCGGCTTTTTCACTTCGTCCTGGATCAGACGGGCGAGGGGGCGGGCGCCGTTCGACTTGTCGTAGCCCTTTTCAGCCAGGTACGCGCGAGCCGAGTCGCTGAGCTCGATGGTCACGTCGCGATCGGACAGCTGATCGCCGAGCTCTTTGATGAACTTGTCGACCACGCGAGTCATCACCGCGGGGGACAACGGATCGAACGCGATGCGCGCGTCGAGCCGGTTGCGGAACTCGGGGCTGAACGTGTTGCGCAGGGCCAGCGAATCATTGCCCTGCGCGTCGCGATTACCGAAGCCGAGTAGCCCGCGCGACAAATCTTGGGCCCCGACGTTGCTGGTCATGATCAGCACCACGTGCCGGAAATCACCCTGCTTGCCGTTGTTGTCGGTGAGCGTGCCATGATCCATGACCTGGAGCAGGACGTTGAACACGTCCGGATGCGCCTTCTCGATTTCATCGAGCAAGAGCACCGCGTGCGGTGTCTTTGCCACGGCCTCGGTCAACAGCCCTCCGCGGTCGTAGCCGACGTAGCCCGGCGGAGCGCCGATCAAGCGCGACACGGTGTGTCGCTCCATGTACTCGCTCATGTCGAAGCGAATCAACTCGATGCCCAGGGTCTTGGCCAGTTGGCGAGCGGCTTCGGTCTTGCCGACGCCCGTGGGGCCGGTGAAAAGATACGACCCGATCGGTTTCTCTTTCGGCCTGAGGCCCGCGCGAGAAAGCTTGATCGCGGTCGCGAGCTCGGCGAGCGCGCGATCTTGGCCGAAAACGGCCTTCTGGAGGTCGGACTCCAGGTTCTTGAGCGCGGATTTGGCGTCGGCCGTGACCTGGCGAGACGGGATCTGGGCCATGCGCGAGAGCACGGTCTCGATTCGCGCCACGTCGACCACGTGCGGGCCTTCGCCCGGTTTGCCTTCGAGCTTGGCGTCGGCGCCGCCCTCGTCCAGCAAATCGATGGCCTTGTCGGGCAGCTTCTTGTCCCGAAGGTGGCGATCCGCCAGCGTTGCGGCGGCCTCGATCGCTTCGTCGGTGTAGCTGACGCCGTGAAACTCCTCGTAGCGCGGCTTCAAGCCCTTCAAGATCTGGATCGTCTCGGACAAGCTCGGCTCGAGCACGTCGATCTTTTGGAAGCGACGCGCCAGCGCCCGATCCTTTTCGAAATGTGAACGGAACTCCTCGAACGTGGTTGCGCCGATGCAGCGCAACTTGCCGTTCGAGAGCGCCGGTTTGAGCAAGTTCGCCGCGTCCAGCGTGCCGCCACTGGCGGCGCCAGCGCCGACCATGGTGTGGATTTCATCGACGAACAGCACCGCGCCCGGCAGCGATTCGATCTGTTTCAGCACCGCCTTGACGCGGTTTTCGAAATCGCCGCGGAAGCGCGTGCCTGCCACCAGGGCGCCCATGTCGAGCGCGTAGATCACGACTTTTTCCAGCGGTGCAGGGATGTCTTTGGCCACGATCTTGGCGGCCAAGCCTTCGACGATCGCGGTCTTGCCAACTCCAGCATCGCCGACGAACATGGGATTGTTCTTGCGGCGGCGGCAGAGCACCTGAATGGCGCGACGCAGCTCTTTTTCGCGCCCGACGAGCGGCTCGATATTGCCGGCCTTGGCCTGCTCGTTGAGGTTGATCGCAAACTTCGCGAGCGCGTCCGCCGGCGCCGCAGCCTCGCCGTCCTCGTCGCCCTCCGAGGCTTGTTCGCCCGGGGTGAGCGCGTCCTCGTCCTCGCCGTCTTTGGCGACGCCGTGCGAAACGAAGTTCACCAAATCATAACGGGTGAGACCGGCTTCGGTGAGCGCGGCGACTGCCGGCGAATCGAGCTCGCTGAAGATCGCGATCAGGACGTTGTGCCCTTTGAGTTCTTCTTTACCGCTATTTTGCACGTTGAACGCGGCGCGTTGCAGGACGCGCTGAAACCCGCGAGACGCGCTCAAATCGAGCTCCTCGGGCTCGGGCACGCGCGTGACTTCCTCATTGAGGAAGCGATCGAGGGCGCGCTTCAACTTGTCTATGTCGCCACCGGCCTTTTGCGCCACGCGGGCGGTCGCCGGATCTTGCAATAGGCCGTACAAGAGGTGCTCCACCGTCATCACGTCGTGGCGGCGACGGAGCGCTTCACTTTGCGCGAACGCGCAGGCAGCTTCGACTTCAGCGCTGACTTTCACTCGGACCCTCCGAAGCCTTCCGGCTCTGCAGTGCACTTGAGCGGGTGACCGTGCTCTTTGGCGTAGTCCATCACCAGCGACGCCTTCGTTTCGGCGATGTCGCGACTGAAGGTGCCCGCCACGCCATAACCCTTGCGATGGATGGCGAGCATCACGCTCGTGGCCGAGGTCTCGTCCAGGTGAAAGAATTTCATCAGGACGTGGACCACGAATTCCATCGTGGTGTAGTCGTCGTTATGGAACACCACGACGTACCGACGTGGTCGCTTGACCTTCGGTCGCTCGGCGATGGCGAGGCCGTCATCGCGTTCCGGGTTCACTCGCTCGTTGGGCGGCATGAAGTATCCCGGTGAATCTGAGCACGCTCGTCTCAAATGTCGAGGGGGCGCGGGCGCTTCCGGCCCACAACGCTGGCCGTGCGCGCGCCGAACAGCGCTCGGAGCTTTCGCCAAGCTCACCGGACGCGCGGAAAACGCGTCCGGTTTTGGTCGTACGGAGGACAGCACCGGCTCGTGGGGCCGGTCCCGAAACCGCTCAGGTTGCAGTCTTGGCCGGGGTCTTCGGCTTGGCGGCCTCCGCGTTTTCGCGGGCGCGCTTCAGCTCCCATTCGGCGTTCTTCTTGGCGCGGCGCTCGCGCTTGCGGCGGCTGGTGCGAGGATCTTGCGGGCTTCCCATAGTGGGCGGGTGTCTAGCAGAGGTTTTCCGGGCTGTCCCCACTAAACTTGGGGCAGGGCCTGGAGAAATTCGGGCTCGGGCTCAGATCGTCCAGGTGTCGCCGCTTCGGAGCAGCTTGTCGAGGTCGCCTTTGCCCTGCTTCAGCTCGGCGGCAAGGCGCTGCTCGGCCAAGGCGCCGTCGTAGGTTGGGCGTTTCTCGGCGAACAGGACGCCCAGGGCGACCGGGAACGCCGGATAAGGCATGTGCGCGAGCATGTACGCGAGGGTGGGGTTCGTCTCGTCGTGGACGAGGAGATCGGCCTCTGTCACGCCGTTGACGCCGAGCATCACGACCTCTAGCGCGAGCGTCCGGGTGTTCAGGCGGATGCCCCGGTCTCGTTGCGCGCCGAAGATGAGCGGCTTGCCGTGTTCGACCCGGATCTGCCGATCGGCCTTGTGCGTCTTCTCCGTGAAGGAATCGAACGCGCCGTCGTTGAACACGTTGCAGTTTTGGTAAATTTCGATGAACGCGGAGCCCGTGTGGTGCGCCGCCCGCCGCAACACCTCGGCCAAATGGGGCGCCTCGATATCGACCGAGCGCGCAACGAAGCTGCCATTGACGCCGAGCGCCACGCACGCCGGATCCACTGGTTGATCCGCCGAGCCGCTCGGGGTGCTCTTGGTGATCTTGCCGACCTCGCTGGTCGGCGAATACTGGCCCTTGGTCAGCCCGTAGATGCGGTTGTTGAAGAGCAGGATCTTCACGTCCACATTTCGGCGCAGGCAGTGCATCAAATGATTGCCGCCGATGCTCAGCCCGTCGCCGTCTCCGGTCGCCAGCCACACGCTCAGCTTCGGATTCGCGATCTTGATGCCCGTGGCAAAAGCCGGGCCGCGACCGTGAATCGTGTGAAAGCCGTAGGTGTTCATATAGTACGGAAAGCGGCTGCTGCAGCCGATGCCGCTCACCCACACGATCTGCTCGACCGGTAACCCGAGTTCGGGCATCACTTTTTGCACGTTGGCGAGGATCGAATAATCCCCACAGCCCGGGCACCAGCGCACATCCTGGTCGGTTTCGAAGTCTTTTTTGGTTAGCCGCGTCGGCTCGACGATGTTCGACATGTTGCTCAGCTTTCCATCATCTGGCGGATGCGCTCTTCGATCTCGCTGATCTTGAACGGGTGGCCTTGCACTTTGGGGAAGCTCTCGGCTGGGACGAGATATTGGCTGCGCACGAGCTTCACCAATTGACCGAGGTTCAGCTCCGGGACGAGTACGCGATCGAAGCGCTTGAGCAGCTCGCCGAGGTTCCGCGGGAGCGGGTTCAGGTAGTGTACGTGAGCGTGAGACACGGGCAGCCCGCGTGCGCGGCAGCGCTGTACCGCTTCGCGGATCGCGCCGTAAGTCGAACCCCAGCCGAGGACGAGCAGCTTGCCGCTGTCATCGCCGACGTCGATCTGTTGCTCCGGGACGTCGTTGGCAATCCCGGCGATTTTTGCGGCGCGGGTCTGGCACATGCGTTCGTGGTTGGCCGGCGCGTACGAGATGTGCCCCGAGTCGTAATCCTTCTCGAGACCCCCGATGCGGTGGGTGAGGCCAGGCGTCCCCGGGATTGCCCAATTTCGCGCCAGCGTTTGTGGGTCGCGTAGGAACGGGTGAAAGCCTTCCGGATCCGTCCGGAATTTCACCTCGATCCGCGGCAATTCATCGAGCTTGGGGATCAGCCAGGGTTCGGTGCCGTTTGCCAGATAGCCGTCGGTGAGGAGGATCACCGGGGTCATGTATTTGAGCGCGAGCCGGGCTGCTTCAATCGCCATGTAAAAGCAGTTGCCGGGTGACGATGCGGCGATGACACACACCGGCGCCTCGCTATTCCGGCCGTACACCGCTTGCAGCAGATCTGCTTGCTCGGTCTTGGTGGGTAAGCCGGTGCTCGGCCCGCCCCGCTGAATGTCGACGATGACCAGCGGCAGCTCGGTTGCGACCGCCAGGCCAATGCCCTCCATCTTCAACGCCAAGCCGGGACCGCTCGTCGTCGTGACGCCGATGCTGCCTGCGTAAGAGGCGCCAATGGCGGCACACACAGCGGCGATTTCGTCCTCGGCCTGGACCGTCGTGACGCCGAAATGCTTGAACTTGCTGAGCTCGTGCAAAATGTCGCTGGCGGGCGTGATCGGGTACGCGCCGAGCACCATGTTCATGCCCGAGAGCTGAGTTGCCGCGAGCAGGCCCCATGCCGTCGCCGTGTTACCGCCGATGTTTCGGTAGGTGCCGGCGCTCACTGGAGCGGCCGGTACCTCATAGCGATTGTGCGAAATTTCCGCGGTTTCGCCGTAGGCATGACCGGCCTTCAGTGCCGCGATGTTCGCCTGCACCAGATCGTCGCGCTTGTGGAATTTGTTCTGGATCCACTTCACCGTGGGCTCGAGCGGACGGCCGTAGAGCCAGAACATGAGCCCCAGCGTCCAGAAGTTCTTGCAGCGGTGTGCCTCCTTGTTCGAGAGCCCGAGCTCTTTGACTGCGGAGACCGTGAGCTTGGTGATGTCGATGCTCACCAAATTGAAGCCCGTGAGCGAACCGTCTTCGAGCGGGTTTTCCTCGTAGCCCGCCTTCTTCAAGTTCGCTGCGGAGAATGCGCCGCTGTTCACAATCAAGAGCCCACCGCGCTTCAGATCGCGCAAGTTGGTCTTGAGTGCGGCGGGGTTCATTGCCACGAGCACGTCGGGCGCGTCGCCCGGCGTGAACACGTCTTGGGACGCAAAGTTGATCTGGAACCCCGACACTCCGTAGAGCGTGCCCGCGGGCGCGCGAATCTCGGCGGGAAAGTCGGGGAATGTTGCGAGATCGTTTCGCGCGAGCGCGGCGGCGGCGGTGAACTGGTCACCGGTGACTTGCATGCCATCGCCGGAATCTCCGGCGAAGCGCACGACCGCGCTGTCGAGGACCATACGCGGGCTGGGCGAGGGGACGAGGTTAGACTGGGTCATGGCGCAGAGCTCCGCAAATCTCGCCCAATTTGGAACATTGTCAAGTAAACCGATAGGGAATTGGGACTATGAAGGCTAAGGTGGCCGGTTGGCTGACCCGTGGCCGGCTCGGGGCCTCGCCATGTGACGGGCCGCCCGCTTGTGCTCACGCGGTCGGAGCGGCGTGCTTTTCCAATAGGTTGGCGAGCCGTGGCGTCGCGCCTTCGACCTGCTTCTGCGCCATGGGACGCAGCTTCTCGTAGGTCTTCTTGATGACCTGGCTGTCGACCTTGGCTGCGCGCCGGTCTGTGACCGCCAATAGCGCTTGCGCGACGCGAGCGCTGTTTTGCTTGAGATACGCCCCAGCTGGCTGCTTTTTCTCCGCGGCTTCCTGGTAGATGGGATTCATTGCGTCCAGGAAATCGTCGAGCAGATGGTTTACCGCCTCACGAATGAAGCCGGGACGAACTCCCTGCACGATCTTATACGCGCCCTTGATCGCAATGCCGGATAGACCGCTCTTTTCGGCGACCTCCTCGTCCAACACCTTCACTCCGTCCTCGACGACGGCGTTCCGCTTGTCTCCGCTTCCAATCTGTTCCCGTAGGCTCGGCATCTTTTCCTGGCTTTCTGGTCGCACTTCTCGATACGAGGGTCCCCGCGTCCGAGCAGGCGGACGCCAGGGAGCGCCGCTATATAGCGCGCGCTAAGCTTGGGTACAGCCCCGGAAATTCGGGCCGCGTAACTTGACTGTGCCCCGCTCGGTTGGGCCTAATGGACGGCCGACTACGCTCGGTTTCGCCCGAACCGAGCGCAAATTTCACGCACGAACGAGCCGATCGCCCGCGTTCAGGAATGTCCGAAGAACTCAAGCAAGGTAGTCGACTCGGAAACTACGAGCTCGTGCTGAGGATCGGGCGAGGCGGCATGGCTGCGGTCTGGGTCGCGCGCGAACGCGCTGCCACGAGCAAGGACGAGCGCCTCGTGGCCGTGAAGGTGATGCTGAGCGAGCTCGCGGACGAGAGCGAGTTCGTGAAGATGTTTCTCGACGAAGTGCGGCTCGTCCGCAGCATTCGTCATCCGAACGTCGTCGATGTCTACGACGTGGGCGAAGACGACGGCATGATGTGGATGGCGATGGAGTGGGTGGAAGGCGAGTCCCTCCACACCGTGATCGCGGAGGCCGGCAAGCGGCGCGCGATCCCGCCCGAGCTGGCCGTGCGCATCATCGCCGATGCCGCGGCAGGGCTGCACGCGGCGCATGAGCTGCGCGATCTCGACGGCAGCCTGCGCGGCGTGGTTCATCGCGACATCTCGCCGCACAACATCCTGATTGGCACGAACGGCACGGTGAAGCTGGTCGATTTCGGCGTGGCCAAGGCGATCGGCCGCATCAGCGAAGCGACGCGTGCCGGCCAGCTGAAGGGAAAGTTCGGCTACATGTCGCCCGAGCAAGCGCGGGGCTTGGCGGTCGACCGGCGTAGCGACATTTTCTCGCTCGGAATCGTGCTGTTCGAGCTCACCACCAGCCGCCGCCTATTTCGCGGCGAGCACGACGTCGAGACCTTACGCCTGGTCATCTCCGGCGGCATCCCGCACCCGTCACAGATTGACCCCAAGTACCCGCCGGAGCTCGAGCGGATCGTGCTGAAGGCCTTGGAGCGCAACGTCGCCGCGCGTTATCAGACCGCCGCCGAGCTCGAGCATGACCTGCGGGCGTACCTCAAGTCCGAACGGCTGATCGTGCCGCAGAGCGGCGTGGCCGGGATTCTGAAGCGGGTGCTCGGTGAGCGAATCGAGCAACGCCGCAAAGCGGTGCGCGCGTCCCTGAAAGCGCTCAATAGCGGTGCTCTGCCGGGCTCGGAGCTGCTGTCGAGTGACCCGGCGTTCACGCCAACCGGCAAAGATCGCATCACGGTCAGCGGCGTCAGCTCTGTATCCGGCTCCGGCCTGAGCGGCTTGAGCGGCGTCAGCGGGACGGGCACCTCGCCGAGCGCCATCTTGCGATCGCCGCTCGAGTACAGCCGCCCGGGCAACCGGCGAACCGCACCCCCGCCGCGCTTGAGTACCGCCAGCGTGCTCGGCTACGCGATTGGGGTAACGGGTCTCGCGATCGCGCTCTTCGTGCTGATCTTCATGCGCTGAATGGCTCTCTGCGGGTGCTGTGCCGACGCCGCATACATGCGGGTCGAACCGGCGGGCCGTTCGCGAGTCTCGACTTGGATTGCCCACAATGCGCGTGGAGCGCGCTCGCTCGTCAGGAAAAACTCGTGCGCGCGGCGGGCGCCAATTCCAGAGACCCGGTAGTCCGAACCCGCAAAATGTCGAGGGAGCGCGGGCCTGGTTCGCTTCGCGCGGCGATAACCGAGGGCCGGGTGTGCTTCCTGGAACGTGTGCGCTAGAGTCGACTCTTCTCGCGCTCTTAAAGAAGTCTCATGGGTAAGCTCCTCGTCGTCGACGACCAACGCAATATGCGCACGACGCTGGCAATGATGCTGCGCGGCGGCGGCTATGAAGTCGACGAGGCGGCAGACGGCGCGCAAGGCCGCGAGCTCGGCGCCACCGGCGCTTATGACGTGGTGATTACCGATCTGCGCATGGGCGAATTCGACGGCATCGACGTGCTCCGTGCGACCAAAGAGGCTCAGCCGATGACGGAAGTCATCGTCATGACCGCGTACGGCACGATCGAGAGCGCGGTCGAGGCAATGCGCGTCGGCGCGTTCGACTACATTCAGAAGCCGTTCAGCGAACAAGAGCTGATCGTCAAAGTTTCCAAAGCCTTCGAGAGTCGCCGCTTACACGGGCAAGTCCAACTCTTCGCTCAGGAATTCAAGGAGCGCTATCATCTCGAGAAGATCATCGGCCGCTCGCAGTCGATTCGAGACGTGCTCACGCGCGTCGTCAAAATCGCGCCGACCGATGCCATCGTGCTCATCACCGGCGAAAGCGGGACGGGCAAGGAGCTAGTCGCCCGCGCCGTGCACGCCAACAGCAAGCGCGCGCATCGTCCGTTCGTGACCGTGAACTGCGCAGCCATCAGCGAGACCTTGCTGGAGAGCGAGCTGTTCGGCCACGCGCGTGGCGCGTTCACCGGCGCCGTGACGGCTCGCAAAGGTTTGTTCGAAGAAGCCGACGGCGGCACCTTCTTTTTCGACGAAATCGCCGAGACCACGCCCAGCTTTCAGGCCAAGTTGCTGCGCGCGATCCAAGAGGGCGAAGTGCGACGTGTGGGCGAAAATAAGCCGATCACGATCGACATCCGCGTGGTTGCAGCGACCAACGTCGATTTGGGCCTCGCGGTCGAGGAGCGCCGCTTTCGGCAGGACCTTTACTATCGCCTGAACGTCGCTCGCTTCCACCTGCCGCCGCTACGCGAACGGCGTGAAGACATTCCGCTGCTGGCCGAGTTCTTCTTGGACAAATACAACAAGAAGATGAACGCTCGCGCGCGCCCGGCCGAGGGCGTGATGGACAAGCTCGTCGCCTACGATTTTCCCGGCAACGTTCGGGAGCTGGAGAACTTGGTCGAGCAATCCGTCGCTCTGTGCACGGGGGGCATCATCACCGTCGACGACGTCCTTCCCGACGCGCCCCGCAAGGCGGGCCGTGCTCCGGGCAAGACCTTGGCGGACATCGTCGACGAGTCGGAGCGTCAGGCGCTCGAGGCGGCACTCAGATCCTCCGACGGTAATCGCGAGCGTGCGGCCGAGGCCTTGGACATCAGCCCCACCACGTTGTGGCGGAAAATGACCCGGCTCGGCATCACCTTCGAAAATCGCTGAATCCAGCGCCATTGGGCGCGCGCGCTGGGCGGCAGCACCGGCGGAGGCGATCCGGGCGGAAGCAGCACGCTGATTCGGAGACACCTAGAACAGGTGTAGCCGCGCGGCCCCAAATCTGTTTGCTTGCCGGCGGTGAAGACGGCGGCGTTCGATTATGAGCTCCCGGAAGAGCTGATCGCGGCCCATCCGACCGAGCGTCGCGACGGGGCTCGCTTGCTGGTCGTGGACGGCGAGACACTGACCGATTCCGCGGTCGAGCACTGGCCCGAATTGGTGCCCGAAGGCGCGCTGGTCGTGGTCAATGACACACGCGTGCGCCGCGCGCGGATCTTCGGTACGAAGCGCGGTAGCTTGGGGCGCGTCGAATTGCTGTTCATTCGCCGGGTTGCCACGGAGGCGGGCAGTGAGCGTTGGGAAGCGATCGGACGCTCCAGCAAGCCGCTCCGCGTCGGAGCGATCATCGACTGGGACGAGATCCGGATCGAGATTCTCGAGCGCCATGAAGACGCAACACTCGTGGCCCTAGTGCACACCGGCGCACGAGATTTCGAGGAAATCTTGGCGCAGCGCGGCCACTTGCCGCTGCCGCCGTACATGCGACGCGCGGACGAGCCGTTCGACCTCGAGCGTTACCAAACCGTGTACGCCCGGCGCACGGCGTCGGCCGCGGCGCCCACCGCCGGGCTGCACGTGAGCGCTGCGGTGCTCGAACGCCTCGCCGCTCGCGGCGTGGAAATGGCGCGTTTGGAGCTGGAGATCGGGCTTGGCACCTTTCGCTCGGTGCTGGTCGACGACCTGGACCAGCATCCCATGCACGCCGAAACGATCGAGGTCGGCTCGGATTTGGTAGCCGCGATTGGCCGTGCGCGCGCGCGTCAGGCGCCCGTGGTTGCGGTCGGCACCACCGTCGTGCGAGCGCTGGAGAGCGCGGCCGATCCGGAGCAAGCCGGTCATGTGCGCAGCACGCGCGGCGAGACGAGGCTTTTGATTCAACCCGGCTACGAATTCAAGGTGGTCGACGCGCTGCTCACGAACTTTCACGTGCCGAAGAGCACGCTGCTCGCGCTGGTCTCTGCATTCGCCGGCCACGAGCCGGTGATGAACGCCTATCGGCATGCCGTGGCGCAGCGCTATCGCTTTCTGTCGTACGGAGATGCCATGTGGATCCCGAGGAAAAATCAGTGATTTCGTTTCGCGTCGAAAACTCGTCGGAGCATGCGCGGCAAGGCGTGCTCGGTACCAACCACGGGCAGATCGCGACCCCCGCGTTCATGCCGGTTGGCACGCAGGCAGCGGTCAAGGCGGTCTCCTCGGAGGAGGTGATCGAGACCGGGGCGCGCATGCAAATCATGAACACTTATCATCTCTGGCTCCGACCGGGCCCGGAGCTGATCGCGGAGTTCGGTGGCCTGCACGCATTTGCGCGCTGGCCGCACGCGATTGTCACCGATTCCGGCGGATTTCAGGCGTTTTCCCTGGCACAGCGCATGCGGGCCAGCGAAAACGGCTTCGAGTTTGCGTCGCACTTGGACGGCAAGAAGATGCTGCTCTCGCCGGAGGAGGCAATGCGAGTGCAAGGCTTGCTCGGGTCCGACATCGCGATGCAGCTCGACGTTTGCCCGCCCGGCGGCTCGCCGCGCGCGGATCTGGTGCAAGCCGTGGAACGCACGACGCGCTGGGCCGAGCGCTGTCTCGCCGCTCGCGCGCCCGAGCAGGGGGTGTTTGGGATCGTGCAGGGCGGAACCGATACCGAGCTTCGCCTTGCCCACGCCGAAACTCTGGCGAAGCTCCCCTTCGACGGGCTTGCGCTCGGGGGCTTCAGCGTCGGTGAGCCGATCGCGGACATGTATCGCGCGCTAGCCGTGGTCGGTCCGTCGCTGCCCGCGAACCGCCCTCGCTACTTGATGGGCGTCGGTACGCCGACCGACATCCTCACTGCTGTCGGACATGGCATCGACATGTTCGATTGCGTGATCCCGACACGCAACGCGCGCAACGGTCAGCTCTTCACTTGGGACGGTAAGCTCGTGATCAAGAACGCGCGCTACCGCGACGACCCGCGCCCGCTCGAGGAGGGCTGCACTTGCGCCGCCTGTCGCGGCGGCTACTCGCGCGCCTACCTCCGGCACCTCTACCTAGCCGGTGAAATCCTGGTCTTGCGCCTGCTGAGCCAGCACAACCTCCATTTTTACGCGCGGCTCATGGCCGAGGTTCGGAACGCCATCAGCGCGGGTAATTTCGCCCTCTGGGCCCGCGAAAAGCTGAACCTTTGGGGTGGCGAACGCCTCGCCTGATTCGCTTTGCTTCTTTTTCGTCGAGATCGCTCGGCTATCGTGGATAATCGAAGTTTCCGATGAGCGAGAAGAAGCAGATCGGCAAAATCCTACTGCGGCAGCGGGCGCTCAGTCCGGAGCAGTTGGAGCGCGCGCTCGCCGATCAAAAAGGGGGACGCCTGGCTTCGCGCCTGGCCGCCGACGGCACCATCAGTGACGTGGCCGCGCTCAAGGCACTGAGCGAGCAGCACGGCATCCCCGGCATCGATCTGACGCAAATTTGTTTGAAGCTCGACGACCTCGAACTCTTGCCCCGGGAGATTGCGGAAAAGCACCTAATTTTGCCGGTGCTGACGCGCGACGATCGCCTGTTTATCGCGATGGCCAACCCGCGCGAGAAGAAGGTGATCGACGAGCTCGAATTCGTGACCGGCAAGAAGGTCTACCCGTACGTTGCGCTCGACGCGACGCTGTCGCACGTGATCGAAGAGGCGTACGGCCGTAAAGCGCGCGGCGACAGCTACTACGTGGGCCCGAACTGCCCGGCGGACGTGCTCGCCAACTTGCAGCTCGACTCGGACGGCAGCCCGCTTTCCGGAGCGGACAGCGACCCGAGCAGGATTTTGGAATTCGAGGCCCGACCGCAATCTCTGCGCCCGCTCGACGCGCCGGGAGTGGTGGTCGACGATGCCGCGTCCGAAATCTCGCGCTCCGAGGACATCGAAGAGAGTGATTTCGGCGACACCTCGCGCGATCTCAGCGTGGTCGCGGAATTGCCCGGCGAAAGTCTGCCACCTCCGCCACCGCCGGATGGCGCGAAGACGATTTTGATCGTCGATGACGAGGCCGACATCCGCAAAATGCTCAGCCGTTTGCTGGCGCGGAAGGGGCATCGCGTGATCGAGGCAGAGCGCGGCCATCAAGCGCTACGCATGGTAAAGGAGCACGCGCCGGATCTGATCGTCTTGGACGCCATGCTGCCGGAGGTGCACGGCTTCGAGATTGCGCGCCGCATCAAGGGTAGCCAGCGATACGGGCACATTCCGATCATCATGGTCAGCGCGGTGTATCGCGGTTGGCGCTACGCCGAAGATCTCAAGCAGACTTGCGGCGTAGATCATTTCATCGAAAAGCCGTTTCGCATCGCAGAGGTGGTGAGCGCCGTCGAGTCGTGCCTCAGTCCTGGCCGCCCCGGCTCGGAGCGGCCCGACGTCTCGGGTGAGGCAGAGGAGGCCCTGAACGCCGGCGTGGCTGCCTACAAAGCCGGTCGGCTGGACGAAGCAATCCAACATCTCAGCCGCGGCGTGGGGATCGACCCGCTGGCCTACCGTCTGCACTTCCATCTGGGCCTGCTGTACGGCAAAAAGGGACAGGTCTATGACGCGATAAGTGAGCTAGAAACTGCGGTAAAGATCAACGCGCAGCATTTTGCCGCTGTAAAGAATCTGGCGATCCTGTACCAAAAGGCCGGATTCCGAAACAAAGCCGTGGAAAGCTGGCAGCGGGCGCTCACGCTTGCTCCGGACGACCCGACCCGGGCCTCGATCAAAGAACACTTGTTGAATCTCCTGTGAAAGAGCTTTCGCGCTCGGGCATTCCTCGGGTTATTCTCCCGAAACCTCGGACGTTCGTTTGACGCGGCGCTCAGCTGAATGAAGTTCCTCTGCCCCAGCTGTAAAGCGAAATATCAGATCGCCGACGAGAAGGTCGCGGGTCGCTCTGTTCGCATGAAGTGCCGCAAGTGCGGGCACGTCATCCAAGTCTCGAGCATTGCCGGGGTGGGGGATGCGTTGCTCGGCAGCGAGCCGCCCTCTGCGATGGATGCGCCCAGCGATGCCTCGGCTGCTCAAGCCTCCATGCCGGAGCAGCCGCCGAGCTCGCAGGCCAAACCGGCGGCAGAGCTTCCGAAAGCACCGGGCTCGGAGCGGAAGCCTGCGCTGGGGTCGAAACCGGCGACCCTGTCGCAGCCCAACGCAGCGCCGAAACCGCAGACGCAGCCAACGGCGGAGTCCAAGCCGAGCGCCGAGCCCAACCGCACCGCGGCGAGCAAGCCCGAACCGAAGCTGGATCTGAAGAAGGGTCCGGTGGCGCCCACGCGCCCCTCGGTAGCCAAACCCGCCGCGGCTCCCTTGGCGGCAGCCAAGGGACCTCTACCGGCGCCGAAGGCTCCGCCCGCCAAGTCAGCGCCGGCCCGGCCGCTCGCTGTGTCGCCCACGGCCGCGTCGCCCGCGCCTGCAGCCCCCGCGGTTGCAACGTCGTCTCCACTCGGCTCGAGGAGCGACAAGAAAACGATCCAGGGCGGGATCTCCGCGCCGCTCCCGCGCGTGGCCCCGATCCCCGCCAAGCCCACCTCTCCGGGGGTGGCCAAGGCCGGCGCGGCCATCGCCAACGCGCTGGCTGATTTCGACGCCGACGATGAATCCACGCGCATCGCCGATTCGAGCGCGCTCGCCGGCGCATTCTCCCTGGCCGTCGGTGGTCCGAGCGAGGCCGCTCCTGCCGACGCTTTGACGATGCCGGCGGACGAGTGGTTCGTCGGCATCAACGGCGTGCCGGTCGGCCCGATTCGCTTGAGCGAGCTGCGCTCGAAGGCGGCATCCGGATCGGTCACGCGTGAGTCGCTGGTCTGGCGCGACGGTTTCGAGGATTGGCGTCCGCTGAAGACGTTCCCGGAGCTGGTCGCGATCGTCGACGAGAGCGTGTCGAGCGCGCGCGCGTCGCTGACGCCGTTCATGCCTTCGGTTGCGCTTGCCGAACCCGTTGCAGCCGTCGGAGCGGTCGCCGATCCGTTCGCGGGGGCACCGAGCACGAGCCCCAACAAAGCGCCCGATCCGTTTGCAATGGGCGCCGTTGCCGGCGTGACCGGCACCGCGGTCGTCACGGACGATCTCGAGGCCGCCGGGCTGCGCAAGCGCGGCGGCTCGTCGCCCGCGGCGTGGATAGCGGTGGCGATCGCGCTCCTCTTCGGATTGACGATCGGCTTCGTGCTCTTCAAGCAGCAGAGCAAAACGATCGAGGTCGTCAAATACGTCGACCGCGTGGTGCCCGGTGCCCCGAGCGCCGCCAGCGGCGACAACGCTCAGGCAATCGGCGAATCGACGATCAGCGCCGATCCGAAGAACCCAACGAAACGCGTTGCGGGCACGGCGAAGTCGGGCGCAGCCACCGAAGGCGACAAGGGGCTCAGCGGCCTCAAGGGGCTCAGCGGCCTCAGCGGTCTCGGCCCGAGCCACGGCCCGGAAACCTCTGGACCGTCGGGCTCGACCAGTGGCTCGGGCCAGCTCGACAGCGGGCAGATCCAGAGCACCGTCGCTCGCTACACCGGCAGCGTGAAGCGCGCGTGCTGGCAGCCCGCGCTCGACACGCGCGACAAGGATGCGCCGACCACCGCCCGCGTCAGTGTCGCGATCACGGTGCTACCGAGCGGCAGCGTGCAAAACGCGACCGTGGGCGGCGATCCGCGCGGCTATCGCGGGCTCGCGCAGTGCATCTCGAGCCGCGTGCGCGGTTGGCAATTTCCGCCCTCCGGCGACACCACGACCGTGAACGTTCCGTTCGTGTTTGCGGCGCAGTAGAGCGCGTGGGTCGTGCGCGACGCCGAAGGCTGCGCCGCGATCGGATGCGCTCGGTGACCATCAATCCCCCAAAATCAGCCACGGGTGGCTCGCGGGGATGCTTCGCACGCAACTCCGGTCACGGCTGGCAGCTCGCTGGCGCCGCTCCTGATTTGGACGGGCGTTCCGTCGTCGCGTCTTGGACTTTCTCGACCACGCAAACTGCGTTGGGTGTAGGCTCCGCCCGCCACAGCATCTCAGGCGATCGCGAGGCTTAGCGTCTCGAGGAAAGTCCGGGCTCCGCAGGGCAGGATGCCGGGTAACGCCCGGTGAGGGAAACCTCGAGGAAAGTGCCACAGAAAAGTAGACCGCCCGAGCCGCCGTTGGCGCCTCGGGTAAGGGTGAAACGGTGGGGTAAGAGCCCACCGCGCAGCCGGTAACGGTTGCGGCACGGCAAACCCCATCCGGAGCAAGGCCATGTAGAGGGACGTTCGAGGGTTGCCCGCCCGAGTCCCTGGGTAGGCCGCACGAGGCGCCCGGTAACGAGCGCCCTAGAGGAATGACCGCCAGCACGCCGAAGGTAACGGAGGCGCGCAACAGAACCCGGCTTACGAGAAGCTGTGACCACACCCGGCAGGGTCGAACCTGTCCGGGTGTGATTTTTTATGGTCACGCGGCGCGCGCGCTGCGGCACAGCCTTCGGCGTCGCGTTCGCGTGAGTGCGGCAAAAGCGCGGGCGGAAGAGCTCCGTGCGCGAGGAGCACTCTGCCCGACCGCTCGTGCCGCTTGCTCAAGCCGCGTCGTGGATGTCGAGCCAACCGTTGCCGCGCGAAAGCTCGGTGATTCGGCTCTTCAGCTTCTTCTTGGCGCGCGCTTCGAGTTGCCGCGCGCGCTCGCGCGAAACGCCGAGCCGCCGCCCGATTTCGGCGAGCGACATCTCGTCCTCGTTGTCCGCCATCAGCCGGTTTTCGACGATGTAGCGCTCGCGCTTGTCCAAGCCGGTGAGCGCCGCTTGCACGGCGTCACGCACGTAGCCACCGACTTCCGAGCCCACCAAGCCGTCTTCTTGATTCGGATCGTTGGCGGTGAGCGTGTCCGAAAGCGTGGTCGCCGAATCATCGTAGACCTTGGCGTCGAGCGACACGTCGCGCGCTTCGAGCCGCCGCACCATGGCCGTGACTTTGGCCTTCGGCACGTCGAGTGCTTTGGCGAGCAACTCGTCGGCGTGATCGCCTTCACCGACCAGGTTCGTGATGCGCACGCGCTCTCGGCGCAGCTTGAAGAACATCTTCGAGCGGAGCGCGCCCGAGCCGACGCCCACGAGGCTCCAGGAGCGGATGATATGGTTCAAAATGTAGGCGCGGATCCAATACGCCGCGTAGGTCACGAAGCGCGTGCCCCGGCTGGTATCGAACTTCTGCAGCGCGTGCACGACGCCGAAGTTGCCTTCTGCCACCAGCTCGCCGAGCGGCAAACCGTAGCGCCGGTATTTGAGCGCAATGGCGACGACGTAGCGGAGGTGCGCGCGGACGAGCTCTTCGCGAGCGACGTCGTCCTTGTCGTTGAGCCAGCGATTGGTGAGCTCGAGCTCTTCTTCGCGCGAGAGTTGGGGGTAGGCGTGTACCGCAGTGATGTAGTGCGTCAGGGAGGGGTCAGTTTGACGGGCCATGGTACTTCCTGTTTCCGTTTGTCTAATGGCTGCCCTAGACAAACTCAGTGAGGGCCAGGCCGAGCTGGATCGAGTGCAAATCGAAGGAGCTTGGCTCGCACCTTGGCCTACGCCGCCGATTCCTCGGTGGTTCCGCTAAGTTTTGTTAAGCGCACCATTCGTACGCTGGGCAAAGCCGGCTGGACGCGCGCGCTAAACGCTCTACGTTTTTGGCGGATTGTCCAACGCGGCAAACAGTGTGTCCGCGTAACCGCGATCAATCGCGCCTCAATCGAGTCGCGGCCAACACACGCAAACCGTCGCGACTCCGGTTTGGAGTGCCGGACGGCAGAGCGGCCGGCGCTTCGACGGCGGCTTTGAATTGACGCGCGGGCGGGCTAGCGGGCCGTGATCTCAGCAGCGAAACACGAGTTTCGCCGGGGCACTGGCCCGCTAGGGCGCGTTGTCTAGATGTTTAGGCCTGAAACGAAGAGCCGCAGCCGCAGGTGCCGGACACGTTCGGATTGCCGAACTTGAAGCCCGAGCCGTGCGCGCCCTCGACGTAGTCGATCTCAGTGCCGTCCAAGTACTGGTAGCTCAGCGGATCGACGAACAGTTTCACCCCGTGGGATTCGAACTGCTCATCCAGATCCGTCGGTTTGTCCTCGAAATAGAGGTCGTACTGGAATCCGGCACAGCCTCCGCCCACGACTCGCAGGCGAAGCCCTTGGCCTTCCAGGCCCTCCGACTTCGAAATTTCTTTGACCTTGTCTGCGGCGAGCGTTGTGATTGAAATCATCGAATGGGTAGCCTCCGCGCCGATGCGCTCAAGTTCGGGCGCTTTTTCATCGAGCGACGCGCCCGTAGTATAGGCACGCTCCGCGTCTCTAGCCAGCGGAAGGTCGCCCCGGTACTGGTTTCGGCGTTGCTCGCTGGCCTTTGCGCCACCGTATCCGCCGCCGCAAGCCCTCCCGCTTCTAGCGCGACGGCTCCGCTTGCCCCAGCGCCCGCTCCGCCGGCGAGTGCGCCGGCCGCGCCGGCCAGCGGGGCCAATGCCGCAGCGAGCTCGCCATCTACCGGCAGCTCGGACGGCCCGCAGAGCCTTCCTTTGCCGCCACCGCCGCCCGCAGCGGCCCCGGTGCCGGGCAGCAATGCCGCCCTACCGCCGGCTCCGCCGCCGCGCGCCGTCGCTTCAGCACCACCGCCCGGCAAGCCGGGAAACGACTTGCCCGCTGTGCCGCCGCCACCCCGCGGAGTGCGCTATCACGACGGGTTTTATCTGCGTCTAGCGCTCGGCTTGGCTGCGTCCGGCACGCTGGTCTCGTCCGACCAGACGCGGGTGCCCAATTACAGTTTCGCGGGCGGCGGCGCCGCAGGCGATCTGTGGCTCGGCGGCACGCCGGCGCCCGGCCTGGCCATGGGCGGCGCGCTGTCGTTCCTGAGCGCGAACAGCACCACCCGGCGTGTCGACGGGGACAGCCTGTCCGGCGACGTTTCCGGCAGCACCGCCTTACTCGGCTTTTTCGTGGATGGTTTTCCCGATCCCGAGCGCGGTTTTCACTTTGGCGGTAGTGCCGGCCTGGCGAGCGCTCGGAGCAGCGTGAAGAACAGCGGGCAAGACGAGTTCAACGGGGGCGGGCTCGGCCTGGCTGCTTGGCTCGGCTACGACATGTGGGTGAGCCCGCAGTGGTCGCTCGGCGGCATGGTCCGATTCCTCGGCACGCTGACCCGCGAAAATCGCGACAGCGTGAACTACCAGACCTCGTTTGGTGGCGCGAGCTTGTCGTTCACCGCGCTTTATCACTGACGCCGAAGAGTTGACCCGAGCGGCAGGCAAAGACCAAGCCGAATGCGCTCGGCGTTGGCCGGAATGGGTCGAGGCAGCTCGTTCCGTCGAGGCGCTGCGCTTTGCCGTCGGGCGTCAGGATCAAAGAGTCGTTGTCACTGCGCGATGCGGCGACTGCGCCCGCGCTGTCGGTGATGGCTAACGCGGGCCGCAACCCGCGATTCGCTGGGTCGTACGCGTGGCTCGCCTCGGCCAGCGGCACGCGGAAGCTCTCGCTGCCGTTTGCGGCGTGCAGCGAGAGAAAGCCGCCGTCGGCCACGATCAGCGAACTTTGATTGGCGAACAGCACCGGTGGACCGCCGAGCATGACCGCGGGATCGCTCGCGAGCTCGGTCGCGTTCCCGCGCTTCAAATCGAACGCCACGAGCTTGTGCCCATCGACCACGGCGAACACCCGGTCGTTTTGCACGGCTGCGCCTTCCGACACCGCGCCGCCGAGTTGCCCGACGAGTTCGAAATCTCCGCTTTCATGCGCGACGCTGAGCGCGCCGTTCTCGCTCACTGCCAGCAGACCGCGGCCGAACTCTGCGACGCTCGTGACGTTCGGCGGCACATGAGTTTGGCGCACCACGCGAGCGCGGGAATCGAGCTCGACGAGCTCGGTTCCGCTCGCGACGAGCGCGCCGCCGCTCTCGGTGGGGATCGAAAGCGTGCGGTGACGCGATTCAGCGAAGGGCAATGCCCCCTCGTACAGCGGCTGTCCGGACGTGGGCTCGAGCACCAGCGTCGTGCCGTCGTGAGTCACGAGCAAGATGTGCCCGTCGCTCAGTAGCACGGGCGCGCAGATCGTCTCGCTCTCGAGCCGCTTGCTCCAGAGCGTACGCCCGCGGCCGTCGAGCTTCGACACGCGCGGCTCACCGTGCGCGATGATCAAATTTCCCGTGCTGTCGCTCGCGGGGGCTTGACCGATTCCGCCGGAGAGACGCACGCGAAACGCGATCTCCGGCGTGAGTGGAAAGCGAATGCGAGCGCGACCGCTATTTTGCGCATCGAGCCATTCGCTGCTCGCCAGCGCCGAGCCTTTGCCGACTACGAAGCGGTGGGCATGGATCGCGTCTTCGGCGAGAGAAGCTTTCTCGCACAGCCCCATTGTTGCGCCCAGCCAGGCAAGCGAAAGCAGCGCTTGCAGCGGCCGAGCTCGGCGCCTGCGCGCGAGCGACGGCGCGCGCCGTGCAAATCTCGCCGCTGGCCGCAGAGCCTGGCTCACTGATTGGCCTTGATCAGAAAATCAGCGCGAATTTGCGGGATTTTACTGCCCGTGCGCGGGCCGTCGACCACGCCGTCGAGCGAACCGAAGGCGCTCAGTTTGTCGCCGCGCGAGAGGTTGAACGGTGCGCCGTAGCTGACGCGCGCGAGACAGGGCGCGCGCACGCACCCGCTCTGCACATCCATCACCACCACGGTGCTGTAGTTTTCGGTGCGCGCGTCGACGACCGAGCCGTCCAAAGCCACGGTCCAGCCGCGCTTGTTCTCGGTTTGCTCCGCGATTGCCGAGTAGCTGCTGGTGGCGCGCGCGCGCACCCGCTCGGCCTCGTGCGCCAGACTATCGACGCGGCGCACGCGCAAGGGAAATAGCCGCGGCGCGCTCTCCTTGCTCGTCGCTCGCAGCATGATCGTCGTTTCGCCGGGGGCGGAGACGTTCATCATTTGCGCGAATCGGCCGGTAGGATCGACCGTGATCGGCCGGTCACCAACGGTCAGTGCGCCGGCTTTGGCAGTGCGTCCGGCGAGCACGAAATTGGAGCCGTCGAGCACGACCGAAGGTCCGGGCGCGTCGAGCACGAGCGGCGTGATGCCCGTTTGCAGCGTGACCGTGCCCTCTTGAGTCGTGCCGGTCGGCGGTGTGACGGCGTACGGGACCCGCCGCTCCAGCGATTTCACGTTCGGGTCGAAGCCGGTCACGAGCGCGCTCACGTCAATCGCGTAGCTGCCTTCGCCCGCCGCGTTGAGCGGTAGCGGCTTGTTGTCGACGGTCACGACCGAGCCGGGTAGGGCGCTCACGAGCACCCGCAGCTCAGGCGTTGCGGCGTCGAGTCCGCTCGTATCGCCACGGACGCGGAAGGCGACGGGCACCGACACGTCAACGAAGCTCTGCTTGCCTCGCGGGTTGACCAGCGTGATGGTCATTGGGTTTTCGCCGACCTTGAGCGGCCGCGACAGCGCGAGCGTGGCGTGTGTCGCGCGAAAGGGGGCGCTCGCGGCGTCCAAGCGGGCAACGCTGCCGTCTTCGCACGCGACGCACGTGAGCTCGAGCTTCTCGCTGCCGTCGGGGAGTGCGCTGGCGCGCGCTTCAATCGGCCCGTGACCATGATAAAAAAGCCAGACCACGAGCGCTGCTGCGAACAGCCCCGCTGCGCCGATCATGGCCAGCGCGGCGACGAGTGGGATGCGCCGCTTCTCGATCGGGCGGCTCGGCGTGTTGCGTAACGCCGCCGCCGGACGGGGCGAATTCGGCGCGCGGCTCGCTTGACGCGGCTTCGCGCTCGGCACCATGCGCGGCGTGGACTGCACGGGCTCGACCGCCGACGGCGGCAGAGGTGCTTTCGGCTGCCCAGGATTCAGTGGCGCGATGCCGGGACGCGCGACGCCCAAAATGGTCTTGTGTGTATTGGGGCTCAGCAGCGGCTGGGTCGTGGTTGGCGGCACGGCTGGCTGGTGCGACGCCGCGGGCTGCCCGGCAGCGGGCGGCGGCGGCGGAGTCGGGTATTTCACCGGCGAGTCGGTGGGAGCAGGCGCGGCGGCTGGATAAGGCGCGATTTGACCGCTCGGAGCCGGCGCGGCCATGCCGATGATGGTGCGGTGCAAGCCAGCTCGCGGCGCAGCCGGAGGCGCGACGGGCGCTTCCGCCGTCGCTGCTGCGCCGGGGTCGGGCCCCGGCGCCGGCGTCGCTCCGGCTTCTGCGCCCGGCTGCAGAGCGCTGGGGGGCGCGATGCCGATCATCGTGCCCCGAAAGCGTTTCTCCGTGGCAGGCGCGGCAAAGCCCACCACCGTTTGGTCGAAGCTGACCAAGGGCCTCCCGCAATGCGCGCAGCCCGTCGCTTCCGGGGAATTTTGTGTTCCGCAGTGCGGGCACGGCCTCATTGTCCGCACTATACCCCTGTCCCCGGTCTTGCCACCAAGGGCACGAACGGTCGCCCCGACTGCAAGGTCTTTGTCCAATTCAGGCCCGATCCCCTATGGGAGAAGGAGACTCGACTTCCATGCTTGCCAAACGCATCATCCCCTGTCTCGACGTCCGCGATGGCCGCGTCGTAAAAGGCGTCAATTTCGTGGGGCTCCGCGACGCGGGGGACCCGGTCGAATGCGCCCGGCGCTACGACGCCGAGGGGGCCGACGAGATCACTTTCCTGGACATTACCGCGTCCATCGAGGGCCGCGGAGCGCTGCTGGACGTGGTCGAGCGGACCGCCGACGTGGTCTTCGCCCCGGTCACGGTCGGGGGTGGGGTGAGCTCCGCGGCCGACGTGAAAGCCCTGCTCGACGCCGGGGCGGACAAGGTCAGCGTCAATTCAGCGGCCGTCCGGGAGCCCGGCCTGATCGCCGAAATTGCCAACGCTTGGGGCCGCCAGGTTCTGGTGCTCGCGATTGACGCCAAGCGCCGGCCCGAGGGCGGCTTCGAGGTCTTCACGCACGGCGGAAGGCGCGCGACCGGGCTCGATCCGATCGCCTGGGCGCGCCGCGGCGCGGAGCTCGGCGCCGGCGAAATCCTGCTCACCAGCATGGATCGCGATGGGACGCGCGCTGGCTACGATCTCGAGCTTTTGCGTGCGTTGGTCGACGCGGTCGAAATTCCGGTCATCGCGTCCGGTGGGGTGGGCACGCTCGAGCACCTGCGTGAGGGCTTGGCCGAAGGTGGCGCCGATGCGGCGCTCGCGGCGTCGATCTTTCACGACGGCGAATTTTCGGTCGGTGAAGCCAAGCGCTACCTGGCCGGGTGCGGTGTCGCGGTTCGAGGAGGCTGAAGCAATGGATGTGACACTTTCGGAAGTCAGACGAGCAGCGCGCGCGCACCGCGCGCCGCTCGCCGGTGAGAGCGCGGGCTACTTGGTCTTGGCCTTGGCTGACCAAGTCTTGAGCGCGCCGCGCGTGATCGGCGCGGACGACGTGCAGCTCACGGGCGATGGCGGGCTGCGCTTGCTGCGCGGCACAGCTAGCTCCGAAAGTGAGGCTGAGCTGTCCCTCCGTCGAACTTTGGACGAGCTTTTGCTCGTGGCAAGCTCCGGCAGTGCAGCGCTGATGCGCGCCGGCCGGCGAGCTTCGCCGGTCGGCTTGGCCATGCTCGTGCGCGAGCTGGAAGCCGCGTTGATCCCGGTGAACCGTGCCGCGGCGCGCCGCGCGCTCGCGCGGCTACATCGCGAAACCACGCGCGCGCTCGCGCTCGGCGCGCTGTCCGACGAGCCGCCGGCTGCGCGGCTGCCTACGGTGAGCACGAGCGAACCCGTGCGCCCCGAACCGGCAGCACCGGCGGCAGTGGCAGCGCCTCATCCCGTGCAGACGCCCGCGACCGAGCCGGAGATCAGGCGCGCCGCGGAGCCTGAGTACACCGCGGAGCCTGAGTACACCGCGGAGCCTGAGTACGCCGCGGAGCCTGAGTACACCGCGGAGCCTGAGTACACCGCGGAGCCTGAGTACACCGCGGAGCCTGAGTACGCCGCGGAGCCTGAGTACGCCGCGGAGCCTGATGAGGAAGCAACCGCTGCCATCGCGCTGCCCGTAACCTCGCCCGCTGACAGCGGCTCCGACTTCGGCGGTTCGGACGGAACAGTCAGCGCGCTGGGGACGGGCGAGGGGCCCACGCTCTCGTTGGATCCCTTGCCCGACGCTGACGAGCTCACGACGGCCCTCGTTGTGCGACCCGCCGTAACGGCGGATCTGGAGGTTATCCTGCACGAGGAAGACCTCGAGTTCCTCGACGAAGACACGGCCGACGCGCTGACGACCGTGCACGGTCTCGACGTGTCGCCGATCGCGGCTTCGCTTCCCGAGCAGCTCGACGTCGACTTGCCGGCAGAGCAGTGCACCCGGCCGGAGCCGGTCATGGTGCGCCAGGCGCTGCGCGCTTCCGCTCGCCCGGAGCTCGCTCCAGCCCACGACGCGGCGCTTGCTGCGACTCCGACGTTCGGTAGCCTGGCGGTTGCGCTGCCCGTGCTCGCGCCGGAGCTGATTGCCGAGCTGAGTCGCCAAGGGCTCAGCGAGGCGGGGCGGGCCGTGGGGACGTCCGAGTCGGTCGATGCGGCGCCCACGACGGCGGTCAACGAGACGCAGGTCGCGGCAGCGAGTGCGTCCGAAGAAGCCGCCCCGGGCGCGGACGGTTCGGCGCCAAGTGAAGAATATACGGAGCCCATGCCCGAGGTGTCTCCGCTCCTGCCAGGGGTCGCGATCGTCGCTTCGCGGAAGAGCGACGTGAGCGAGTTGCTCTCAGGCTTCCAGGTCAGCGCGGACGACACGCATCGCGACCTGCGCCGTGCCATCAAAGAGATGGCCGAGCTGGACCTGACGCCGGCCCCGTTCAGCGCCTTCAACCGCTGAGCCGGCCCGGTGGCTCGGCATGATTGCGACCCGATTGCGAGCCATGGCCCGAGCGGGTGCGGATGGCCGTGGAAAAGCCCGCGCGGATCTGAGAGGATCAGAGCCTCATGCACATTCAGAACTTGGCGATTCTGAAAGGCCTCGTCAGCGTCGCGTGGGCCGATGGGCGGTTGGCGGGCGAAGAGCGAGAGGTCCTCGAGGCCCTGCTTCAGGCGTTCGAGGCCACCCCGAGCGAGGCGCATGAAGTGCGGCTGTTCGCGCGCGAGCCGAAGAAGATCGAGGACGTGCCGATCCACGATCTGAGCGCGGACGCGCGCCGCGTGCTCTTGCAGCATGCCGTGCTGCTCAGCTTCGTCGACGGCGAGCAGGACGAAAAAGAAAAGAAGATCATCGACGAGCTGTGCGAGGTCTTGCGCATCCCTGCGATCGAGGCACGTGGCCTGATCGCGGCAGCGGAGGACCGCGCCAAGTCTTTACTCAAGCTGCTCTGAGTCCGCTACTTCGGCTCAGGTCGCTTGGGTCAGATTCTTCAGCCGCTCGATCTCTTTCAATAACGCGATCGGGCTGAACGGCTTCGTGTAATACGACGTTGCTCCCGCTTCCGTGGCGCGGTTCCGCGAGTCTTGGTCGTCTAGCGCGCTGATGATCACGACCGGTACGCGACTCGTCGCTGGATCGCCGCGTAGGCGACGGCAGACCTCGAAGCCGTCGTATTGCCCGGGCAAGTTCAGGTCCAAGAGCACCAAGTTGGGCGGATTCGTCATGGCTACATCGATGGCTTTGGTGCCCGATGCCACGGCGGTCACGTCATAGCCCCGCGCTTGTACCAGTGCCTCGATCATCCGACGGATCGAGTCTTGGTCCTCCACGACGAGAATGCGCATTCTACGGAGGATAGCCCAACCGCTCGCGCTCCGCGCCACAAAATAGGATTGTCGTCAATCCGGGCGAGATCTGAGGATGATCCAGACTTCATTTCGTCCGGCGGTGCCCTCGCGCATGCCTGCGCCGCTGCCGAGTACGCCGCCGATCACGTCGGCGACGAGTAGGGAAACGCCCGCGGGCCGACCGAAACGCGCGGGATCGGTGCGGTGCTGAATCACCTCCGTGCGCGAGGCTTCCGGAACGACCGGGCCGCCGTCCTCGACGCTGATCAGCATGCCCATCTCCGTCGGTACCACGGAGAAAAGCACGTGAGCGGCGCGCGGCGTCGCGGCGATCGCGTGATGCAACAAAGCTCGGAGCAGCACGCGTAGCTCGGAGGGCCGCGTCTCGAACGGCGCTTGGTCCGGCACCCGGAGCTCGATCTCGACGTCGTGGCGCGCCGCGCGCGA
>Ga0068855_100001158_pt1 | contig 32691 bp, 34 predicted proteins | sample KBSCornC52_FD_66592 | JGI IMG/M metagenome (GOLD analysis project Ga0068855, IMG submission 66592) | Corn rhizosphere microbial communities from Kellogg Biological Station, Michigan, USA - KBS Corn C5-2 | ecosystem: Host-associated > Plants > Roots > Rhizosphere > Soil ...
GAACAGCCGGCGCTCGTGCAGCCGGTGCGGCCGGTCGGTCCAGAACTCGAAGCGCTCCGGCGTCACGCGATAGCCCGACCAGCCCGGCGGCCGCGGCACGTCGCCGATCGCGAAGCGGTCCATCGCCGCGGCGAAGCGGTTTTCCAGCTCGGCGCGCGAGGCGAGGGTGCGCGACTGGTCCGAGGCCCAGGCGCCGAGCTGGGACTCGCGGCTGCGCGTCGCGAAATAATCGTCGGCCTGGTCCGGATCGACCGGCGCGACCGGTCCCTCGATCCGCACCTGGCGGCGCAGCGATTTCCAATGAAACAAAAGCGCGGCATGCGAATTGGCCTTCAGCTCCTCCGCCTTGCGGCTGGAGAGGTTGGTATAGAAGGTGAAGCCGTCCGCACCATGGCGCTTGAGCAGAACCATGCGCGCCGACGGCCGGCCGTCGCGATCGGCGGTCGCCAGCGTCATCGCATTGGCGTCCGACGGCTCGCTCGCGGTCGCGGCGGCGAACCATTCGTCGAACAGGGCAATGGGATCGATCATCGGCGGTCTAGCGGTCATTGGTGTCGCGCGCTTATGGACTGCCTATGACTTGCGCGACGGTGCGGCGATACTCATTTGAGATCTGTTGTAGAATTGCAACAGCTCTGTGTCGGAGATAGAACGGAAGCATGGCGGATCTCTATGCACGGCTGGGCCTGAGCAAGGGGGCGAGCGCCGCTGACATCAAGAAGGCATATCGCAAGCTCGCCAAGGAGCTGCACCCGGACAAGAACAAGGACAATCCCAAGGCCACCGAGCGTTTCAGCGAGGTCACTGCTGCCTATGACCTGCTGTCCGACGACGCCAAGCGCGCGCGCTACGACCGTGGCGAGATCGACGAGAATGGCAATCCGGCGATGCCCTTCGGCTTCGGCGGCGCTGGTGGCGGCCCGCGCGGCGGCGGTTTCCGCCAGGGCCCCGGCGGCATGGAGTTCGAGTTCAGCGAAGGCGATTTCGGCGACATCGGCGATATCTTCGGCGGGTTGTTCGGTCGTGGCGGGCGCGCTGGCGGCGCCGGCATGCGCCGTCCGCCGCCGCGCGGTGCCGATGTCGCCTATCGGCTGTCGGTGCCGTTCGAGGATGCAGCGACGCTCAAGCCGCAGCGCATCACCCTGTCGAGCGGGACAATCGACCTCAAGCTGCCCGCGGGCTTCGACAGCGGCACCCAGGTGCGGCTGGCGGGCAAGGGGCAGGAGGGGCCGGGCGGGGCCGGTGACGCCATCGTCACGCTGGAGATCGCATCGCATCGCTTCTTCAAGCGCGACGGCGATGCCGTCCGGCTCGATCTGCCGGTGAGGATCGACGAGGCGCTGCTTGGCGCCAAGGTCAAGGTGCCGACGGTCGAGGGTGCGGTGATGCTGTCGATCCCGCCGAAGTCGACCTCGGGCAAGGTGCTGCGCCTCAAGGGCCGCGGTTTCCACAGGAACGCCAGCGAGCGCGGCGATCAGCTCGTCACGCTGATCGTCGACGTGCCGGCCGATGATGACGCGCTGACCGCCTTCGCCGAGAGTTGGAAAGGCGGTGGACGCAACCCGCGAGCCGGCCTCGGCGTGTAGCGGCTGGATGGAATCGACCGACACTTCACCGCTGTCTCCCGAGGCGCGGGAGCATGAGCCGCACGAGATCGAGGTCGCGCCGTCCCACTGGTGGGGGCGGTTGCTCAAGGTCGGCTGGCGGGTTGCCGTCGGGGTCTATTCCGATGGCTTCATCCATGCTGGCAATCTTGCCTATCTCACGTTGATGTCGCTGTTCCCCTTCTTCATCATCACCGCCGCGCTGGCCCGTCTGGCGGGGCGCAGCGGCGACGGCATGCGCCTCGTCCATTCCTTTCTCGAGACCTTGCCGCCGAGCGTCGCCCAGCTGCTCTATGCGCCGATCAGCGACGTTCTCGCCGCACGCACCGGATCGCTGCTGTGGCTCGGCGCGCTGGTCGGATTGTGGACCGTTGGAAGCTTCGTCGAGACGATTCGCGACATTCTCCGCCGCGCCTATGGGGTAACCAGCTATCGTTCCTTCTGGCGTTATCGCATGGGCTCGGCGGCGATCATCGTCGGCTCGGTGGTATTGGCGATGCTGGCGTTCAGCGTCCAGGTCGTGCTCACCGCGATCGAGCAGGCGATTTATTATCTGATGCCGGTGTTTCGCGAGGCGGCCGGCTGGATCAGCGCCTCGCGGCTGGTCCCGCTGACCGTCACGATCGGCGCGCTCTACGGCCTGTTCTTTACGCTGACGCCGGCGAAATACCGCAATTCGCGCTGCCCGAAATGGCCTGGCGCGGTGTTCACCGCACTGTGGTGGTTCGCCGCGACGACAATGCTGCCGCTCGTATTGTCGTGGCTGGGCGGCTACGACCGTACCTATGGCAGCCTTGCCGGCGTTATCATTGCGTTGTTGTTCTTCTGGCTGGTCGGTTTCGGCCTCGTCATTGGCGCCCATCTCAACGCGGCGCTGGCGGAAACACCGCAGGCGACGGTAAAGAACGGGTGATACAAGGTCTCGGGGAGTAGCAATGGGCGGATTGATGGAGGGGAAGCGGGGCCTGATCATGGGGCTCGCCAACGACCGCTCGCTCGCCTGGGGTATTGCCAAGGCGCTGCATGCCCAGGGCGCCGAGATGGCGTTCAGCTACCAGGGCGAGGCCCTGGAGCGCAGAGTTCGCCCGCTCGCCAATGAGGTCGGCTCGGATTTTCTGATCGAATGCGACGTGGCCGACATGAGCGCACTCGATGTCGCCTTCGCTAGCCTGGCCGCGCGCTGGCCGACGATCGATTTCCTCGTCCACGCCATCGGCTTTTCAGACAAGAATGAGCTGCGCGGGAAATATGCCGACACCAGCCTCGACAATTTCCTGATGACGATGAACATCTCGGCCTACAGCTTCGTCGCGGTGACCCAGCGCGCGCGGCGAATGATGCCCGACGGCGGCTCGCTCCTGACGCTGACCTATTACGGTGCCGAGAAGGTCGTGCCGCATTACAACGTCATGGGCGTCGCCAAGGCGGCGCTGGAAACCTCGGTGAAATATCTCGCGATGGACCTGGGGCCGGAGAGGATCCGGGTCAACGCGATCTCGGCCGGCCCGATCAAGACGCTGGCGGCGAGCGGCATCGGCGACTTCCGCTACATCCTCAAATGGAACGAGCTGAATTCGCCGCTCCGCCGCAACGTCACGATCGAGGATGTCGGCGGCGCCGGCGTCTATCTGCTGTCCGACCTCGCCAGCGGCGTCACCGGCGAGATCCACCATGTCGACGCCGGCTATAATGTCATCGGCATGAAGGCCGAGGACGCGCCGGACATCGCTCTTGCCTGACGCGACCGGCTTCCTGATCGGACAAATGCTCGCGCTGATAGCCGGCTTGATGGGAATACTCTGGTCATATCGGTTCCGGCGTAGCGAGCTTCGGCTGCGCACCAGCCGTGGCGCCTGGGGCTGGGCGATCGTCGATGGAGTCCAAATCTGGATCCTGACCGCCGCGGTCGTGGCCGGACTTTGGCTGGCGACGAGATTGAGCAACGGCAGTCACCCCCTCTGGTTTCTGCTAGAACTCATTGCGTTGTTGGCGGGGGCATTCGGCGCGCGGATCGCGGGCAGCGCGATTGCGCCGCGTGTCATGAGATGGCTGAAAGCATAATGTCGTTGAACAGCTTTGGGCGGGTCTTCCGCTTCTCGACCTGGGGCGAGAGTCACGGGCCCGCATTGGGCGCGATCGTCGACGGCTGCCCGCCGGGCCTCGAGCTGTCGGAAAGCGATATCCAGCCCTGGCTCGACAAGCGCCGCCCGGGCAGCTCGCGTTTCACCACCCAGCGGCAGGAGCCCGATCAGGTCCGCATCCTCTCGGGCGTGTTCGAGGGGCGCACCACCGGCACGCCGATTAGCCTGATGATCGAGAATGTCGACCAGCGCTCGAAGGACTATTCCGAGATCGCCAAATCCTACCGTCCGGGCCATGCCGATTATGCCTATGAGGCGAAATACGGCCTGCGTGATCCGCGCGGCGGCGGGCGCTCCTCGGCGCGTGAGACCGCCGCGCGCGTGGCGGCTGCCGGCGTCGCCCGATTGGTCATCCCCGAGGTTCGCATTCGCGGCTATCTCGTCGAGATCGGCGGTGATGCGATCGATCGCACCGCCTTCGCCGATGCCGAGATCGACAATAATCCGTTCTTCTGCCCCGACGCCGCGGCGGCCGCACGTTGGGAGACCGCGCTCGACGCCGCGCGCAAGGACGGTTCCTCGCTCGGCGCGGTTATCGAATGCGTCGCGACCGGCGTGCCGCCTGGCTGGGGCGCGCCGCTCTATGCAAAGCTCGACAGCGAGCTGGCCGCCGCCTGCATGTCGATCAACGCGGTCAAGGGCGTCGAGATTGGTGATGGCTTCCATGCCGCGCGGTTGCGTGGCGAGGAGAATGCCGATGCGATGCGCCCCGGGCCGGACGGCAAGCCGCATTTCCTCGCCAATCACGCCGGCGGCGTCGCCGGCGGCATCTCGACCGGCCAGCCGGTGGTGGTGCGCGTCGCGCTGAAGCCGACCTCGTCGATCCTGACGCCGGTCGAGACGATCACCCGCGACGGTGAGGCGACCGAGATCTCGACCAAGGGCCGCCATGATCCCTGCGTCGGCATTCGTGCGGCGCCGGTGGTCGAGGCGATGATGGCGCTGGTCCTCGCCGACCAGAAGCTGCTCCACCGCGCGCAGTGCGGCTGACCAGGAAAATTCGCGTCCACGGCCGCGTGCAGGGCGTCTGGTTTCGCGACTGGACTCATCGCGAGGCGAAGGCGTTCGGCATCGACGGCTGGGTGCGCAACCGCCGCGACGGCACGGTCGAGGTGCTGGCAGCCGGTGAGGCTGACGCGGTCGAGGCGATGATCGCGCGACTGCGTGAAGGACCGCCCAACGCGCGCGTCGACCGGCTGGTGATTGAAGACAGCGACGAGATCCCTGCGCCGGGCTTCACCCGCGCGGCAACGCTATAGCCAGCTCTCTACCGCAGGCCGGTACTCGACCCAATATTGCCAGCCGAGGTGAATGAGCTCGATGCTGATCGTGACGACCAGCAGCCGAAATGCCCAGATCTTCGCTTTCGGCAGGTTTGAGGCGTACACGCCCAAAAAGCCGCCGACGATGCTGCCGGCCGAAAGCACGATGCCCTCGACCCATTTGATCTCGCCGGCGCCCCAGAACATGGCGATCGCGATGCCGGTCGCGACCATTCCGAGCGTGACCTTGAGCGCATTGGCCTGGGCGAGCGGATAGCTGCACACCAACATCAGAATCAGCATCAGATAGGTCGCGCCGTCGAGCACGACGAGCCCGAGCCAGAAGCCGGTGGCGAACATCAGCATCAGCGCCTTCGGGCCGACCGTCGGCTCGCCCGTCAGCTCGCGCAGCAGCGCTTGCTTGAGCTTGGTGAAGAGCAGCAGCAGCGCGACCAGAATCGCGCCGGTGATCAGCAGGCCGAGCGCACGGTTCGACATATGCTCGGCCGAGAGCACGCCGGCCACGCTCCCCAGCGCGAGCGGCCCGAGCATCTTCGCCGCCGCGCCCCAGTCCAGCTGCTTGCGCCGCGCGAAGGTCGCGGTCGAGGTGGCGAAGCCGAGGAAGACCGGCAGCCGGTTGGTCGCATTGGCGACCGCGTCGGGCACGCCGAGGGCCATCATGATCGGCAGGGTCACCGCCGATCCGGAAGACGCCAGCGTGTTGAGCAGCCCGCAGGCCAGGCCTGCCAGCACGAGCGCGAGCCAATAGCCGGTCGTGGCCCAGTCCATCGCCGTCTCCCCTCCGACGGGGAGGGCTCATAACGGACCGGTCTTAAGGCGGTGCTAAGCCGCTCAATCCTCGAACGGGTCGCGCACCAGGATCGTGTCGTCGCGCTGCGGCGAGGTCGAGACCGAGGCGACCGGGCAGCCGATCAGCTCTTCGATGCGGCGGATATATTTGATCGCCTGCGCCGGCAGCTGCGCCCAGCTGCGCGCGCCCTGGGTGGTATCGCTCCAACCTTCGATCGTCTCGTAGATCGGCTCGATCGCGAGCTGCTGCTGCGGGTGCGGCGGGAGATAGTCGTAAGCCTTGTCGCCGACCTTGTAGCCGACGCAGATCTTCAGCTCGGGCAGGCCGTCGAGCACGTCGAGCTTGGTCAGCGCGATGCCGGTAATGCCGCTGACCGCGACCGACTGGCGGACCAGCACCGCGTCGAACCAGCCGCAACGCCGCTTGCGCCCGGTGTTGACGCCGAACTCATGACCGACGCGGCCGAGATGCTCGCCGATCTCGTCCTCCAGCTCGCTCGGGAACGGGCCGGAGCCGACGCGGGTGGTGTAGGCTTTCACGATGCCGAGGACATAGCCGACCGCCGACGGCCCCAGCCCGGATCCGCCGGCCGCGGTGCCGGCGATCGTGTTGGAGCTGGTGACGAAGGGATAGGTGCCATGGTCGACGTCGAGCAGCACGCCCTGCGCGCCTTCGAACAGGATCCGGTCGCCGCGCCGGCGCGCCTCGTTGAGCGTCACCCACACCGGCTCGGCGTAGGGCAGGACGAAGTCGGCGACATCGCGCAGATCGGCGAGCAGCCGCGCGCGGTCGATCGGCGGCTCGCCGAAGCCGGCGCGCAATGCATCGTGATGGGCGCAGAGACGGTCGAGCTGCGGATCGAGATCGTCGAGATGGGCAAGGTCGCAGATGCGGATCGCACGGCGGCCGACCTTGTCCTCATAGGCCGGGCCGATGCCGCGGCGGGTGGTGCCGATCTTGCCGGCGCCGCTGGCGTCCTCGCGCAGCCCGTCGAGATCGCGGTGGAACGGCAGGATCAGCGCACAGGTCTCCGCGACCTTGAGCGTCGCCGGGCTGATTGTCAGCCCCTGCGCCTGCAGCTTGCCGACCTCCTCGCGGAAGTGCCAGGGATCGAACACCACGCCATTGCCGATCACCGACAAGGTGCCGCGCACAACGCCCGATGGGACCAGCGCGAGCTTATAGGTGTTGTTGCCGATGACGAGGGTGTGGCCGGCGTTATGGCCGCCCTGGAAGCGCACGACGACATCCGCGCGCTCGGCCAGCCAGTCGACGATCTTGCCCTTGCCTTCGTCGCCCCATTGGGCGCCGATCACGGTGACATTACCCATGGTCAGTCCAGCGCTTGAGGGGTTGTGCCGTCGAGGCGGTGGCTGCAGCCGAGCGCCCGCGCGTCGCATTGCGGCGTCAGCGCGGCGACTGTCGCCCAGCCTTCGGCGCGCAGCCTGCGGCCGACCGCCGGATCGCTGCCGAGCGGCAGGAACACGCGCGCGCGGCCGCCGCGGTCAAGCCCGGCATCCACGATCGGATCGAGATAGAGCGAGAAGCCGGTCGCCGGTTCCTCGATCCCGTCGGCTCCGACGATCGTATAGCTGCCGCCGCGCCCGACCTCGCCGCGCACCTGGTCGCAAAACAGCGAGAAACCGATCCAGCTCTGATATTCGAAGCCGTGGCGCTCGGTCGGGTCGAGCGCGACCGCGGCGGTGTCGCCGATCGCCGCGGCGAGCTGGCGCACTGCTCCCAGTCGGCTGTCGAGCAGCTCATGGCCGGGCAGCGCCTCCAGCCGGGCGAGCGCGGCATCGACCGGCCCGGTCGCTTCGATCAGCGGCAGATAGGCCTGGGCGCCGAGGGCAGAGAGCGCGCCGGCATCCTTGCCGTCGAGCGCATTGGCGACGGCCTCGGCGTCGCGCACGGGCATCGGACCGGCGGCGAGCAGCGGCACCAGATCGGGCAGTGTGAGATCGACCTTGAGGCCGGTCGCGCCGGTCGCGGCAAGCGCGTCGAGCGCGACCCTGATCGATTCCGCGACGGCATCGACATGATCCGTGCCGACGATTTCGGCGCCGGCCTGACACATCTCGCGCTCCGGCCGCAGCTGGGTGCCGCGCACCTTCATCACCTGGCCGGCATAGGTCAGCCGCAGCGGGCGCGGCCGGCCGGCCATGCGTGTCGCCGCGATCCGGCCGACCTGGGCGGTGATGTCGGGCCGCAGCGCCAGCATCCGCTGCGACACCGGGTCGACGAAGCGGAGCAGATCCTGCGCCCGCGCCGCCTTCAGCCGGCCGACGAGATTGGCCTCGAATTCGATCAGCGGCGGCTCGACCCGCGCATAGCCCCAGGCCTCCGTGACGCCGAGCACCGCGGCGCGCATCCGCCCGAGCGCCTCCGCCTCCGGCGGCAGACGGTCACGCAGCCCCTCGGGCAGCAGGGCGGGCGAGAGATCGGTCAAAGGCGCAGCGCCTTGACCGTGCGCACGCCCGGCAGCCGGCAGACCTGCCACATGGTCGGCTCGCTGACCGGCGTGTCGACCGACAGCAGCAGCACCGCCTCGCCGCCGGCCGAGCGCCGGCCGAGGTGGAAGGTGCCGATGTTGACGCCGGCCTCGCCGAGGCAGGTGCCGAGCCGGCCGATGAAGCCGGGCGTGTCGTCATTGATGATGAACAGCATGTCGCCGGTGAGATCGGCCTCGATCTTGATGCCGAAGATCTCGACGAGGCGCGGCTCGCGATTGGCGAAGAGCGTGCCGGCAACCGACTTCTCACCGTCCGGCGTTGTCGCCGACACGCGGATCAGCGTGTGGTAATCGCCCTCGCGGTCATGGCGGACCTCGCGCACGTCGAGGCCGCGTTCGCGCGCGAGGAAGGGCGCGTTGACCATGTTGACCGTGTCCGAATAGGTCCGCATCAGCCCTGCCAGCACCGCGCCGGTGATCGGCTTCTGGTTGATCTCGGCGGCGGCGCCCTCGACCTCGATCGCGATCGCCGTCATGCCCTCGCCGCCAAGCTGGCCGATCAGGCCGCCAAGCTGCTCGGCGAGCTTCATATAGGGCTTCACGCGCGGCGCTTCCTCGGCCGACAGCGACGGCATGTTGAGCGCGTTGGTCACCGCACCCTGCATCAGGAAGTCCGCCATCTGCTCGGCGACCTGGATCGCGACGTTGACCTGCGCCTCATCGGTCGAGGCGCCAAGATGCGGCGTCGAGACGAAGCCCGGCGTGCCGAACAAGGGCGATTCCTTCGCCGGCTCGGTGACGAAGACGTCGAGCGCGGCGCCCGCGACATGGCCGGAATCGAGCGCGGCCTTGAGCGCCGTCTCGTCGATCAGCCCGCCGCGCGCGCAGTTGATGATCCGCACACCCTTCTTGGTCTTCGCCAAATTCTCCGCCGACAGGATGTTGCGGGTCGAATCGGTCAGCGGCGTGTGCAGGGTGATGAAGTCGGCGCGGGCGAGTAGCTCGTCGAGCGTCACCTTCTCGACGCCGATCTCGAGCGCGCGCTCGGGCGTCAGGAACGGGTCGTAGGCGATGACCTTCATCTTCAGCCCCTGCGCGCGATCCGCGACGATCGAGCCGATGTTGCCGGCGCCGATCAGCCCAAGCGTCTTGGCGGTCAGCTCGACCCCCATGAAGCGGTTCTTCTCCCATTTTCCGGCCTGGGTCGAGGCATCGGCCTCGGGCAGCTGACGGGCAAGCGCGAACATCAGCGCGATGGCGTGCTCGGCGGTGGTGATCGAATTGCCGAAGGGCGTGTTCATCACCACCACGCCGCGCTCCGAGGCGGCGGGGATGTCGACATTGTCGACGCCGATGCCGGCGCGGCCGACGACCTTCAAATTGTTCGCCGCGGCGAGGACCTCCTTGGTCACCTTGGTCGCCGAGCGGATGGCGAGGCCGTCATAGTCGCCGATCATCGCGATCAGCTCCTCCTTGGTCTTGCCGGTGATCTCGTCGACCTGGACGCCGCGCGAGCGGAAGATCTCCGCGGCCCTGGGGTCCATTTTGTCCGAAATAAGTACTTTGGGCATGTCTCTTCGTCCTCGCCGCCGCTCCACGGCGCGAGGCCGATCGGAAGCGACGGATGATGGGTTGGTGGGCGCCTTGGCCATGTGGCGGGCCCGCTAGGAGCGCGCTTCGTGGAAGGCCCAGTCGAGCCAGGGCCCGAGCGCGACGACGTCGGCGGTCTCGACGGTTGCGCCGCACCAGATGCGGAGGCCCGGCGGCGCGTCGCGATAGCCGGCGACGTCATAGGCGGCATCGGCGTTCTCGAGCAGCGAGGCCATCTTCTTGACCAGCGCCAGCTTGGCCTCATCGTCGAGGCCGGCGACCGCGTCGTCGGCGAACTTCAGGCAGACGCTGGTGGTCGAGCGGTTCGCCGGATCCGCGGCGAGATGATCGACCCAGGGCGTCGCCTGGACCCATTGGTCGAGCGCGGCGGCATTGGCGTCGCTGCGCGCAACCAGCGCGCCGAGCCCGCCGAGGTTGGCGGCCCATTCCAGGGCGTAAATGTAGTCCTCGACCGCGAGCATCGACGGCGTGTTGATCGTCTCGCCCTCGAAGATCCCTTTGATCAGCTTGCCGCCCTTGGTCATGCGGAAGATCTTCGGCAGCGGCCAGGCCGGGCTGTAGCTTTCCAGCCGCTCGACCGCGCGCGGGCCGAGGATCAGCACACCATGGCCGCCCTCGCCGCCGAGCACCTTCTGCCAGGAGAAGGTGACGACATCGAGCTTGTCGAACGGCAGCGGCATGGCGAAGGCCGCCGAGGTCGAATCGGCGATCATCAGCCCTTCGCGATCGTCGCGGATCCAGTCGCCGTTGGGCACGCGGACGCCCGAGGTCGTGCCGTTCCAGGTGAAGATCACGTCATGCGACTGATCGATCGCGGCGAGGTCGGGCAGCGCGCCATAGGGCGCCTTGACCACCGTCGGATCGAGCTTCAGCTGCTTGACCGCGTCGGTCACCCAGCCTTCGCCGAAGCTTTCCCAGGCGACCGTCGTCACTGGGCGCTGGCCGAGCAGCGACCACATCGCCATCTCGACCGCGCCGGTGTCGGAGGCGGGGACGATGCCGATCAGATGGCTATCGGGGACGCGCAGGATCTCGCGGGTCAGCTCGATCGCATGCTTCAACCGGCTCTTGCCGATCTTCGAGCGGTGCGAACGTCCGAGCGAGCCTTGCGGCAGCTTTTCGGGAGCCCAGCCGGGAGGCTTGGCGCAGGGACCTGACGAAAAATGGGGGCGCGCCGGCTTAGGCGCAGGACGGTCTACCATGGTCTCTCCTTCCAGAGAGCGCGCGCCGCGTTGGGACGGCGTGGCCCGCCGGCGGTCATAGAGGCGGATTGCCCGATGTCAACCTGCGCCGCGGCGATTTCGTTGCAATGCAGCATGGGTGTGGTTTGCGCGTTCGCGCCTCCCGATTCGCTGCTAAGGATGGTGCCGAGCCGCCGGATACAGGCAGGCCGGAAGGAGCGGGATGACCAGCATAGCAGCGAGTGCGGGCAGCCCGGCCGTTCGCGAATGGCGCGAGAATTGGCCGATCGTCTTCACCGCGCTTCTCGGCAATTTGCTGTTGAGCCTGCCGGTCCTGTCGATGGGCGCCTATTTCGAGCCGCTCGAGCGGCAGTTCGGCTGGACGCGCGCGGAAAGCTCGATCGGCGTCAGCCTCTATGCCTTCGTCGGAGCGGTTTTGGCGCCGGTGATCGGGATCATGCTCGACAAATGGGGCGCGCGCAGAATGGCGATCCCCGGCATCGTGCTGACCGGCCTGCTCTACGCCCTGTTCGCGACCAACAACGGCTCGGTGGCCTATTGGATCGCCCTTTGGCTGCTGCTCTCGGCGGCCAATCAGCTGATGATCACCATGGTCTGGTCGGCGGCGGTGTCCGACGTTTTCTTCGCCGGCCGCGGTCTCGCGCTGGGCGTGACTTTCTGCGGCAATGGTCTCGCCGCGGTCGTCGGGCCGACGCTCTCGAATTACCTGATCGAGCATGTCGGATGGCAATTGGCCTATGTCTGGACCGGCCTCGGCGTCGGTGGGCTGGTCGCGACGGTCGCCTGGTTCATGCTGTTCGATCGCCACGAGCGCGCGCGCCGCGGCATGGCGCCGGCGGCGACTGCCTCGGCCGTGCTGACCGGCCTTTCGGTGCGCGAGGGCGTGCGCTCGGCGACCTTCGTCAAGCTCATCATCGCGATCTTCATGGCTTTCTTCTTCACCATGGGTCTGGTGCCGCACCTGATCCCGATCCTGCAAGGCACTGGCCTCGTGCGCGACACGGCGGTGTGGGTCGCCAGCGTGCTCGGCATCGCGATGATCGTCGGCAAGCTCGGCATCGGTTGGCTCGCCGACCGGATCCACGCCAAGCTGCTGCTCGCCCTTTGCTGCGGCATGCCGGCGATCGCCTGCGCCATGTTCCTCGTGTCAGCCGGGTCGCTGGTCATTCCGCTGATCGCGGTCGTTGTTCTGGGGATCGCGATCGGCTCGCAGCTGACGACGACGATCTATCTGTCGACGCGATATTTCGGCATGCGCTGCTTCGGCAAGCTGTTCAGCTTCATCGGCAGCGCGCTCGCCCTCGCCAGCGCGCTCGCACCCTGGGCCGGCGGCCAGATATTCGACATGATGAACAGCTATGCCGTGCTGCTGACCGCGGGCATTCCGGTATCGCTGCTGTCGAGCCTTCTGATTCTCTCGCTCGGGCCTTATCCGACCTTCGACGAGCCGGCGGCCGAGGAACCCGCGTTCAACGGAGGCGCGCCCGCGACGGCGCTGCGCTGAGGGGCTGTTGCTGGTGACTCCGCCCGGCTAGGGCGAATCATGCCTCGCGCCGTCTCGCTCTGGTCATCCAAGCGCTGGCTCGGGCCAATGCTGGCGCTGCTCATCCTCAACAGCTGCGGCGGTCCATCGCCATCACGCCACCCGGCGACGCCACGCCTGCAGCTGACCAGCGCCGCGCTTCGTCAGTGCCTCGTCGATCTCGATCGGCTCGGGGTGCGCTACCGCCGGCTGCCGGACCAGAATTTCCCAGGCGGCTGTCAGCAGATCGGCACGGTCCAGCTCGCCGACATCGGCGTACCGGTCACCAACCTCGGCCCGGTCACCTGTCCCCTCGCCAGGGCGATGACCGGCTGGGTGCGCGATGCGGTCCAGCCGGCGGCGCGGGTCTGGATGTCGAGCCGGGTGACCAAGGTCGAGACGATGGGCAGCTATTCCTGCCGGCCGGTCAATGGCGTCAGCGGCAATGCGCTGTCGGAACATGCCTTCTCCAATGCCGTCGACATCTCGGGCTTCGATTTCGCCAATGGCCGGCGGGTGACGGTGCTCGCCGCCTGGAACGGCGAGGATCCCGACGGCCGCGACTTCATCCGCGCCGCCTTCGGCTCCGGCTGCCGCCATTTTACCAAGATCCTCGGGCCGCAGGCGAACAGCCTTCACGCCAACCATTTTCATCTCGACATGGGACGCGGCGATTATTGCCGCTAAGGCGACCGGGCCAGAAACTAGGAAATCCTCAGGCATGACCAGAGAGACGCTCAAGCCACAGGGTCGCGTCTTCCCGACCGCCAGGCGCGATGCCGACGCGGCGGCGCAGACCAGCCTCCATCCGCAGACCGAGCATCCGGCCTATCGCCTCGCCTTCCAGGATATGGATTTCCTGCTGCGCGAGGATCTGCGGCCGGTGCGCTTCCAGCTCGAGCTGTTGAAGCCCGAGCTGCTGCTCGAGGAGGCGGGCATCGCCTCGACCTTCGTGTTCTACGGCTCGGCGCGAATCCCCTCGCCGGAGGCCGCGCCGGCCCTGCTCGCCGCGGCCAAGACGCCGACCCAGCGCGCGATCGCCGAGCGGCTGGCGGCGAAGTCGGTCTATTACGAGGAGGCGCGACGGCTCGCCGCGCTTGCCGCGGCGACGCCGCTCGACGAGGAGGGGCGGCGTCATTTCACGGTCTGCTCAGGCGGCGGGCCGTCGATCATGGAGGCGGCCAACCGTGGCGCCGCCGAGGCCGGCGCGCCAACCATCGGGCTCAACATCGTCCTGCCGCATGAGCAGACGCCGAATCGCTGGGTGACCCCGGCGCTCAGCCTCAACTTCCACTATTTCGCGCTGAGGAAGATGCACTTCCTGCTGCGCGCACGGGCGGTCGCCGTGTTTCCCGGCGGCTTCGGCACCTTCGACGAGACCTTCGAGCTGCTGACGCTGATCCAGACCGGCAAGATGGCGCCGTTGCCGATCCTGCTGTTCGGCGAATCATTCTGGCGGCGCGTGATCGATTTCGACGAGCTGGCGGCCGAAGGCGTGATCTCGCCCAATGACATCAGCCTGCTACGCTTCGTCGAGACCGCCGAAGAGGCCTGGGCGCATGTCGAGGCGCATTACCGGGACAGGCCCCTGGCCGAAAAATAAACGTTCCCAGCGGGGAGCGGCGGCCTGCCTAGAGCGCGTGCACCGGCTCGGACGGTTTCGTCCCGGCGGGAACCGGCACGTTCTTCGCCTTGGCAGCGTCGCCGCTTGCCGCCTCGGCGGCCTGCTTGGCGCCAGCCTCGCCGGCGGCCGGCTTGGCCGCCTCGGCTGCCGGGGCCTTGGGCAGGGCCTGCGGATGATCGCTCTGCGCGTTGAGATAGCCGATGACATTGGCGCGGTCCTGCGGGTCGGACAGGCCGGCAAAGGTCATCTTCGTGCCCGAAGCGAACGCCTTCGGGCTGGTCAGCCACTCATTGAGCTTGGTGAAATCCCAATTGCCGCCCTTGCCCTTGAGCGCGTCGGAGAAGGCAAAACCATTGGCGCCCTGGCCGATCGGCTCGCCGACCACGCCCCAGAGATCCGGCCCGAGGCCGTTGGGTCCGCCCTTTTCGGCGGTGTGGCAGGTCTGGCACTTCTTGAAGGTCTGCGCGCCTTTGCCGGCGTCAGCCTGGGCCATGTAGAACTCGAACGGTTTCTCGGCCGCGGCGCCGCCTTCCCCGGGCGCTGCTTCCACGCCCTTGACGACATAGCCCATCTTCTCGGGCCGCTCCTGGTGATAGACTTCCCCGGTCACGATCGACGCACCGAGCGCGACGATCAGCGCCGCCAGCACCCAGCCCGCTGCAGTATTGTTCCGATCGTCCATGCCCCGAAGAACCTCCGCGCGCCCAAAAAGCGTGGCTTCCTTAGTGGCGCAGGCGCAACGCCGCAAGCCGCCCTTGCCGTCGGCGCGCGGCGTCTATAGCCGGCCGTCAATGGAAAATTATCCCGCCCCCGCCCGCAGCCTGGTTGCGGAGATGACTGCGGCCGCTGCCGCCGACCCGGCGCGTGCGGTCGCCTTCCAGGGCGCGCCCGGGGCAAATTCGCATCTCGCCGTCGCCGAGCTGTTTCCCGACGGGCTGGTCCTGCCCTGCTTCGACTTCGCCGACGCCTTCGATGCGGTGGTCGAGGGCCGTGCCGGTCAGGCGGTGATCCCGATCGAGAATTCGCTGCACGGCCGGGTCGCCGACATTCACTTCCTGCTGCCGGAATCCGGGCTGGTCATCGTCGGCGAGCATTTCCTCAGGGTCCGCCACTGCCTGCTGGCGACCGACGCGACGAGCCCGATCGTTGAGGCAATGAGCCATCCCCAGGCGCTCGGCCAGTGCCGCCACTGGCTGCGCGCGCAAGGAATCAAGCCGGTCGGCTATCCCGACACCGCCGCCGCGGCCGCCTTTATCGCCGAGCATCGGCCGGAGGGTGTGGCGGCGATCGCCCCGGCACTGTCGGCCTCGCTCTACGGGCTCGCGGTCCGCGCCGAGGGGATCGAGGACGAGGACCATAACATGACCCGCTTCGTCGTGCTGGCGCGCGAAGGGCGGCAGCCGGCCGCGGCCGGACCGATGATGACGACGTTGATCTTCGAGGTGCGCAACGTCCCGGCTGCGCTCTACAAGGCGCTCGGCGGCTTCGCGACCAACGGTGTCAACATGACCAAGCTGGAGAGCTACCAGCGCGGTGCCACTTTCTCGGCGAGCGAGTTCTACGCCGACATCGAAGGCCGGCCCGAGGATCCGCCAGTCGCTCGAGCGCTGGAGGAACTGCAGTTCCATACCAAATGGGTCCGCCTGCTCGGCACCTATCCGCAGGAGCGGCGTCGCGGCGTCGACTAAGCGCCGTCGACCCAGCGGGTCATCAGCGTATGGGCGATGGCGAAGGGCGGCGGCGTATTGAACGGCGCGCCGTCCGCGCCCGCCAGCGCGGCGGCGACGCCGGCGCGATCGACCCAGATCGCCTCGACGATCTCCAGCTTGTCGAGGTGAAGCTCGGGAGAATCCACCTTGGCGATCGCGCCGATCATCAGCTGCGCCGGATAGGGCCAGGGCTGGGAGGCGACGTAGCGGACTTCGGTAACGGTGACGCCGGCCTCCTCGGCCAGCTCGCGCGCGACCGCCTCCTCGATCGATTCGCCGGGCTCGAGAAAGCCGGCGAGCGCGGAATAGAAGCCGGGCGGAAAGCGCCCCTGGCGCCCGACCAGCACCTTGTCGTCATATTCGGCGAGCATGATCACGACCGGGTCGACCCGCGGGAAATGCTCGGTGCCGCAGTTGCCGCATTTCCGTCCCCAGCCGGCGCGGAATACCTCGGTCGGGAAGCCGCAAACGCCGCAGAAGCGATGATTGCCGTGCCACAGCAGCAGCGAGCGGGCGGTGCCATAGATCGCCGCCTTCTCTGGCGTCAGCGCAGCGAGGATCTGGAAGCGCGAGATGACCGCCTCGGATGAGTGCCGTTCGGCCGGGATCGGCGCGAAATGCGGCACGCCGTCAAGCAGGCCGAGCAGCACGGCGGCATCGCGGCTGATCTCGCCGTTGATCGCTGTCCAGCTGAGATCGGCGCCGTCGAGCACCGGATCGATGCCTTCGAGCTGGAGGATGCGCGCTGCGGGATGGGTCCAGGCCGCGGCATAATCTTCGGCGTTGCTGCGGAGATGGTCGGCGCGATCGAGCGGCGAGCCGGTGAAGCCAGGACGAGTCATGCCGCCCGGACGTAGCGCGGGTCGGCCCGCGACGCTAGGGCCGCGGCACGGGCGAACAGGCTCGGCAGGCCCGCTTCCTCAATTCGCGCGATCGGCCACCATTCGCCGTCAACCTCGATATCCGCCTCGGCAGCGACGAGGCGCAGCTTCAGCGCGAAATGGGTGAAGACATGCTCGACGCCGCCGATTTCGCGCCATTCGGCCGTGATCGGCGCGCCGGCGACGCCGGGGTCGTTGGCGGTCCACGGCCCGCTCGGTAGCGCGCGCATACCGCCGAGCAGCCCGCGCGCCGGGCGACGGATCAGAAGGACATGGCCGTCCCGCGCCAGCCAGAAGGCGGTGCCGTGCCTCACCGGCCGCGGCTTCTTGGCGAGCTTGCGCGGCAACTCGGCGGCGATGCCGGCCCTGCGCGCAGCGCAGAGATCAACCAGCGGGCAGATCGCGCAGGCCGGTTCGCGCGGCGTGCAGATCGTCGCGCCGAGATCCATCATCGCCTGGGCGAAATCGCCGGCGCGTTTCGCCGGAGTCAGCGTCGCGGCGAGCGCGCGCAGCTTTGGCTTGGCATTGGGCAGCGGCTCGTCGACCGCGAACAGCCGGGCGACGACGCGCTCGACATTGCCGTCGACCACCGTCGCCGACCGGCCGAAGGCGATCGCGGCGATCGCCGCGGCGGTATAGTCGCCGATCCCCGGCAGCGCGCGCAGTCCGGCTTCGTCGCGCGGGAACGCGCCCTGGGCCGCGACTTGCTGCGCGCAGGCAATCAAATTGCGGGCGCGCGCGTAATAGCCGAGCCCGGCCCAGGCGGTGAGAATCTCCTCATCGGGCGCGGCCGCCAGCGCGGCGATGGTCGGCCAGCGCGCGATGAATCGCTCGAAATAGGGCCGCACGGCAGCGACGGTGGTCTGCTGCAGCATGATTTCGGAGAGCCAGACGTGATAGGGGTCGGCGAGGGGCTGACCAGGCGCGGCGCGCCATGGGAGCGATCGGGCATGAAGGTCGTACCAGGCAAGAACTTTGGTTGCGGCATCGACGGGCATGGCCGCGATATGCCATGGAGCGCCGGATGACGGAACCGAAGAGCCGCAAGCGCAAGCCGCCGGCCGAGCCCGAGCGCCAGAACAGGGCGCGCGCGGTCGCGGATATGCTGCCCGATGTCGGCCGCGCCGCCTTTCGCCGCTTCGGTTTTGTCCAGTCCTCGGTCGTCAGCCGTTGGCGCGAGATCGTCGGTGATCGTTATGCCGGCGTATCCGCCCCGGAATCGCTGCGTTTCCCGCAGGGGCGGCGCGGCGAGGGCGTGCTGACGCTGGTTGTCGACGGCGCTCATGCGGTGATGATGCAGCACGTCACCCCGGCGATCATCGAACGGGTCAATCGCTTCTTCGGCTATCCCGCGGTCGCCCGGCTGGTGATCCGCCAGGGCAAGGTCGCGACGCGGCCGGTGGCAAAAGTGTCGCCGCCGCCCTCGCTCAGGCCTGTCCCGGCCGAGCTCGGCGACAGCCTCAGGACGATTGCCGACCCCGAATTGCGTGCAACCCTCGAAGCGCTTGCCGCCGGGGTTGCCCAATCCAGCGGTGCGCCGAGTATCGCTTCCCCCCGCCTGCCCGATGTGGAGTGACCGGATGACTGGACTTCGTCGATTTGGTTTTGCCGTGGCGCTGCTGATGCTGGCCGGCTGCAATCAGGAAGCCGAGACGGCGCCGGCCAAGCATGCCGGCATGACCAAGGCGGTTGCTGGCCGCGACTGGAGCAAGGCGGTCGCGTTGACCGCGGACGGCGGCTATCTGATGGGCAATCCGGCCGCCAAGGTGAAGCTGATCGAATTCGGCTCGCTGACCTGTCCGCATTGCGGCGTCTTTGCGCGGGAGTCGGTGCCGCTGATCGTCGAGCAATATGTCAAACCTGGGCTGATCAGCTATGAGTTTCGCAACTTCGCGCGCGACCCGCTCGATCTGGGTGCGGCGGTGCTGGTCCGCTGTGCTGGTACGGCCGCGTCGCTCAAGCTGATCGACCAGCTTTACGCCGATCAGGACCAGTGGCTCGGCAAGGTCGAGAAAGCTTCGCAGGCGGAGACACAACGCCTTAGTGCGCTGCCTCCCGACCAGGCGATCGAGGGGCTGATCAAGCTTGCCGGTCTCGATCGCTTCTTTGCGATGCGCGGCGTGCCTTCCGGTCGCGCGCATCAATGCCTTGCTGACAAGGCGGCGCAGCAGAAGGTCGCCGCGATCCGCGCCGCGGCGATCGAGAAGTTCAATGTCGAGGGCACGCCGACCTTCATCGTCAATGGCGAGAAGGCCGACAATGCGCATGATTTTGCGACTTTGCAGCCACTGTTGCAGCAGGCTCTTGGGTCCTGACGAAAAAAACGCGAGTCACGCCCGTTTTGTGATGCTAATGGGCGGTTAATGCGGATCAGACGGCTCAAGCTCAGCGGCTTCAAAAGCTTTGTCGAGCCAACCGAATTGCGCATCGAGCCCGGCCTCACCGGGGTCGTCGGACCCAATGGCTGCGGCAAGTCCAATCTGCTCGAGGCGATCCGCTGGGTGATGGGCGAAGGCTCGCCCAAGTCGCTGCGCAGCGGCGGCATGGACGACGTCATCTTCGCCGGCACCGCGCAGCGGCCGACGCGCGATTTCGCCGAAGTCTCGTTGCTGCTCGATCAGGCCGGCGAGGATATCGGCGAGGTCGAGGTGACGCGCCGGATCGATCGCGGCGCGGGATCGGCCTACCGCATCAACGGCCGCGACGTGCGCGCCAAGGATGTCGGCCTGCTGTTCGCCGATGCCGCGACCGGCGCTCATTCGCCGGCGCTGATCAGCCAGGGGCAGATCGGTTCGATCATCTCGGCCAAGCCGGCCGATCGCCGCACCATGCTCGAGGAGGCGGCCGGCATCGCCGGGCTGCACGTCCGGCGCAAGGACGCCGAAACACGGCTGCGCGCGACCGAGGCCAATCTCCGGCGCGTCGACGAGCGGCTCGGCGAGATGGCCAACCGCATGCAGATGCTGCGCCGGCAGGCGCGGGCGGCGGAGCGCTATCGCACCTTGTCGACACAGATTCGGCTGGCCGAGACGCGGCTGCTGTTCGCCCGCTGGCGCGATGCCCAGGCGGCGGCGGCGGCCGATGAGCTCGCTGCGCGCGAGGCGGCCGAGGCGGTCAGCGGCGCGGAGGCGGCGCGCAGCGAGGCCGCGTCGGCGCAAGCGGTTGCCGCCAAGGATGTGGCGCAGCGGCGCGCCGCCGCTCGGATCGCCGGCGAGGCGCTGACCGAGGCCAATCACAAGCTGCTGGTTGCCGAGGCGCGGCGCAGCGAGCTCGACCGCCGCCTCGCCCAACTCGAGGAGCAGCGCGCGGCACTGGAGGCCGATCGCCTGCGCGAGCTTTCGCTCGATGAGGATGCGGCCGCTGCGGTCGAGCGGCTCGCCAGCGAGGTCGCCGCGGCGAAGGAGCGGATCGCGGCGGCCGATGCCGGACGCGACGAGGCGCGGGCGGCGGCGGATCGCGCCGATGCGGCGGTGGCGCCGGCCGAGCGTGCGCTGGCCGAGGCGCTGGCGGTCGAGGCGGGGCAGCAGGCCGAAATCCGGATCGCCGATGCGGCGTTGATGACGGCGCGCGAACGGCTCGCACGCGCGCGCGCGGCCGTGCAGCGCCTGACGCGCGAAAGCGATGCGCTGGGCGATGAGGCGGAGGTGCGCGCGGCGCTCAAGCTGGCAAGCGAGGCGCGCGAGCAAGCCACCGCGGAAGCCGCCAAAGCGGCCGCCGAGATCGCTGCCGCCGAGGCGCAGCGCGAAGCGTTGAGCGAGGCGCGCGAAGCGCTCGAGGCGGCCAATGCCGAAGCCGGCGCAGCGCTCGCCTCGCTCGAGGCCGAGGCGCGCGCGCTGATCCGCGCGCTCGAGCACGGCAGTCCACGCGACCGCACGCCGGCGGCGCGCGCCGCACCGGGCTATGAGCGCGCGCTGGCGGCGGCGCTCGGCGAGGATCTCGAAGCGCCCGTCGGTCCAGACAGCCAGCGCGGCTGGCGCGGCTCATCGCCGGACAAGGCTGATCCGCCGCTGCCGGCCGGCGTCGAGCCGCTCGCGCAACATGTCGAGGCGCCGGCGGCGCTCGCCCGCCGTCTGGCGCAGGTCGCTGTTGTCGAGGCGGACGACGGCAAGGTCACATTGGCGGTCGGACAGCGGCTGGTCACGCTCGATGGGCGGCTGCGCCGCTGGGATGGCTTCGTCGCCAGCGGCGAAGGCGCTGTCGCCGCCGAGCGGATGATCCGGATCAACCGCCTGCAAGAGATCGAGCAGGCCCTGCCGGCAGCGCGAGCGGCGGCGGAAGCGAGCCGCGACGCGCTTGTCCAGTCGCGCGCGCAGGGCGCCGCGGCCCAGGCAGTCTGCGAAGCGGCGCGACGCGATCTCGCTGCGGCCGAGGCGCGCCTGCGCGAGGCAACCCGGGCCGAAGGCACCGCGGGCGGCGAGCTTGAGCGACGCGCGGTGCTGGCAACCGGGCTGGCCAGCCAATTGGCCCAGGCGACCGAAGATGTCGATGAAGCCGAAGCGGCGCAGGCCGCCGCCGAGCGCGCCAAGACCGCCCTGCCCGATCCGAAGATCGCCAGCGCTGCCGCCAGCGCGGCGCGCAGGGCGGTCGAGGCTGGCCGCAACGAGGCTGCGCGGCTGCGCGCCGCTTATGACGCCATCGAACGCGACCGCGTGCTCGATGTCGCGCGGGTCGAGACCGCGACGCAGGAGAGCAGCAGCTGGGAACGGCGGCAGCGCGACGCCCTGTCGAGGGTCACGACGTTGGACAGCCGCATCGCCGAAGCGGCCGCCGAGCATGCCGGCCTTGCCGAAGAACCCGAAGCGGCGCGCGCCGCGGCGGCCGCCCTGCTTGCCGAGCGCGACAGCGCCGCAACGGTGGCGCGCGAAGCCGAGACGGCTGAACGCGAGGGTGAGGCGATGCTGGCGCGCACCGACGCCGATCTCGCCGCTGCTGCCGAAATGGTCGCGACGATGCGCGAGAACCGCGCCGCCACCGCCGAGCGGCGCGAGCATGCGCTGGCGCGGCTACAGGAATTGGCCGGCATCGCCATCGAGCGCTTCGATTGCCCGGCGGCGGAGCTGGCCAAGCGTTTCGACTTCGACGGCGACAGCATCGGCTCGGCGCATGCCGAGGGGGCGAACCATGATCGACTGATCGCCGACCGCGAGCGGCTCGGCCCGGTCAATCTCGTCGCCGAGCAGGAACTGGCTGAACTCGATCAGGAGCAGGGCGCGGCGGCGGCGGAAAGCGCGGAGCTGAGCGAAGCGGTGGCGCGGCTGCGCAGCGCGATCGGCTCGCTCAACCGCGAGGGACGGGCGCGGCTTCTCGCCGCCTTCGAAGCCGTCGACGGCCATTTCCAGCGCCTGTTCTCCGCGCTGTTCGCCGGCGGCGAGGCGCATCTGGCGCTGGTCGATGCGGACGATCCGCTCGAAGCCGGGCTGGAGATCATGGCGCAACCGCCGGGCAAGCGGCTCAGTCAGCTGACGTTGCTGTCGGGTGGGGAGCAGACGCTGACCGCGGTTGCGCTGGTCTTCGCCCTGTTCCTGGCAAATCCCGCGCCGATCTGCGTCCTCGACGAGGTCGACGCGCCGCTCGACGATGCCAATGTCGAGCGCTTCTGCGATCTGCTCGACCGCATGGTCGAGACGACCGACACCCGCTTCCTCATCGTCACGCACAATCCGTTGTCGATGAGCCGGATGCACCGGCTCTACGGTGTGACGATGATCGAGCGCGGTGTCAGCCGCCTGGTTTCGGTCGATCTACGCGCCGCCGAGACCTTGCTGGCGGCGGAATGATTGTGCGCTGCGGCAGTTAGCCGAGCGCGACCGTTGCGACCAGACCAGCGGTCATCGCCAGAGCGCCGAGCGCGGCGTAAACCCGGGCGACAGTCCCGCTGAGCACGAGATCATGGGCCATTGCTACCTCCTGTTTTTGCACTGCAGCATATATCGGAGGCTCAGGGTTAAAACTCCACCTCTTTAGTATGCAAAGAAGTCAGTAACGATTGCAGTTTCTGCAGTTTGCTAGCGTGCTGCGCGCTTTGCCGCCTGTTTGAGATCGGCGATGAAGGCGTCGCGCTCGGCATCGGCACGCGCTGGATCGTCGATCCGCAGCAGATAGCTCGGGTGGATCGTCACCCAGCACTCGCCGCCGTCGGCGAGCTCGATCGGCTGGCCGCGGGTCCGGCCGATCGTCACTACGCGGCCGAGCAGCGACCGTGCCGCGGTCGCGCCGAGCGCGACGGTGACGCGCGGCTTGAGGATCATTCGTTCCTGGTCGATCCACCAATGGCAGGCCTCGATCTCGGGCGCCTGCGGTTTGCTGTGGATCCGCCGCTTGCCGCGCGGCTCGAATTTGAAATGCTTGACGGCGTTGGTGACATAGGTCTGGGCGCGATCGATGCCGGCCTCGGCGAGGCAGCGGTCGAGCAGCTGGCCCGCGGGGCCGACGAACGGCCGGCCGGCGAGATCCTCCTGGTCGCCGGGCTGCTCGCCGACCAGCATCAGCGGCGCATCGGCCGGTCCTTCGCCGAACACGGTCTGCGTCGCCGGCTTCCACAAAGGGCAGCGGCGGCAGCTCATCGCCTCCTCGCGCACCGCCGCTAGCGCCGCGGTGCTGTTGTCGCCGATGCGGGCCCTGGCCAAGACATCGTCTCCGGGATCGATTGCCGTCGCCGGGGCCAACGCCGGCACTGGAAGTTCTTTCCGCCCGCTTGCGTCGCTGCTGCCAAGAAACCGGGCCCAGATCGCCTCGATTCCACCATCTGACCGCTCGACACCCGGGCCCATGGACAGCGCACGCTGATCGCTGTGCAGCGAGAGATCCGGGGTAAGGATCGACCAGCACGGTGTGTCGGCTTCCCGGCGGGCGAAGAAATCGGCGTTGGCGCGAAGGATATGATGCCCCGGCTCGTACCAGGCGACCGCCCGGCTGCCCTCGCCATCGGCCAGCGCGACGAAGCGCAGCTGGCTGCGCATCTCGTGGATGTCGCGCTGGACCGTGCGCGCCATCTGCTCGAGGCGGCGGAGTTCGGGATCATTCGGGTCCGCGGCGCCCGCCTCGCCCGATTTCAGCCGCAGCAGCGCCGCATAGAGCCGCTCGAAGCGGTCGGCCCGGCGATGGCAGACGACCATGCGCGCGAGGTCGAGAAAACTGCGGGAAACCGAAAAACCCGGCGTTGCCGGCGCGGCGTCGGGTGGTCCGCCGGCGATGCCGGGCTCGGTGCCGATGCGCCATTCGATCGTCTCGGCGGCCGCCCCGGCGAGCACGAGCCGGCGGGCGGCATCGCGCCATCCGTCGAAATCGGCATCATGGGCGAGGGTGACGACCGCCATGGCCGCGCAGCATTCCGGCTCGCCCGGCCGCGGTCAATGACCCGCGGGCGATCGGTCAGGGCACGTCGCTGGCGTCTTCCTTGGCCTGGTTACGCTCGGCCCGCCATTGCGTCAGGAACTGCTGGGTGCAGCCGCTCTGGCCAAAAGTGCCGACGGGGGAGCAGCTGTTCGGCCGGCCGGTGCGGCTGACATATTCCAGCACCTGCACACGGGAGCCCCAGGCGACGCTGGCGGCATCGCGCTTCCGCGGCTTGCGGAGCGACTTCGGCACGCGATAGCGCTCCGATTCCGGCAGGCGGGCGCAGACCACGATCTCATCGCCGCTGCTGCGCGGGCAGGGATCGTTGCCGTAGACCTCCAGCGCACTCATCTTCGCGGGTGGCTCGCCGGTCTCCGGCTCCGCCGCCACCGCCGATCCCGCCGCGATCGCGACGGCAGCCAGGGTCATGATCAATCTGCCAGCGCGCATCGTCACCGTCCTTGAGGTCGCACCATGCCCGTTCGGCGCTGTCGGCTGTCCCGGGGCTGAACGCGCGATCAGGGGACCTCGGCCTCCTCGGACTTCCTCTGCTTGCGCTCGGCGCGCGCCTGGGAGAGCAGCTTGCTCTGGCAGCCGGTCCAGCCGCCGGCGCCGGCTGGCGAGCAGCTCGCGGTGCCGCTGGCGCCGACATATTCGAGGGATTCCGCCCGCTCACCCCAGGACTGGACGCCGTTTTTCGCGGCATCGCGCAAGACCTTGGGCACCCGATAGCGCTCGCTTTCGGGCTGGCGCGCGCAGACCACGATCTCGTCGCCCTGGCTGCGCGGGCAGGGGTCGTTGCCGTAAACCGTCAGCCGCGCGATGCCGGACTGGGCCGCGGCCGGATGAACGCCAGCGAGACCGGCAATGGTGAGGGCAAGCGCAACCAGCGAAAGCCTGGCGATCATCTCGATCATCCTCTTGTTCCAGACCCGTATCGCCGCCAACGCGTCACTAGGCAATCGTCTCCATGATCGGGTTGGGCGCTAGACTCGCCGCGACAGGGCGATCGCTGCCCGGCAGCCGAGGCGGATCGCCCCGGTGAGCAGCGAATAGGCCGGGGCCTGCTCGGCGCCCTCGGCGAGGGCGATCCGGCGGTGCTCGACCTCGTCGGCGCGGAATTCGGTGATCGCTGCCGCCAGCGCGGGATCGCTGTCGCCGATCTCGGCCAGCTGACGGCCGTAATGGCGGTCGATCTCGGTCTCGATCGCGACGGTGCAGGCCATCGCCGCGCGCGGCCCGATCAGCGCGGTCGCCGCCCCGAGGGCAAAGCCGGCGACATCCCACAGCGGCGCCAGCAGCGTCGGACGCACGCCGCGCGTCACCATCATCGTGTCGAAGCGGCGACGGTGGTCGGCTTCCTGCGCGGCCATCCCGGAGACGGTCGTAGCACCTGGCGCGCGTTCGCCCATCACCGCCAGCTGGCCGGCGTAGATGCGGCAGGCGCCGACCTCGCCGGCGTGATCGACGCGCAGCATCGCCGCCGTATCGGGCGGGCTCAGGGACGGTGCGGTTTCAGCGTCAGCCACAGGATCACCAGCCCCAATCCGAGCGAGAGGATCGCGTTCCATCCCGCCATCGAAATGCCGAACAGCGACCATTGCGGCTGGTCACACCGCACGATCCGGGTCGTCGCGAAAATATCCTTCAGCACGGCCGCCGGGTCGCCCCCGGTTGCCGGCGCGCTGCATTGGGTCAGCCCCTGGAAGATATGCTGCTCGACACCCCAATGATAGACCCCGATCGCGCCGCTTACCATCGCCAGCAGGGCGGCGAGAACGACCGCGGCGCGCGCCCGGGGTTGCGGCAGGACGAAAGCGGCGAGAGCAACGACGATCGCCGCGCCATGCGGCCAGCGCTGCCAGTAGCACATCTCGCATGGGACCAGCCCGCCGAGATACTGGAAGGCCATCGCGCCCCCGAGCAGCGCGGCCGGCAGCGCGAGCGCGAGCGCACGCGCCGCGGCGAAGCGGTTCACCGGGCCGCGGCCGTCTTCGTCACCGGCGGCCCGAGCCGGGCGATCGTCTTGATCGCATAGTCGAGCTGGAAGTCCTTGACCCCGGCCTTGTCCAGCTGCGCCGCGGTCTGGGCGAAGCGCGGATCGGCCTTGCCGTCATCCTCGAGCAGTGAATCGTCGACCTTCGCCTGGTTGATCAGATGGCGGCGCAAATCGGCCTCACGCAGCCGCGGCCGGTCCTTGTAGTCGCTGTCGGACAGCTGCGGGACGATGATGTCGGGCTGGATGCCGCCCTCCTGCACCGATCGGCCCGACGGCGTGTAATAGCGTGCCGTGGTCAAGCGCAGGGCGGTGTCGTCGGTCAGCGGCACCAGCGTCTGGACCGAACCCTTGCCGAAGCTGCGCTCGCCGATCACCAACCCGCGGCGTTGATCCTGCAGCGCACCGGCGACGATCTCTGCGGCGGAGGCGGTGCCGGAATCGACCAGCACGACGACCGGCAGGCCATGGGCGAAGTCGACTGTCTTGCGCGTCGCATAATAGCGATCGATGTCGGTCTTCTCGCGGCCGCGCTGCGAGACGATCTCGCCATGGGTGAGGAAGGCGTCGGACACCTCGATCGCCTGGTCGAGCAGGCCGCCGGGATTGGACCGCAGGTCGACGACATAGCCGAGCGGACGGCCGCCGAGCTGCTTGTCGATCGCGGCGATCCCATCGCGCACGCCCTGGCCGGTCGCCTTCGAGAAGCTGTTGATGTTGATGATGCCGACCCGGCCGTTAACCGACCATTTGACCGGCTTGATCTGGATGATCTCGCGGGTCAGCGTCACATCGAACGGCTTGTCGCGGCCGGGACGCACGATCGTCAGCTTGATCTTGGTGCCGGGTGAGCCGCGCATCTTGTCGACCGCCTCGTCGAGCGAGCCGCCATAGATCAGCACGCCGTCGAGATTGGTGATGTAGTCGCCGGACTTGATCCCGGCGCGATAGGCCGGGGTGTCCTCAGTCGGAGTCACCACCTTGACCGCGCCGTCCTCCATCTGGACCGTCAGCCCAAGCCCGCCATAAGAGCCGTCGGTCTGCGTCTTGAGGTTCTGAAAATCCCGCACATCGAGATAGTTGGAGTGCGGATCCAGGCTTTCCAGCATCCCGTTGATCGCGCCCTCGATGAGCTTCTTGTCGTCCACCTGATCAACATAATCGGCTCGCACCGTGCGCAGCACGTTCATGAACTGATCGAGCTCGCGATAGGTGTTGACGTTGCCAGCGTCGGCCGCAGCCATCGTCGCGGTGGCGGTTGGAATGAGCGCGATGGTCGTGACGAGAACAGCGGCGCGCAGCAGAGACTTCGACATCGGTAACGGAAACCTTCCGGACAAGCGGGCCCCTCTCTACAGTTTTCCGCGCTGCGGCGAAAGCGCCGCGTCAGCGGCCGACGAGGACCTGAACCAGGTTGATCGGCTCGCCGCCCCGTCGCAGCTCGACCGTGATTTTCGGCTGGCTGGACGGCGCGCGGCCGATCGGGCCGCCCTGGTCGACCTCGTCGCCGACCTCGACATCGGTGCTGGCCAGGCCGGTGATGAGGGTCGACCAGCCGCCGTCATGGTCGATGATGACGATGTGGTCCCAGCCGCGAAATGCCCCGGCGTAAGAGACATGGCCGGCCGCGGGCGCGATGACCTGCGCCTCCGGGGCAGTGGCGATGGTCAGCCCGCGGGCGCGGACCCCGGCTTCCGAGACTTCGCCAAAGCCAGTGACGATGCGGCCGAGCGCCGGCAGGCGGTAGCTCGGCCGGGCGGGCGCGGAATAGGCGAGGGCAAGCGGCGGGCTCGCGCGGTCGCCCGGCTGCAGCGGGCGCGGTACCGGCCCGGGCAGGCGGATCAGCTCGCTGCGGACCGCCGCCTGCTGCTGCAGCGTGTCGAGCAGCGAGGCGATGTCCTTGGCGTTCTCGCCCAGCGTCAGCGCCTTGTCCGAGGCGAACAGCGCGGCGGTCGCATAGACCCGCGATTGCCGGCGATGCTCGATCTCGAGCCGGGCGAGCTGTGCCCGGCGCAGCTCGAGCTGCCTGCGGTTACTCGCAAGGATGACGATCGCCTGCTCGGCCTGGGCGCGCAGTCTGCGGCCGGCGACGACCTCGTTGCGCAGCGTCGCGGTCCGTACGCGGACCGCCGGCAGGACGGTTGTCAGCACGGCACGCACGTGAATCGCATCGGCGATCGACCCGGGCTGGACCAGGCTGAGCGCCGGCGGTCGCCGCGCCATCATCTGGAGCGCGCCGAGCAAGCGCGAGATCGGGCCCTGCTGGGCCGCCAGCCGCGCGCGCTGATCGCGCTGCAGCCGGGCGATCATCGCGATCCGTGCTTCGGCGGTGGCGACCTCGGCTTCCGACGCCTGGACCTTCGCTGCCATTGCCGCGGCCTCGGCGCGCGCCCTGGCGGCGTCGTCGGTTGCCCGCCTGGTCGCGTTGTCGAGCGCCTGCGACCGTCGCGCTGCCGCCTCGGCTTGCGCCTTGGCGACGACCAGCGCATGGGCCTGATCGTGCAGCGTCTGCGCCGATACGGGCCCGACAGCGGTGGCGGCGAGGAGGAGGATCGCGGCGCGGCGCATCAGCCCTCGCGATGATAGGGATGGCCGGCGAGGATGCTGGTCGCGCGGAATAGCTGCTCGGCGAGCATCGCCCGGGCCAGCAGATGCGGCCAGGTCGCCGCGCCGAAGCCGAGCAGCAGGTCGGCGGACTCGCGCATCTCCTGATCATGGCCATCGGCCGCGCCGATCAGGAAGCGGACCTCGCGCACTCCGTCGTCGCGCCAGCGGCCGAGCTGTTCGGCCAGCGCGCTCGAGGCGAGCGGCTTGCCACGCTCATCCAGCACGACCGTGACCGTCGCGGGCGCCGCCGGCGGGATCCGCCCGCCGCGCTCGGACAGCTCGGTAACCCGCGTCGGCCAGGGGATACGGCTGAGGTAGCGCTCGGTCAGCTCGGCCTCGGGCCCGCGCCCGATCCGCCCACGGGCGACGATATGGAGCAGCATGAGCGGAGGCCGCTCACGCTTCGGAGACGGTCGCCGGAGAGTCGCCGAAGGCCCACATCCGCTCCAGATTGTAGAAGTTGCGAACCTCGGGGCGGAACAGGTGGACGATCACGTCGTCGGCGTCGATCAACACCCAGTCGGCGGTCGGTAGACCCTCGATCCGGACGATATGACCGGTCTCGGCCTTGATCCGTTCGGCGATCTTCTGCGCCATCGACGCGACCTGCCGGGTGGAACGGCCGCTGGCGATGACCATGTAATCGGCGATCACGGTTTTGCCCGAAAGCGGGATGGTGACGATCTCGACCGCCTGATCGTCGTCGAGCGAGCGGAGAATCAGCGCCAGCAGCTCTTCGACGTCATGGGCAGGAGTGTCGCGCCGCGGAGCGGCGGAAGCAGATTGCATGAAGCTCCTCAGGTCACCGGCCGGCGCGTCAGAGAGTCGCGCAGGGCCTTGGTCGGGAAATGGGCGTACCAGTCGGGGTCACGACGGCGTTGAGCGGTCGCTGAGCTCGGATCAGGCCGAAATCGCAACTGCACGAGCGCCGGCAGTCTCCACCCCGTCCAGTCGGATGCCTGGCCTGCGGGTCGGACGAAGCGCCGCAGCCAACTCATCGCAGGCGCGCGACGAGCAGCGGAATCATAGCCCGGCCGGGCTATCACGGCAATCGGTAGCTTGCGGGCAATCCCGCGCCAGTCGCGCCAGCGGTCGAACTGTTGCAAATTATCCGCGCCCATCAGCCAGACGAACCGGCGCCGTGGGTAGCGCGCAATCAGCGTCGAAATCGTGTCGATCGTGTAACGTGTGCCGAGCCGGGTTTCGATCGCGGTCGCCCGGATCGGCGCGCCGCGCGCCATCGCCCTGGCCGAGGCGAGCCGGATCGCCAGCGGCGCCATGCCGGCAACCGGCTTCAACGGATTGCCCGGCGAGACCAGCCACCAGACCTCGTCGAGATCGAGCGCCCTGATCGCGGCCAAGGTGATCCGGCGATGCCCGCGATGCGCCGGGTTGAACGAGCCGCCTAGGAGACCGGTTCGGATCAAGGCCGGGTCTGGCCGGCTCCGCGTACGATCCATTTATAGGTCGTAAGCCCTTCGAGCGCGACCGGGCCGCGGGCGTGCAGCCGGCCGGTCGAGATGCCGATTTCGGCGCCGAGGCCGAATTCGCCGCCATCGGCGAACTGGGTCGAGGCGTTCCACATCACGATTGCCGAATCGACGCCGTTGAGGAAGCGTTCGGCGGTCGCCGCATCCTCGGTGATGATCGCATCGGTGTGGTGCGAGCCATGGGTGGCGATATGCGCCATCGCCTCGTCGACCCCGTCGACCAGCTTCACCGAGCAGATCGCGTCGAGATATTCGGTGTCCCAATCCTCGTCGTTGACCGCGGTGACCCGCGGGTCGAGCGCGCGCACCTCGGCGGTGCCGCGCAGCTCGCAGCCGGCCTCGATCAGCGCGCCGAGGATCGGCGCCGGATCGGCAAAGCCGCGATCGATCAGCAGCGTCTCGGTCGCGCCGCAGATGCCGGTGCGCCGCATCTTGGCGTTGACCGCGAGCGCCTCGGCCATCGCCGGCAGAGCGGCGCGGTCGACATAGCTGTGGCAGAGGCCGTCGAGATGGGCGAGCACCGGCACCCGCGCCTCTTCCTGAACGCGGGCGACGAGGCTCTTGCCGCCGCGTGGCACGACGATGTCGATCAACCCGCTGGCGCGCAGCAGCGCCCCGACCGCGGCGCGGTCGGCCGTCGGGACCAGCTGGACCGCGTCGGCCGGCAGGCCGCTGGCCTCGATCCCCTTGACCAGCGCGGCATGGATCGCCCGCGAGGAATGGATCGCCTCGCTGCCGCCGCGCAGGATCACGGCATTGCCCGACATCAGGCATAGCGCGCCGGCATCGGCGGTGACGTTCGGCCGGCTCTCATAGATGATCGCGACGACGCCCAGCGGCACCCGCACCCGCTCGATCGCCATGCCATTCGGCCGGGTGCGGCGGTCGATCACCGCGCCGACCGGATCCTCGAGCCGGGCGACTGCCTCGAGCCCGGCGGCGATCCCCTCGATCCGCTTGGGGTCGAGTTTCAGCCGATCGAGCAACGCCGCGGTCAGGCCGTTTCCCTCGCCCGCCGCCATGTCGCGGGCATTGGCCGCGAGGATGGCGGCTTCGCTGGCCCGGATGGCGCCGGCTGCACGTTCGAGCGCTGCGGCCTTGGTCGCCGTCGGCGTCGCGGCGAGGATGACGGCAGCGGCCCGGGCGCGGTGGCCCATCTCTGCGATCAGGGCGTCGGCATCCTCGATGGCGGGTGCGGTGGCTACGTCGGTCATGGCGCCTATCTAGCAAGCCGGAGCCGCAACGATAACCCCTTGAGGGTAACCGCCGCTCACTCGAAAAAGGCGAAGGTCCTGACCTCGACGCTGGCGCGGCCGATCGCGCCCGGCGGGCAGCGCGGATCGACAAAGGCCGAATGCATCACCGGCGGATGGGCCGGATCGCTGAAATCATGCTCGATGAACAGCAGCAGCTCATCCTGGCGCATGTCGGAGAATTGATACCAGCGATGGGCCGGGTTGGGTCGGCACAGCAGCAGTTCGTCGTCGATGATCCAATCCGCCGAGAGCTCTTCTCGGAAATCGGCGACGCGCAGATCTTCGGCCGTGATCGAATTCTTCGCACAGACCGCGAGTGGCAAGTCGTGCGGCGGGTCGGTGATCGGCCGCCAGGCATTGATCGCCAGCACGCGTTGGTAGCGGGCCTTGCCCGGTGGCGCGTCGATCGATGCCGCCATCAGCCGGGCGAGATCGGCCGCAGCCTCGGGCTTGTCGAGCCCCTGATCCCAGGACTCAATCAACAGGTTCCGCGCCGAGGCATCGGTAAAATCGGCGTGGACGTTGAGTACCGGCACCTGAAAGGAATCCGGATCGGGCAGGCGGATGATGCAGATGTCGCTGACCACCCGCGCCGCCCCGGTCGCGGCCTTGATCCGGTCGCGCAGGTGGACGAGATAGTCGCCGTCGCGCAGCGGCTGGTCCCGCAGATCCCAGCTTGCCGGCAGCGGATCCGGGACCAGCATGAAGCCTTCGTTCGCGAAGGACAGGCCGGTCGCCCCGCGTGCGTCGGTGATCGTCACGTTACGCGGGTCCAACACTATGCGCGAGCGATCGCGATGGGTGGTGTGGAAGAAGGGTCGCTCCGCCTGCTCGCCCAGATAGTTCATCTGAGCAATCACCGGCGGGATAGTCGACGGGTCGGCCATGGCCTTCACTTAGGCCGGGACCGGAATATTGGAAAGTTCAGTAGCGGTGGCTCAGCGTCACGCCGATGGTGCGTGGCTGCAACGTGCTCTCGGTGTAGAGCAGCGTATCGGCGTCCATATGCTCGCGGTGCAGCCGCGGCGTCGCATCGAACAGATTATCGACGAACAGCGACAGGTCGAGCGACTGCCAGCGCACGCCCGCACGCAGGCTGACATCGGTCAGCGCGCTCGGCTGGGTCGCGCCCGGGTCGAAGATCACGGTGCCCGGATCCTGAGTCGAGAGCCGCCGGCGGTTGGCGCT
>Ga0068855_100001163_pt1 | contig 32612 bp, 36 predicted proteins | sample KBSCornC52_FD_66592 | JGI IMG/M metagenome (GOLD analysis project Ga0068855, IMG submission 66592) | Corn rhizosphere microbial communities from Kellogg Biological Station, Michigan, USA - KBS Corn C5-2 | ecosystem: Host-associated > Plants > Roots > Rhizosphere > Soil ...
GTAGCCCTCATCGCGGAAGCAGACCGCGATGAGGGTGTCGCCGGCCAGCGTGGAGGCGTGCGACGAGAGCGTGACCGTGGCGAACTCGGCCGAGCCAGTGGTGACCCCAATGAACGACACAGGTCACCCGCCCCCGCGACGGCGAAGGCGCTTGCCGACGTAGAGCGCCACCGGCACCGACACCACGCACCAGGCGGCGAGCCCGATCAGGACCCATGCGAGGACGGACACCGCCCACCCCCCTCGCGTCTCGACCAGGGAACGGAGGGGGGCGGGCGGGGCCGGGTCAGGCGAGCGAGATCGTGATCGAGCCCGCGGCGAAGGAGAGGGTGTCGCCGGCGTTGGTGGTCTTGCTGGTGATCGTCCCGAACCACTTGCGGATCGGGGTGCCGGCGGAGTCCCAGATCTCCACGGCGACGACCGTGGTGGCGGGCATGCCGGTGTAGTTGACGGCCGAAGTGGTCGTCACGGAGCCCGCCGACGCGGTGCCCAGCGCGGCGGTGAGGGACTGGCCGCCGGCCGTGTAGGAGCCGCCGGTGACCTCGGTGCCGTTGGCGGTGGCCGTCGGCGTGGTGGTCATCAGCCGCAGCTTCACCGGGCTGACGGTCGCCGTGTAGGTCGCTGCGGCCAGGCTGGCCTTGAGCAGGTTGTTCGCTTCGGTCTGGTCGATGTTGGCCATGTCCGGCCTCTCCTTCTCGGTCTGGAGCGGCGACCGGGAAGTCGCCGGGCACGCTGATCACCCGGGGCGCGCGAGGCGCCCCGGGTGCGGGTGAAGCGGGGGGTTGGCCGTCAGGCCGTGACGCCGTGCAGGTGGAGCTGGAACTCGCGCCCGGTCTTGTCGCCGGCGTCCTTGCGGGCGGTGGCGCACAGCGGGCACCCGAGGGGGGCGCAGCAGTCCATGTGCCGCTCGGTGCCCTCGCCCGACTGGGCGTTGAGGGTGAAGAAGTGCTTCGGGTGGTTGTCGGTCTGGCCGCACACGCCGCACGTGGTGACGTGGGTGGGCTCGGGCACGTCGGCGGCCGACAGGGCGGCGGGCGCGCCGCCGTCGACGACGGCGCCGTTGAAGGTGTCGACCTCGGCCTGCGACAGCGGCGCGGTGGGGGTGGGCTCGGTCATGACGGGTGTCCTCTCGCGGGCATGACGAAGACCCCCGACGCCAAGGCGGCGACGAGGGTCCGGGGGGTCGGGTGGGGGCCGGCGCTACTGGATGGCGCGGCTGAGGTAGAGCGTGCCGTCGCCGACGCGGATCTTGCGGTCGGCGAGCGGCGCGGCCGGGTCCTCCAGGTACAGCTGGTAGGGCGCGTTGGCGAAGCGCCACAGCAGCGTCTGGGCGGCGGTGACCGTCGGGATGAAGAACTGGCCTTGGAACTGCACCAGGCCCTGCTCGATGGTCGGGTTGTTCGACCAGGTGAACAGCGGTGCGCCGTCGCGGTCGGCGATGACGCCGGTCGCGATCATCGACGGCCCGAGGATCTTCGGGTTGCCGTCGGCGTCGACGATGGCGAAGGCCTCGCCCGGCCAGTCGGCCCCCTGGTCGAGGTACAGGTCCTTGTGGAGGGCGGTCACACCTCGCCTCCCTGGGCTGGCATCGTGGCGGTGCCCTGGGGGCCGGTCGCGGGCACGCGCGCCTCGGCGATCGCGGCGAGCGCGGCGGTGAGGGCGTCGGCGGTGACCGCCGGGGTGGCGAGCGCGGGGGCTGCCGCGGCCAGTCGGTCGATCTCCTCGTAGACCATCGCGCGGATCACGCCGCGCACCCCGTCCCAGGTGATGCGCCCGACCGGGGAGACCCGGGCGCGGGCGGCGAGGGTCCCCGCGACCGCCAGCACCAGTGCCAGCACGGTGCCGATGAGGTCGATCGTCTTGTCGGGGATCACGAGCCAGCCTGCGGCGGCGGTGGCGTAGAGCAGCGTGGTCACGGCGTGCGCAAGCACGACCGGCTCGCTGGCGCCCTGGCCGCCGGTGTCGAGCCGGTGCTGCCCCGCGGTGACGTCGGGCAGCGGGCCGCTCATCCGGCGGTCGGCGAGTCGTCAGCGGTGCCGTCGGGGCGGAGCCGGCACAGCCGCTTGGAGCGGCGGTCCAGCTCGTCCCAGGTGACCTTCTCGACCCACTGCTCGACGGCGAGGCCCTTGTCGATCGCGGCCTGCGCCGACACGACCTCGCTGTCGCCGAGGCCGACCAGGACGCCGCCGGACAGGATCGCGGTGATGACCTGGGGCTTGGTCTTGTCGGGCTGGTAGCGGATGTACATCTCGTCCTCCTGGGCGGGCGGCCGCCTCGGGGCGGGCCGGGCTGCGGGCTCGTGGTCGCCGGTGACCGCGGCCATGAACCGGTCCCACGGGAACCCGGGGCCGGGGTCGCTGTGCGTGCTCTGGTGCCAGGCCTTGCTGACGTCGACGTGGCCGCAGATGCCGTGCCGGCCGGCGAGCAGGTCGGCCGAGGTGAGCCGCACGAGGGGGATGCCGAACCGATCGCACAGCTCCCGGGTGCGTGCCGCGGCCCGCGCGACCGCCGGCCACACGTCGTCGGCGAGCCACTGCTCCCGGGTGTAGCTCTGCCGGTAGTCGCCGCCCTCGGCGCAGATCTCGATGCCGAGGCTGTTGACGTTGGGCGGGGCGTGGTAGGCGACGGTGGTGTCGGGCACGCAGTGCTGCTCGCCGGCGACGTCGCAGACGTAGTGCGCCGACCCGCCGGCGGATCCGCCGGCGAAGTAGTGCGCCGTCGACAGCGCGAGCCCGGCCGCCGAGGCATGCGGGTAGCCCACCTCGGGGCAGGTGGCGTGGATGACGACGCGGGTCGGGTGCGGGTTGTCGCCGACAGCGCGGGAGCTGTTCAGGGCGCGCACGCCGATCGCGGGCTCGGCCATGGCAGATCTCCGATCAGGCCGCGAGCTCGGCCCAGACGATGACGCTGGACAGGTAGTTGTGGTGGGCCGCGTCCAGCTCGCCGCCGCACGTGATCAGGCGCAGCGTCGGGCCGGGAGTGGGCCCGTAGACCTCTTCCGTCGGGAAGGCGCTCTTGGGCACGGTCGCGGTGCGGGTGACGACGAAGGTGACTGTCGACCCGTCGGAACGGTCGACCCGGATCTGGTCGCCGACCTTGACCTGCTTGAGCCGGTAGAAGATGCCGGGGTGGCCGTGGCTGTCGACGTGCCCGAGCAGCACTGCCGGGCCGGGCGCGCCCGGCTTGGACGAGCCGCGGTACCAGCCGGCCTGCATCGGCGTCGCCAGTGACGGCACCTCGACGGTGTGGTCGGCGTTGAGCCCGAGGCTGATCAGGCTGGAGTGGGCGTCGATCGCGGGCACCGTGACGGAGACGGGGTCCGCGACCGACGCCGCCGCCAGCGGGGCCGGCGCGGCCGAGCTCGTGGACGCCGCAGGCGAGGCTGGCGGCGCCGGAACGGCCATCGAGCTACGAAGGGCCACGCCACCGATCACGGCCAGGCCGGCCAGGATGACCGCCAGCACGCCGTAGGTGGCGACCCTGCCAGGGGCCCTGTGCACGAGGGGTCTACTCCTCGCCCGTGTCCGGCGCGCCGACCGGGAACCGGGCGGCGGGCGCCACGACGACGGTGGTGGGCGGCGGCACGACGACCGTGGTGGACGGCGGCGCAACCGTGGTCGGCGGCGGCACGACCGTGGTCGGCGGCGGCGCGACGGTGGTCGGCGGCACCACGACCGGCGTGCAGGCCGCGACCTTCGCCTCGAGCGCGGCCTTCAGGGCGGCCTCGGCCTTGGTGACGGCGTCGAGCGCGTCGGAGGGGACGGCGTCCTTGGCGACCTGGGCCAGTGCGGCGACGAGGGCCTTCGTGGCGGTGTCGACAGCGACGATGAGGGCCGGGGTGCCGGGGTGCGCGGCGAGCGCGGCGACAGCGTCGGTGAGGTTCTTCTGCGCGGTGGTGACGGCGACCTGGTCGGCGGCGAGGGCGCTCTGCAGGCCTGCGAGGTGGTCGGAGGCGGCGACCGCGGTGCGGGCGGCGGCAGACACGCGCGCGATCGCCTCGGCGCAGCCCACGGTGTCCGGGCCGACCGGGGCGGCGGCCATCGCGGGCGCGCCGGCAAGTAGCGCGGTGGCCGCGATGCCAGCGACGAGCAGGGAGTAGCGCTTCATGGAGAGGCTCCTGTCGGGAGGCTTTCAGTTGGATGGGGGAACTCCGCCGGGGTCGCCCGTGGCGGGCGGGGCGGTGGGTGGATCGGTGGTGGGGGGAGGCGGCTGGGTGTCGTCGACGCACCCGCTGCCCACCCGCCCATCGGGGTAGGTCACCCGGTCGCGGTGCTGGCCGGGGTCGCACTGGGTGCCGTCGCGCCCGGGTGGGCCGGCGGCGGGCGGGTGAGCGGCCAGATAGGCGGCCACCACGGCCGCTACCTGCGCATCTGTTGCCGAAGCGCCCGGCTGTCCGTCGCGCCCGGGTGCGGGTGGGTGGGCGGCGAGGTAGCCCGAGACGGCGGCCGCGATCTCGTCGGCGGTGGGTGGCCGCCCGGGTGTCGGCGGGTGATCGGTGAGGTACTGGGCGACCGCGGTGGTGATCTCGGCGAGGGTGGGTGGGCGCCCGGCGGGTGGCGGGTGGGCGGCCATGTACTGGGCGACGGCGGTGGCGATCGCGGCCGGGCTGGCCGCCTCGGCGGCCGGCACCACGATCGGGGCCGCCTTGACGACGGCGGCCTGCTGGCAGGCTCCGATCGCCTCCAGCTGGGCGGCGGCGTCGCCGCCTGCGCGGCACGCGGCGGCCACCTGATCGGCGAGGCTGGTGGCCTGCTGGGCGGTCGCGTCGCGCTGCTGGGTGGCGGCGTTGGCCTGGTCGTTGGCGGCGGCGGCGTTCGTGTCGGCACTCTTCGCGTGGTAGGTGAGCACGATGCCGGCGACCATCAGGAATGCGCCGAGGATCGTCAGCCCGGTGACCCTGCTCGACGTGACCGCCGTGCGGGTGGCGGTGATGCGCTCGCGGACCTTCTCGAACGCCGACTCGAAGGCCATCGTCAGTCCCCCACTCCGGTGCAGTCCCGCAGGACGAGGGGGTGCGCGTTGCGGGCGGCGATGCGGTCGCGCACGGCCTGGGCGTAGGTGGCGGCGGCGCGCTCCCGATCGGCGGCGGTGCCGCGCGCGGAGAGCAGGTTGAGCTGGGCGACGTCGAGGTCGCCGGTGGCGTCGCTGAGCGCGGTCACCGCCACCCGGAAGTCGGTATTCGACTGGATCTGGCACGCCGCGACCGCGGCCAGGCCGCGCTGCGCCGCGTATGACTCGTACGTGGCGTACGCCGCCATCAGCAGGAGGAGGACGCCAAGGACCGTTCGGCCGAGCTCTCCGAGGCGGCGGGCGCGAGGCCCTGGCCGTCGGACGTGCCGTTGCGGGGCCACGGGTCACCTTCCGGGTCGTTGGAGCGGTGCCGGGGGCGCGGCGGCGGCCACCGGTCGTCGGAGTAGCCGCCTCGGTCGTCGCGGCGGTCGCGGCCGTTGGGGCCGCGGTACGGGTCGGGCGTACGGCGCTGGTGGTCGCGCCGCGGGGGGTCGCGCCGCGGGGGCGGCATGACCGGGCGCGGCGGCGGATCGCCGTCGTCGTCGCCGTCCTCGTCGTCGTCGCCGCCCTTGCGGCTGAGCGCGAACGCGCCGCCGACGACCGCAATGAAGATCCCGTTGATCGACACGTCGGAGTGGTAGTCCGGCACGACAAACTGCGCCCCGAAATTGATCACCCAGACGATCGAGACGGTCACGAGAATCGCATTCGCGAGTCGCCGCGGGAGCAGCACTGCGGACCCCCCGTCGCAGTTCGTTGGGGCGGGAAGATCAGCGCAGCTGCTCGACGTTGAAGCGGCACCGCACGTCGGGCTGGTCGACCGAGGTGTCCTGGCTCGACGAGGCCGGGTGCCAGCCCTGGATGGCGACGATGTCGCCGACGTTGAGCTCCAGCTGCACCGTGTGGCACGGCGTGGTGTTGAAGCCGATGCTGATCACGGGGTCGAAGTTCGCGGTGCCGATCACCGGGTCGCCGTTGAAGGTGATGCGGCAGCCGACGCCGCCGCCCGAGGCGGAGAACCCGGGGAACGCGACACTGCCGCTGATCTTGTAGGTGCCCTTGCGGCGGCAGGTGTAGAAGCGGCCGTTGTTGCGGTCGTGGCCCTGGTCGGTGTCGATCACCACGGTGTCGAACCGCAGGTCGGCCCAGACCAGCGCGAGGATCGTCTGCGCCACCGACTGGAACGACGTGTAGCAGGCGTGCTTCACCAGGCCCACCCAGGTGCCCGGGGTGCCGCCTGAGACGCACACCCACACCGCGGCCGACTGGTCGATGACGAAGTCGCCGCGGAAGTAGGTTCCGATGATCGGCGGCCCCGAGCTGGTGCCGCCGACGAATCGCGTCGCTGAGACGGCGCCGTCGGTCGGGGCGGGCTGGCCGAGGGCCGGCGTGAACGGCGGCCGCCACTGACCGGGCGAGCCGGCCTGGTAGCAGATCCACATGTTGCCGGTCTGGTCGACGACGAAGTCGCCCGCGAGGAACGAGCCCGAGGTCGGGGCGCCCTGGACGGTTCCGCCGACGAAGCGGGCGGCGGCCAGGGCGCCGGTCATCTTGCGGGGCTGCCCGGCGACGTCGGCCCAGCCGACGCCGTTCGGGAGGCCGGCCGACGACACCAGCGCCTGACCCTCGGCGCCGACGGGCAGGTTCGTTACCGCGCCCGGACCTGACCCGATGATCAGGTCACCGGCGGCGAGGATCGTGCTGGTGAGGGTGTCGGCGTTGAGCGTGATCCAGCCGCCGCCCCAGTCGTAGTAGATGCGGCCGTTGTCGGTGCCGAAGTAGAAGCGGCCGTGTTCGCCGGCGGGCGGGCGGGTTGCGGCGGTCCCTTCCAGGTAGACCGCGGCGATGGTGTCGAGCGCGACGGCCAGGCGCTGGAAGTCGCCCGGCACGTTGTTCGTGTCGCTGCCCGTCGGGTACGGGATCGCCATGCGCGGGGTGGTGGCGGCCATGCGGGGATGCCCCCCTTCTCTGGTCGTTCGGTCAGGGGGTGAGCGACTGGATCTCGATGCCGGCCATCGACGCCTTCTGCCCCGTCGGGGACGACACGCCGAAGGTCTGCGTGCCTTGCGTGGGGGCGGGCTGGTAGCCGAAGTACATCGTCGAGCTGTTCGGGTAGAGGCCCTCCTGCACGTTGCCAGCGCCTCGGTAGGTCGGGGTGCCGGGCGCGACGTTGTTCCAGTCGGCCGCCATCCACGAGACGACGCTGTTCTTCTGGGCGGTGCTCACGGTCTGCGAGCAGGTCGTGTTCGACTGGCTCGAGCCGATCGCTGGCGACGCCGCGAGGGCGGCGTTGGTCCAGCGCTCGACGACCATCGCGCGCCGGCCGGCCGACCCGCCGAACGCGACGGACACGGTCATGGCGGCTGGGCTGCTCCCGACGACCGCGGTGGCGAGCTTGCCGGGCGCGTTGGAGCTCGCGGTCTGGTTGGCCCGCGTCGTCCAGGTCAGGCTGCCGCCGCTGATCGTGCCGATGGTTGTCGGGGTGTCGTCGGCGTAGACCTTGACCACCAGCACCTCGCCGGCGGCGGGGGTGAAGCTGGGGGTCGTGAGGGCGGACGTGCCCGATGAGGTGTCGGGCACGTAGTACGACTGGACGAGCTGCGGGTACCCCGACGGGGTGCCCGCGGCGGCGAGGCTGCCCGCGCCGGCCAGGGTGGCGGCGTCGGTCTGGGTGGCCTGCGCGTTGGCGCCGAGAGCACCGGCGCCGGCCAGGGTGGCGGCCGTGGGCACCAGCAGGCCGCCCGGGTCGAACACGCTGGCGCCGGCCAGGGTGGCGGTCGCGTTGTCGACGACGACCTGCCCGGCTGCGGACAGCGAGCCGGCGCCGGCGAAGGAGCGGCTGCTCGACACCAACGCCTTCGGGGCGAGCCCGAGAGCGCCGGTGCCGACGAGCGGGGCCTGGCCGGCGACGACCATCACGAACAGCAGCCCGGCGGGCTTGGCGGCCTGCACCGCGGCCTTCACCGCGAGGGTGTCAGGGATGAACGTGTTGTAGTTCGTCGCGGCCGCCGCGAGCAGCGGGTATGTCGGGTAGGTGGCGGTCTCGTCGGCGTAGGTCTTGACCAGGGCGGCAGCGGTCGCGACGGTGACGGTGAAGTGGTACGGGTCGGGGCTGCGCTCGGTGATCGTGGCGTGCTGGCCGGGGATGAGCACCGACTCGGCGGCCGCCAGCACCGCGGCCAGGGTGCCGCGGGCGAAGCCGGCCTTGGCGTCGATCTGGGCGCGCTGAGCGGCGTCGGACTTCGACGGGTCGGCGCGCACCCCGATGAACTGGCCCAGCCACGGCAGGGCGTAGGTCGGGGCCCGGCCGGTGTCGACGGCCTGGGACCAGCCGGGCCCGTCGGGGGTGTCGCGCACGAGGTCGTCGAGCTGCTGCAGCATGTGGCCGGCGGCGGCGTCGACGAAGGTGCGCAGCGGGTAGCCGAGCGCGGAGTCGCCCGTGCGGAGGTGCGCGAGCTCCCCGTACAGCACGAGGCCGGCCGGGGTGGGGTCGTTGCGGGGCGGCGGCCCGGGCGGCAGGCCGCCGCCGGGGGGCGGCAGCTCCGAGCCGGGGGGCGGCGGCGCCGGGCGCACGCCGGGGTAGGCGGTGAGCTGGCTCGTGCCGGCGAAGGTCGCCGACAGCAGTCCGAGCGGGGTGCGGGCGGTCGCGGCGGCGCCGAACCCACCGGCGCCGGCCAGCGTGACCGACCCGAGGGTGACGCCGGCGACGGTGCCGGCGACGGAGATGAGCACCGCGATCGTGGCCGATTGGGACGACTGGGTGAGGGTCGCGATGGGCTGCTGGGCGCCGCCCGAACAGTTCGGGTTGAAGGCGATGCCGTCGCCGGCGGCGTTCGTCAGGAACGTGTAACCGCTGGTGACGCCGCCCTGGTGGAGGGCATTGGCGGCGGCGGAGACGGAGTGGCCGAAGTAGAGCTGCCCGGCGGCGGTGGGCACCAGTCGGGGGTAGGTCGCCAGCGTCGACGACGAGTTCTGCAGCTGGCCCCAGGCGCCGGCAATCCACTGGGTGGCCGAGCCGAGGCCGGCCGTGAACTCCTGCACGTCGATCTCGGTGTAGGAGTTGCCGGCGCCGCCGGTCATGCTCAGCACGACCGGGTCGCCCGAGCCGACGTTGGCGACGACTGCAGCCCAGATCTGCTGGATGTCGCCCTGCGCGGTGAACGGGCCGGCGACGCGGGTCCAGCCGATTGCGTTGCCACCCGACACGGCGGTGACCTGCACCGGCGACGTGGTCAGGGTGCTGACCAGCAGCAGGTTCCCGATGGCGTGGGTGGTGACGGCGCGGGTGGTGGCGCCGTTGGCGGCCACGGACTGCAGTGCACCGACGGGAGAGATCGACACCCGTCACCACCTCGCCCTCTGGATCGGTGAGGCGCGAGCAAGGGCGGGGTCGGGTCAGGTCAGGGCGACCGAGGTGGTGATGTTGATGGCGCCCGGCTGGGGCAGCGGGATCGGGCCGGCCAGGGTGGCGTCGGCCGCCGACATCGCACCGGCGCCGATCCCGATGGTCAGGCTGGCGACGTAGCGCACCCCGGGGATGTCGTCGAGGATGCCGCCGACGGTGAGGTAGCGGACGACGGTGGTGTTGGTCCAGGCGAGGTTGGGGCCGCCCCAGTTCGCGGGCGACAGGTAGGCCTGCAGCGCGGCGACGGCGGCCGCGGTGACGCCGTCGGGGTCGTAGCCGGGCGCGCACACCAGCGACGCGGTGACCTTGACCGTGGAGTAGGTCGGGTCCATCACGTTGACCACGAAGTTGATTTCGCGCTGGGCCTGCAGCGCCGTGGTGACGGCGGCCTTCACCGAGGACGAGAGCGCGTTGCCGTTGGCGTCGACCACCCCGACCGCGACCATGCGGGCGTTGTTGTAGCTGGAGTCGGCCGGGTTGTAGCCGTCGAGGGCGGCGGCGCGGGTCACGCCGGGTACGTTGCGGGCCAGGGCGGCGAAGTCGGCTGGCAGGATCGGGCGCGGCGCGAGCAGGCGTAGCTCGTCGGAGAGCCGGTCGAGGTAGTCGGACTGGGTCTCGGTGTCGGCGCCCCCGGCGCTGGTCGTGGTCGATTGGACGCTCACGACGAACGCGAGCGCATCGACGAGGCTGAGCGCGGCCGGGGCCAGGCCGTTGCCCTGGGTGCCCGGCAGGACCGCCTGCAGTGCGATCGCCCCGGCGGGGGTGACCGACTGCCCGGCGGGCACGGTGTAGTCGGCGACCGTCTGGAAGAGCATCGTCTGGCGGGCGCTGATCGAGTAGGCGACGGTGGTGCCGGCGGGGATGAGGTGCCCGGCGGTGTCGTTGAGCGTCCACGTGCTGTTCATGCCGGCGGCTGCGCCCTGCTCGGCGGGGAGTCCGAGTAGCCGGTTGCCGAAGTACTGGAAGATCGCCAGCGGCACCTGCGCGGCCACGGTTGCGGTCTCGGCGCACATGCGGGCGAACGCGCGGATCATCCAGACCTCGAGGTGGCCCTCGCGGGCGACCCATCCGGGCTGCTGCAGGGCGAGGTAGGCCAGCGCGTCGGCGGCGAGCTTGTCGGGGTCGGTGGTGACCGGCAGTGCGATGTAGCCGGCCGACCCTGCGACGGACTGCGCGGGCGTGGTCAACGGTGCTCCTCAGGGATCTTCGCGATGATCGAGGTTGAGCCATCGCTGCCCGGGGTGACGGTGAGCTGGGTGCCGATGGCGCGGGGTTCCCAGCGGGCCAGTGCCGCCTGGATCTGCGCGATCACCCGGGATTCGCTGGTGAATGTCACGTCCGGGATGCCGTAGTCGAACTGCTCGATGCGGGTGCCCAGCGGTGTCGACAGCAGTACCCGTACGCACTGCGACAGCTCGCCGATGGTGTCCTGCTCGACGACCGCGGCGGCGCCGGTGGCGTCGTACTGGAAGGGGATGACGAAGTGGTTGACGGCCACGGTGGCGCCCCCTTCTCGTGCTTATGCGGGCTCGATGAGGCCCCGCGGGTCCAGGTCGTGGCCGCGGTCATGGTCGGCGGCCTCGGCGGCCGGGGCGGGGGGCTCGCTGGGGGCGCCGTGGCCGTGGCCGTGGCCGACGTCGGCCGGCCCCGGCTCAGGCGCAGGGGGTGGGATGAGGTCGTCGCTGTAGAGCGGCACCAGCGCGTGCAGGAGTGCGATCGCGTCGTCGTAGGTCGGGGCGCTCCCGAACGGGATCAGCCACACCTCGCCGCAGCGGCGGCAGTACAGGTGCGGGACGCGGTGGCCGCTGGCCGAGCGGACGCGGGTCGCGCCCTCGCTGGACTCTTGGGGGTTGTTGCTGATCGCCTCGTCGATCGCGAGCGTGTGACCCAGGCGCTTGCAGTCGTCGCGACGGACCGCGCGGCGCGCAGCCTCGGTGATCTCCATCGGCCCCCCTCTCAGTACCAGATCGCGAACATGAGCGGGGCGTAGGCCGGGCGAGCATCGAACGCTGTCGCAGCGGGGAGCGCGACCCGGTGCATCGTGTGCGAGCCGGCGGAGTTGTCGATGGCGAACACGGCGACGGCGCCGTGGCCGTGGTTGCCGGAGTCGACGCCGCCCGAGTTCCACGGCGACACCCCGTAGTCGGGGCCGCGGGCGGCGATCACCTGGTCACCCGGGAAGTGGCCGCCATGGTTGCCGCCGCTGGGAACGGTGCCGCCGGTGAGGTCGTGGTGGTGGTTGCCGTGGGTGTCGACGGTGATCTGGTGGTCGTGGTCGGGGAGGTTGGCCGTGAGCAGCGTCTTCAGGGTGGATCCGCCGACGCCGCCGAGCGCGTAGGTGTCGGCGCCGAGGGTGCCGACGCCGACCGGGACGCGGCCTGACAGGTTCGGCAGCACGAACGTCGTACTGCCGTCGCCGGCGCCGAACAGGTTGGTCGCGACCAGGCTCTTCGCCTGCGCCCACGCCCACAGCGCCGGGTACGCGGACCGCAGCACGGTCTGCCCGACCAGGGCAAGTTGGTTCGGTTTCAGCGCGAGCGACAGCTCGATGTCGCCGACGGGCTTGTCCTGGCTGGAGCGCCACCCGCCCGGGGAGCCGGCTGTGCGGCAGATCCACAGCAGGCCGGACTGGTCGACGACGAAGTCGCCGACGCGGAATGTGCCGGTGGTGGGCGGGCCCGAGGTGGTGCCGCCCACGTAGCGGGTCTCGGCGGGGGCGCCGGGCAGCTGCAGCGGGGTGCGGGGGGCATCAGCCCAGGCGGCGACGTAGGGGCGGGTGAGGTCGTCCCCGACGAAGCCGACCAGGCACGCGGAGTTGACCGGGGGATACCCCTGGATCGGCCACGAGTAGCGGCACGGCCCGAACGACCAGTCGGGGTGGAACGTCGGGATCGTCACGAACAGGCCGTCGGTGTCGGCCGACAGCACCAGCGCCTCCTGCAGGCCGGGCAGGGCCTGCGTCGGGGCGGGCTGCTGGTTGATCACGAAGTTCAGGTCCGAACCGATCTCGCCCACGGGCCATCCTTCCCGGGGTCAGTTGCTCGCCTGGAAGGACACGGTGTGCGTGTCGCCGGTGCCCGTGTCGGTCGGGGCGGGCTCGGGCAGGGTCGGCTGGCTCCTGACCAGGCTGACCGCGGTCGCCTCCCGGTACAGGTCGCGGGAGATCTCCGAGACGATCCAGTCGCCCGAGCCGGCGGCCAGGTTGCGCGCCGCCACCCGGGCGCCGAGGCCGGCCGTCCAGCGGGCGGCGTAGGTCGCGACCTTCGCCGTGGCGACGGGCTTGCCGATGTCGTGGTCGAAGTCGATCGTGTCGACCGCGTCGCTGTACTCGCCGATCTGCATGGCGGGGGCGTAGCCGAGCAGCCACGAGTCGGGCCCGAACCACACGCTGACACCGTCGGAGAAGCACCGGTACCCGACGTCGGAGGCGATCCGCACCAGGCACGCCCACGAGTCCTCGTCGGTGGCGTTGGAGGTGCCGCGGGTGAGCGGAACGAGCGCCTTCGGGGTGTTCGGGGCGACGATCGCGGGGATGCCGGCGGCGCGCAGCAGCTGCTGCGCGAACTGCACCCGCGTGGTCACCCCGGAGGCGGCCGCGAGCTGCCCGGTCTGCGCGCGCAGCTTCGCGACTACGGCATCCTCGTAGGTGCCAGAGATGACGTCGCCGGCCTTGTTGACCTGCACGAGCTTGAAACGCACCGGCGGGTTGGCGCCGGTGTCGATCGTGACCGCCTCATTGAGGATCGGGCTGGCCATCATGACGCGGGCCGGGTCGATGAACGACACCTTCAGCGTGGCGGCCTGCGTGATCGAGCGAGACAGGCTCGCCCCGGTGACCAGGTCGCCGCTGTAGGAGGCGAGGGTGCGGCCGTACTCGACGACGGTCATCCGCTCGGGCTTGATGCCCGACAGGGCCGGGCTGTTGGCCTGCCCGATCAGGGTCGCCGTGGCCTCGGATGGGCCCGGCAGCAGCGGCGAGGTCACGGCAGCAGGATCCGGCGGCCGGGCAGCACGCTGAGCGGGTCGCGGATGCCGTTGAGGATGGCGATGATGTTGGCCTTCTTGTAGTCGCCGAGCTCGCGAGCGGCGATGCGGGCGAGGGTGTCGCCGTCGCGCACGAAGTAGGCGCGGCCGCCGCCCAGCGTCGGCAGCAGCTGCGCAAGCTGCGGCAGCGCCGCGGACACGACGGTGGCGGCGCCGGCCGGGTTGTTCGGGATGCTCGCGACGAACTCCGCGAGCTGCGTGGTGACCTCGCTGGCGACCGCGGCCGGCGCGGCCGACAGCAGCGACGGCAACTGCTGGATCAGCTCGGCCAGCTGGGCGGGCACCTGGGCGCCGGTCTGCGACAGGACGCTCAGCGCCGCGGACAGCTGCGCCGACAGGGTCGGGGTCGGCGCGGTGACGATCGCGCCCGCGTGCTCGACGAGGGTCAGCACGACGTCCTGCTGCACGAGCGCGCCGTCGCGGCGGCGCATCTGCTCGGTACCCCAGGCGATCGTGATCGCCACCCACTCGGCGACCCCCGACTGGTCGACCGGGCCGACCAGGCTCAGCAGGGGCGGCTCGCCGGTGGCCGCGGTCGGGCGCATCCACCCCGACACCAGGGCGACCTGATCCTCGATGGAGACGTCGTTGTCCGACCCGTCGAGGATCACGGGCAGGGTGAGCTGCATCAGGGAGTCGGCGGTGAACTCCAGGAACGCCTTGCGGCGCGGGCGGGCGACCGCGGTCCAGACCGAGCCGCCCGACCCGTACTGCGCGAGCTGTCCGACGTCGGCCAGGCCGAACCCGACCGTCGGGCCGGCCGGCCGGATCGGGGTGATGAACAGGTCAGGCTGCGGCACTGGTCATCACCCCTTTCCCGGTCAGCGGCGTGCGACGGCGTCGGAGATGCCCTGCTTCACGGCCTCGTACGCCTCCTGGGCGTTGACGACCTTGTTCAGCACGACGGCGCCCGGGTGGACGTGCACCACGGTGGATCCGGGGATCGTCGGGCCGCCACTCGGGCCGCCGGTGCGGCGCCGGGCGGAGGTGTCATCGGCGGACATGACGGTGCCGCTCTGCGTCGGCACGAACAGCTCCGGGCCGCGCTCACCCACCAGGTAGCTCTGCCCGGCGGTCACCGGGCCCCCGTCGGCGCGGGGGGTGAGCGGCGGCGCGAGCCCGCCACCGGAGTACCAGCCGTAGGCCTGCTCGTGGGCCAGCGCCCCGGCCGGGGAGCCGTAGCGGCTCGCGATGTAGTTCAGACCGGCGGTGGTCTGCGCGGCCGGGTCCGACGTCTTGGACGCCCCGTACGCGCCCCACGTGGAGTCGAGGAACTGGAACATGCCGTAGGCGGTCGAGGTCGGGTTCTGCGCGTTGTTGCGGAACCCGCTCTCCCGCATCACGACCGCGTACAGCGCGTCCCACTGGGCGCCGGTCCAGCCGCGCGCCGCCGCCATCGACTGCACCAGGGCCGCGTTGCCGCCGACCGCGGCCGGCGCCGAGCCGACCGGGCCGCCGACCGCGTTGGCGGCGGCGGCCAGCATCGCGTTCCACCAGTCGGTGATCTTCTGGACCAGGCCGTCGACCGCCTTGCCTGGGACCTTCACCAGCATCTGCGCGATCGGCGACGACGCCGCACCCTCGGCGCCGGTGATCACGCCACCGAGCCACGCCTTGATCTTCCCGACCGGGTCGGACAGGAAGTCGCCGATCGACCCGACCGCCGAGCCGAGCCAGCCGAGGATGGTCGACCCGACCCCGCCGGCGCTGCCGCCGCTGCCGCCGGCCACCGGCGCCGGGTTGCCGACCACGCCGCCGCCGGCGAAGTTGCCGAGCACGGTGGCGGGGCGGCCGCCGCTGGCTGCGGCGTTGAGCGCGAGGATGGTCTGCGGGCCGATCGCCGCGACGAGCTCGGGGACGAGCACGGCCTCCCCGGGGGAGAGCATCGCGGGAACGGTGTCGCGGCCCGGCGCGTAGCCGCCGATCACGCCACCGCCGGCGAACTGCGGCGCATCGGGCAGGTGCCCGAGCCCGACGAAGTCGGCAACCCCGTCCCACACGGCCTTGATCCCGTGGGTGTAGACGGTGTCGACCACCCAGTGGATCGGGACGGCGACTGCCTGCTCGACGCCGGTCCAGACCTGACCGATGATCTTCTGGGCGTCGTCGAACGCCTGACCGAGCACCTTGAGTGCGACGCCGATCGGGTCGAAAACGTTCGTCTTGATCCAGTTCCAGGCGGTGCCGATGGCATCTTTGATGCCATTCCAAACAGGCACGACGTACGTCTGCCAGAGAACCTGGAAGCCGATACCCATCAGCGTGACGGCCGTGCTGATCGGCGTGAAAACGTTGGCCTTGATCCAGTTCCACGCCGTTCCGATGGCCGCCTGAATGCCATTCCACACCGGGACGACGTATGTCTGCCAGAGAACCTGGAAGCCGATCCCCATGAGCTGGAGGCCGACCTTTATCGGCGTGAAAACGTTGGCGTTAAGCCAATTCCACACCACATTGGAGATGTACATAATGCCATTCCAGGCTGGCTCAATGGCGTTTTTCCAGAGCCAAGTGGCCGCCATCCCCATGCCGTCGAAGCCGGGCTTGATGGTGTTCAGCCAGACCGCATTGACGATCGCAGCGAGAACGTTCCACGCGATGACGAATGGTGACACCAGCACGGTCCACACGACCGCGATCAGGATGCGCACCGCGAGCCCGATAGCCGAGAACACGGGCGAGAGCACGTTGTCCCACAGCCAGCTGGCTGCCGCGCCGATGGCCTGCCAGGCCGTGACGAAGGCGCCCTTGACGGTCTCCCACAGGCCAACGAAGAAGGCCGAGATCGGCCCCCAATTGTCGATGATGAAGTAGGCCGCCACGGCGACCGCTGTGACTACGGCAATGATCGCCAGCATGATCGCCTACAGCGGGGCGCCGGCCACGGTGACGGCCAGTGCGCTCGATGCCCACCCATAGAAGGCGACGGTGAGCGCCACGACCGAGGCGACCATGATGCCGCCCAGCACCCCGGCCAGGGCCATCGCGACGGTCTGGTGCTGGCTCAGCCAGGTCGCGCCGTCGGCGATCCACCCGACGAGCACGGTCAGCGGCGGCAGCAGGTAGGTGCCGATGCTGATCGCGAGCGACCCGAGGGCCGAGCCGGCCTGCGACAGCTTGACGTTGAGCGTCTCCTGGATCTCGGTCCAGCCCTTGACGTCACCGGAGGCGTCCTTGGTGGCGTTGCGGATGACGTCGATGTCGTTGGTCGTGGTGGAGGTGTTCTCCCCGGTGAGCATCAGCGCGACGTTGAGGCCGGTCGCGTCGCCGGTCGCCCGGCGCAGCGCATCGGAGTAGGACTGCATGGCCGACATGCCGGTGACCTGCTGCGTGCCGACCTGGTAGAAGTTGGTCGCGAGGGTCTTGAAGCTGACCGCCTGGCTCGCCGAGATCGGGTCGAGATCCTTCGCGGCCTTCGTGTAGTCCTTGAGGCTGATCGACCCGTCGAGCAGCTTCCGGCCGAGGTCTTGCACAGGGCCCGGGAGGCCCTTGAGGGCGTTCTGGAGGTTGACGATGACCTTCTGGGCGCCGTCGCCCATGCCCTGCTGGATGCGTGTCGTGATCTCCAGCAGGGTCCCGGAGAGGCCCTTCGTGCCGAGGTCGCTCGACAGCTGCTGCGCGTTGATGCCCAGCGCGGCGAGCTCCTTGGCCTGCACCTGAGTCGGCGCGGCCATGTGCTTGATCACGTCGGAGAGGTTCTGCGTCGCCTGCTGCGCCGACATGCCGTGCACGGTCATCGAGGCGAGGTCGCCGAGGATGTCCTCGAGCGCGACATGGTTCGCCGAGGCGATCGGCAGCACCGACGACAGCGACCCGGACAGCTCCTCGAAGGTCATCTTGCCCTGCGAGGTGGCCGCGACCAGCTTGCTCGTGACGTCGGCCGAGTCGCTGGCCTTGAGGTGGTAGTCCTGCAGCACGCTGGTGAGGGCGTCGGCGACGACGGTCAGGTCGGCGTTCTCGGTCTTCGCGCCCTGCGCCGCCGCCTTCAACACGTCGAGGCCGGCGGCGCCGTGCTGCCCACCGGACTCGACCTTGTACATGGCGGTGGACAGCGCCTCGGCGCTGTAGCCGACCTCGCCGGCCATCTGCAAGATCCCCTGGCGGACCAGGTCCAGGTTCGACTGCGCCTCACCCGCCGAGGTGACCAGCCGCTCGGTGCTCTGCTGGAAGTCGGCCGCCATCTTGACCGAGGCCACGGTGACAACCGCGCCGATCGCGGCGACGCCGAGCGCGGCCGCCTTCATGCTCTTCGCGCCGGCCTCGGTGGCGGCGACCTTGCGCTCTTCGGCGGCGGCCACCTCAGCGGCGGCGGTGCTGGCCGCTGCGGCGCTCTCGGCGGCCGCCTGCACCTCGATCAGTGCCGCATCGCGGATCGCGAGGGCGGCCGCGGTCGCCGCGTCGGCCTCGGCGCGCTTCGCGGCGGCGAACTCCTCGCTGCCGGCCGCGGCGAGCGCCTCGGCCTCGGCACCGGCGCGCAGGGCCGCGTTGTAGTCCATCTGGGCTGCGACGGCGGCCTTCATGGCCGCCGCGAGCTCCTTCTGCGCGGCCTGGTTCTTGACCGTGGCAGCGGACATCTGCTCGCTGGGCGCGACGGTCGCCTTCGCCGACGCCGACATGGCGTCGAGGGCGGCGTTCGCCTCGGCCAGGCCGGCGACGTACTCGCGCTGACCGATCAGCACCATGCGGGCGCCGACGGTTTCGAGCAGGTCCATGCGGGGGCGCCCCTCTCGTCTCGGAGGGGCGCGCGGGTCAGCTGAACAGCTTCGCGATGGCGTCGCCGACGTGGCTGCCGATCGCCTTGGCGAGCTGGTTCAGCTCCTCGGTGCGACGTTCGTTGTGGAGGCGACGGGCCCGGGAGATCACCGCAGCCGCGATGGTCCAGTCGTCGCCGCCGAGAGCGAGGAACGTCATCGGGTCGCCGATCCCGAGCAGGAGGGCTTCGGCGGCGGCGTCGACCAGGCGCTCAGGGTCGCTGTCGCCGCCGCCGCTCAGGAGTCCGAAAAATCCTTGTTCTGGTTCGGCAGCACCATGCCCGACCACTGCAGCAGCTTCGTGGCGGTGGAGGTGACGTCGGCCTCGGTGAGGTAGAGCGCCCGCACGACGGCGATCGCACCGGCGTGCTCGTCGAGCCCGAGGCTGTAGGCGAGGTCGGGGTCGAACTTGGTCCACTCGCCGTGCGGGTCGTCGTCGCGCAGCGACAGCCGGGGCCGCTGTTCCTGCTCGTACTCGTAGTCGTCGGCGCCCTCGATGGCGAACACGCCGATGCAGGAGCTGACCAGCACCTGAGCGTTGGCGTTGATGGCCCAGTCCTTCGGGCGGTTCTTGTTCTTCTGCATCTTCTCGATGCGGTCGGAGAACTCGCTCGGGCTAGCCGGGCCGTACCGCACCCAGATGGCGGGGCCGTCGTCGACCTCGCCCCAGCGCGGCACCCGCAGGTCGGTGTAGAGCAGATCCGTCATCTGCTGCTTGCGGGCGCGGAGGCTGAGCAGGGGAGAGCCGGCGGCGGCCCGGCGGGGGGCGGCGAGCTGCTGCGTCTGCTCCGCGGCGGAGTCGGGCGCGGCGTGCTGGCCGGCGGCGGCGATCGGCGCCGGCATGCTGACGGCGACGACGGAGGGGTCTGCGGACATGCGGAAACTCCAGGAGTAGGGGCCAGGGGGCCAGGGGTGAGCGGTCGAGCCGAGAGGGCTACGAGCGGGTCTCGGGGTCGACCTCGAAGTCGTACATCTGCGGACTCGACGACGTGCTGTCCGCGTCGCCGACCTTGACGCCGAGCAGCCGGCCCGACCAGGTCATCGGGGTGCCCCAGGCGTTGCCCTGCTCGTCGAGGGGCTGCTTGGTGATCTGGGCGCGGACGCCGCCGGACTGGTCCATCAGCCAGCGCAGCACCTCCCAGTCGCGCTCGCGCTCGAGCACGCGGGTGACGGTGATCGTCGCGTAGGTGGGGAGGGACCGGTAGCTCTTCTCCGGGCCCATGCCGCCGGGGCGGTGCATGGCGGACTTGGTCTGGACGTCGCCGCCCTTCATGGTGTCGTAGACGCCGAGGTCGCGACCGCCGACGTTGGCCGTGATCAGGTACTGCTGCGCGGTGCTCATGCCGCCTCCTTCGGGGGGCCCGTCGCCGTGGAGCGGGCGTGAAAGAGCCGCCCGGCGGGTGCCGGGCGGCTCGGTGGATCAGTGCCAGGGAGGGGCCGATCAGACGGACTGCGTGAGCGGCACGTTGATGATCGAGATGCGGGTGAACTCGCTCATCGCCGACTGCCGGATGCTGAGCACGGCGAGTACCTGGCCGGCGGCGGCGGTCTGCACCGTGTTCACCGCGGACGAGGTGTCGACCTTGAATGCGTCGGTCGCTGAGGTGCCGAACAGGGCGCCGATCTGCCAGAAGCGCTGCAGCATGCCGGCCAGGTGGCCGTTGAGGCGGCCCAGCAGCTGCCCCTTGGCGTCGATCGCGGAGAACTGGGCGATCTCGGCGGCGATCTTCTGCCCCTCGTCCTGGATGGCCATGTGGAGGCGGCACCAGTTGAGCTGCGTGAACTGAGGGTCGATGCTCATCGAGCGGAAGCCGTAGAGCTGCACCACGCTGGCGATGTTGCGGATGACGTTGATGCCGGCAGCGTTGAGGTTGCCGCGGTCAGCCGCCACGTAGGTCTGGCTCACTCCGATCGCGAACGACGATGCGCCGGCGGTGGAGCCGGCGGCCGCGACGTTCGGGTTCAGCGTCTGGGCGTCGGAGCGGGCGATCGCGGCGGCCGCGAGCGCCGAGGGCGGTGCGACCCGCGACGGCGCGGGGATGCCGGTGCCGGTCGGGATGCCCGGGATCGTCACCCACGGCGCGACGATGCAGCCACGGGAGCCGTCGCCGCCGGCGATCGCCGCGGTGGCGGCGGAGATCAGGGTGGCCGCGGTCGGGGTGTCGACGCCGTCGAGCAGGGCGATGCGGTTGCAGGCCGACGCGTGCGCCATGAGCGCGACGTGGGCGGCGTCGGTGGTGCGGCCGGGCGCGGAGACCTGGCCGGGGCCGAGGTCGGGCGGGAACGCGTTGAGCGCGGCCGTCCAGGTGCCTTCGGCGATGGAGGCGTTGTCGTCGAGGCCGTTGGCCAGCGGGGTAGCCGCGACGACGGCCGGGTTGTTCGTCGGCGCGGCGGTGGCGTTGGCCTGGTCGACGACGACGATGAAGTTGCTCAGCGACGACCAGTTCTGCGCGTCAGCGGGCGAGGCGAGGTTCGGCGACTGCTCCACGGTGACGCCGTTGTAGGCGATCACGAGCTGGTAGGTGCCGGCGAGGGTGCCGGCGACGACCTGCACCGTGAGGGCGTTGCCCCAGGTGCCGGGGCTGTTCGCGCTGACCTTGATCGTGTTCAGCGGGGTCGTGGCGGAGTCCTTGAGGAACACCGACGCGGGGGCCGCGGAGGGGCCGACGACGCGCGACACCATGGCGAGCAGGCCGCCGTCGTGGAAGAACAGGTCGAGGGCGTCGTAGAGGGCGGTGTAGCCGGCGCGGCTGCCGAGCTTGGTGGTGAAGTCGGCCATGCTCTGCAGGCTGATCGGCGTGCCGACCGGGCCGCGCTGGGCCAGGCCGGTGACGAACCAGGTGGCGGTGGCGACGTTGGGGATCGGCGGCGGCGTAGCGACGGCCGTGGTGACGGTGATGCCCGGGGCGGTCATGAATCAGCTCTCCTGAGGTGCGGACGACGCCGCGGGGTCGGTGGGTGCCAGGGCGGAGGTCTCGGGGTCGGCGCCGGCCGCCGCGGCAGCCTCGGCCGAGGCGAGCGACAGCACGGTCGGGGCGTCCGCGTCGTAGGCCGCCCACGGCAGGCCTTCGGGGTCGGCCGTGTCGGCGGTGTCGGCGCCGGCCTCGGTGGAGTCGGCGAGCGGCGCGGAGAGCGGGTCGGCCGTCGGGGCCGGTGGGGCGTCGTCGTCCTCGCTGACGGGCACGAGCAGCCCATCGGCGATGAGCAGTTCGTGGCGGGCGGAGCGGTCGACGTCGGCGCGTTCACGCGGGGCGAGGACGCGCCCGCTGTCGAGATCGACGTCGTGAGTGCAGCCGTTCTTGACGAGCACGGCGGTCCTCCTTCTACGTGGGCCGGGGGGTGACGGTGACGTGCGTGGATGTGACGGCGGGGGCGGCGCGCGGCGGAGCCGTCGGGTCGTCGGGGGGCACGGCGGGGCCGGCGAAGGCGTCGACGACGCCATCGACGCTGACCGCCACCTGCAGCACGGCCTGACCCCACGTGCGGTAGGTGGTGTCGCCGCCCTGGACCTGGGCGTAGCGCTCGGCCCGCCAGGTGGTGCTCTCGGCGAACCCGCCGAGCGACGCCTGCTGCAGCAGCAGCTGCCGCAGCGCGGTCAGGTAGTTGCTGAGCTTGTCCTCGGTCTGCTGGTAGTCGGCGCCCCACATCCACAGCTCGATGCGCACGTCCCACACGGCGCGGTAGGTGCCGTTCCCGCGGCGCTCGGGCGGCGCCAGGGTGCCCGGCACCACCACGACGTAGCGGGGGGCCTCCTCGTGGGTCACGACGGAGGTGAGGGGCTGGTTCACGAAGTCGGTGAAGCCGGGCATCTCGGCGGGGTCGGCGCCGACCTGGCGGATGGCCTCGGCGACGTAGAACGGGGCCCAGCGGTCGAGGGTGGCCTTCACGGCCTGCCGGACGTGCGCCGGCCCGATGAACGGCCCCAGCGGTGATGTGGTCATCAGAAGCCCGTCGTGAGGACGCCGACACGGCCGAGGGCGAGCTGCACGATCTGGCCCCAACGCAGCGCGTCGAACTCGGTGAGGTGCACGAGCTCGCGCTGCGGCAGTGTCGCGGATGCGTGGCCGAACACCTGGATCTGGCGGGGTCCTTGCTGGTGGTACTTCGCGTAGGGCAGCGACGTGCCGACCGTGAGGTGATCGGGGGTCGACTCGTACACCGAGTGCTCGGTGACGCCGGTGAGGGAGTCGTAGAGGGCGCCGGTGGCGTAGAGGATCTTCTCGGGCTGCGGGTAGCCGGCGGCGCGCTTCAGCTGCACGGTGGTGGGGCTGAGCGGGGCCCAGCCGGGCCCGTTGTCGGCGAACCGCTGGGCTGACATCGCCCGGAAGTCCTCGGCGATCGCCGGCCACGCGGTGGCCTCCACGCCGACGGCGCGGGCGGCGTAACCGTGCAGCACGGCCTGCATCTCGGTGGCGCCCACCAGGGCGAGGTCCATGTTCATCCCTTGCCCCTGCCTCGCCGGATCTGGCGGCGCGGGTCGGGCGCCCCGAACGGGACGAGCAGGCTCACCAGCTCGTTGTCGAGGTCGGCGGTGCTGAGGTTGCCGCGGCGCTCGGGGGCGAGCCCGAGGATGAACAGCTTCGTGGCCTGCAGCATCGCCGCCTGGACGAGGTCGTCGGGGTAGCCGAGGGTGTAGCCGCCCGAGTGGCGGATCTCGATCGTCGAGCCGACGGGGCAGTAGATGCCCAGCGGGAGCCGCAGGTGCCCCGTGTCGGGGTGGGGGCCCTCGTAGATGCCGGTCGACTGGGCGCCCCCGACGGGGGCGGTCACCAGGGCGGTGACGTCGCTGTAGGTCCACAGGTGCGCTGCGACCGGCGCGTAGTCGGCCAGCCACACGTCGCGCACCATCTGCCCTGCGGCGCCGTAGGCGCGGGCCAGCGACATCTGCAGGGCGCCGACCGTGGAGACGGGCAGGCCGACGCCGTCGCCGTCGGGTGGGACGCCCTCGGCGCGCTCGGTGTGGACTGCGCCGACGTAGGGCACGAAACGCCGGCCGCAGATCGACTCGATGCGGCGGCTCGCCCGCACCATCGTCGACTTGACGTAGTTCTCGGTGGCGCCCCGCAGTGCATAGCTGTAGGGCCCGTCCGCCATGTCGGCGACGCTCGCGAGCGGCTCGTAGATGTACGCCATCGGGGGCACCTCCAGGCTGGACGGGCGGCGGGGCTACTCGGTGACGGCCTTGCCGCGGGCGCCCTTGGCGGCCTTGTCGTTGGCCTCCGCCTCGGCCTTGTCGGCGGCGGCCTTGTCGGCGGCGGCCTTGTCGGCTGCGGCCTTGGCCTCGTCGCCGTCGGCCGGGTCGGCCGCGACCGGCGGCGGCACGACCTCGCTGAACCCCTCGATCTTCAGCAGCTCGCGGGCTGCGTGGTCGTCCTCGACGACCACGACCTGTCCCGCCTCGGTGAACTCGACACCTTCGAACGGGGTGTTGGCCGGTCGGTCTGCTCGTACGTGCACCGCCATAACGGCTCCTTCTGTCCAGGGTGAGAGGTGAGGACCCCCGTCTGGTCGGGCGCCCGAGGACGCCCGACCAGGCGGGAGGGGAGAACTCAGGCCGCCAGCGTGGCGACCACGTTGCGGAGCCGGCCCAGGTACTTCGGGGCGCGGACCGCGAGGGTGGTGTCCGTCGCGAGTGCGAAGGGCAGCTGGTCGGGCGACGCGACCGTCGGGTAGATCGTCAGCGGCGTGACGTCGCGGACGTAGGGGCGGACGAGGATGTCGGGGTCGCGCGGGATGAGGTAGATGTCCTCGCCGCCCGCGGCCCGCGGCTTCTGGGCGCCGCCGCCGATGTACTGGGTGTTCTGCACCGGCGCCTGCACCGCGCCCGACTGGGCCGACACGTTGAGCGCCGCCCCGGTGTCGAGGATGGCCGTGGCGTAGATCGGGGTGATGCCGTCGCCGCCGGTGGTGACGACCGCGTCGACGATGCCGATCAGGGTCTCGTTGCCGGCCGTACCGCGGTACACGCGGTAGGTCTGCGGGGTGGCGCCCTCCTGGCCGGTCGGGACGGCGAAGGTGAGGCTGACCGAGCCGGTGGCGCCGGTGGTGGTCGCGGTGACCGCGGCCGAGGGCTTCATGGCGCCGGCGCGAGCGACGATCGGCTCCAGGATGTAGCTGTAGGTGCCGGCCGCGAGCACGCCGCCCGTGGTGCTGGGCGTGGCGGTGACGGCGCCCATCTGGTTCGCGAGCCGGGTGCTCAGGAACGACGACTTGATCATCGGGATGTCGCGGTAGGCGTTGACGATCAGGCCGGCGGTGATCTCGGTCGAGGTGAGGAACCGCTGGTTGGGGGTCTCCAGCTGCGCGATCCGCGAGGCGGCCGTGGGGCTCATGACGAACATCCACTGGTCGTTGAAGATCGGCATGGCGGCGTTGGTCTCGACCATGTCGATGAGCTGGTCGAGGGCGCCCAGGCCCAGCGTGGCGCCGGCGTACTCGATGGCGTTCTGCGGGTTGTTCACCGTGTTGGTGAACTGGCTGACCAGGGCGTCGAGGCCGTCGAACTGCGGCCACGGGCCGTTGACGGTGGCGCCGGCCGAACCCCAGATCATCGCCTGCTCGATGTCCCACAGCAGGCCCTGCACGCACGACGCGATCTCCTGCGCGCGCAGGTCACCGATCTGGTCGCGGGTGACCTCCTGCGCGTAGCCGGTGACGCCACCGACGCTCTGGAGCAACTTGATCACGAACTGGAACTGCTCGTAGACGCTGTTGCCCATGGGGCGGGCGCCGCCGTCGGTCACGAACCCGCCCGGGGCGCGGAAGGTGCGGCGGTTGAAGTAGTACGTGGTGCTGCTGATCTTCTTCGTGGGGACGACCCGGACCAGCGGCGAGTACCGACGCTGGTACTCGAGCATGAGAGGGTCGATGACCTTCTGGACGAGGGCGGGCACGCCCGCGGCGGTCAGGGCCTCGTCGAGTTCGGTGGCCATTCAGGTGCTCCTTCGGGGCATGACGAAAAACCCCCGAGGCGAGCGCCTGGAGGTGGGTGGATGGGGCTGTGCGGTTGTGGTGCCAGGGGGTGGAGCTACCGGTCAGGCCAGGGACCGGGGCAGCGCAGGGGGGAGGTCACTCCCCGCCGGGAACACCGATGACGGCGTCCCAGGCGCCCGCGGCGTGGCGGGTGAACTCCTCGGGCGACATCTTGTGCAGCGGGGTCTCGGGGGCGTCCTTCTCCGCGGCCTCCACGAGGCCCTTGCGGCGCGGGGAGCCGAACTTCTCGATCAGCTCCGCGCGAAGCTCCTTGCGGACGGCCTCGGCCGTCTCGGCCTGAGCCTTGGCGACGGCCTCGCCGACGACCTTGGCGACGTCGACCTGAGCCGACTCGGCCGGCGCGGCCGCGGTCAGCTTGGAGTGCAGGCTGGTCGCGATCGCCTCCACGTCGCCGGGCAGCAGCGACATGCCCGCGGCCGGCGCGGTGGCGCCGTCGGCGGGGGCGTCGGTGGCGGCCGGGGCGTCGGCGGGGGCGTCCTCGGTGGCGGCGGCCTCGGTCGTGGTGGTGGCGGCGGCTTCCTTGGCGGCACCCTCGGCGGGCGCGCCCTCGGCCGGCTTGGTCTCGGTGGCGGGCTTCTGGTCGGGCATGACGGGCTCCTTCTCGGTGTGATCGGCGGACTCAGCCGCGACGACCGCAGCTCCGCAGGACGGGCAGTAGGCGGCCCCGGCGGGCAGGAGCCCGTCGCAGCCGGCGCAGGTGTCGACGTCGGTTCCGTCGGGCAGGTCGAAATCGCCGTCGTTGTCGGGGTCGAGCACCTTCAGGGCGGCGTCGAACGCGGCGCCCAGCTGCACGGCGGCAGCGGACACGTCGTCGTTGCTGATGCCCCAGGCGTCGAGGTCGATGTCGATCGGGCCCTGCCAGCCGCCGATGCGCACGTGCGCCTCGCGGAGCGCGGCGATGGTCTCGGCGAGCGGGTTGGGCGCGGCCTCGGTGGCGGCCTCGGCAGTCTCGGTGGCGTCGGCGCCCGGGGTGGCGTCCTGCTCCTGTGTGCCGCCCTCCGTGCCGGCGGGGCCATCGGGGGCCACCTCGGCGGCCGCCGGCTTCGCGGCGGGCTCTCCGGGCTTCTTCGGCGGCATGTCGGCCGGGCTGGGCCGGCCGGGGATGTCGGGCATGACGGTGACCTCCACGCTCTCGGTGATCGGGGTGCGGAGCGGACCGTCGTCGGGGGCGGTCTCCTGCGCCTCGGCTGCGGCGGCGCGGATGCGCGCCTTCAGCACCCCCGGGCTCTTGGTGATGTCGATGGTGTTGATTTCGAGGTCGTCGCCGGTCTCGCACATGACGCCGTCGATCTCGACCTGTCGTGTCGGCCCGAGCCACCAGCCGTTGATCGACACGGAGTCGACGGTGCGGCGGCCGTCTGGGCCGGGCGTGGTCAGCTCGGCGATGTCGCGGCCGGCCTGGGTGCCCACGAGGTAGCCCGACGCGGTGGCCAGCTGGGCGTCCTCGTCCCATTCGGCGGTCATCCAGCGGGCGGCAACCTCGCGCGTCTGGTCGCCGGCGCCGTGGTAGCTGAGCATCTGCACCGGCAGTGCGTCGGGGTCGGCGAGGCGTTCCTGCAGCCGCTTGACGGCCTTCGCGCACACCTCGGGGGTGTAGTAGCGGTTGTTGCGCGACACCCCCGGCGCCAGGAAGTCGGAGGTGATGGTGCCGATGACGGCCACGGCGGGGCCTCCTGTCAGGCGATGGTGATGAAGCAGCGGCAGCCGCCGTGCGGGGTGCTCGGGGTGTCGAACACCGTGTAGGGGCTGCGCGCCTCGTAGCCCTGGCAGATCGAGCAGGCGTTGGAGTCGGCGCAGATCCACCAGGTGGTGGCGAGCCCGAGGTCGATGAAGAACTGCGTCTCGGCGTCGAGGTAGGCGTCCGACATCTGGGTGTCGAGGTAGTAGAGGGCGCCGGCACCGGCGTCGATCAGGTCGGCGACCTCGTCGGGGTCGAGTAGCCAGGCGGCCGGGTCGTCGAGCAGGGACCCGAGGGGGTCTTCGTCGGGGTCGATCGGCGGCGGGGCCAGGCGCGCCTTCGCGGCGGCGGCGTCGACGATGTCGCCGGCGAGGCCGGCCTGCTGCGCGAGCACCCACGGTGCCGGGTCGAACGGGTCGGGGTAGGGCGACTCCCCGGGCTCGACGTCGACCTGGCCGGCCGAGGCGATGTGCGCGGCGGCCGCGGTGCCGGCCATGACGGCGGCGGTGTGGGCGTCGCGGGCGAGGGTGTGCCAGGCGATGTCGTGGCCGCTGATGCGGGCCTGGCGGGCGATCTCGGCGGCGACGGTGGCGCGCTGGTCGGCGCGGGAGGCGTCGGGGTCGATCAGGTCGACGATGGCCTGCCCGTCGAGGCCCTGCTTCGCGAAGTCGGCGAGCAGCACCGCCAGGAGTGCGGCGTGGCGGTCGTGGGTCTTGTCGCGCTGCTTGCGCACGGCGAGCTGAGCGGCGGCCGCAGCGGCGGCGGCTTCGTCGTCGGTGAGCTCCCCGGGGTCGTCGGTCTCGGTGAGCGCCTCGGTGGCCGGCGTCGGAGGAGGCCCGAGGGGGAACGTGGCCCAGTCGCCGCCGAGGGCGACGGTGATGCGGTCGAGCATGACCGGGCCCGTGTAGCTCAGGTCGGCCGCGGTGAGGCCGTATCCGGCGGTGAGGTGCGGGATCCACGGCAGGTGCTGTGCGGGGAGGTCGTCGCCCAGGATCGCGGCGAGGCCTTCGCAGACGATGTCGCGGATCGGGCCCAGCAGTGCCGAGTCGCCGGCGAGGTGGACCGCGCACTGCTTCTCGTGGCCGGGCCGGAACGTGGCGTGCCCGATCACCTCGGCGGAGATCGGGCCGGGCGCCGTCGCGGCGATCGCCTGCACCAGCGCGGTCAGGGCGGCGTGCCGGGCGGCGTCCCAGGTGGCGACGTCGTCGCCGAGGAACGCGAGCGTCAGGTGGATCTGGTCTTCCGGCTCGGCGCCGTCGGCGTCGAGGGTGAGGGCCGCCGGGTCGGCCGGCAGCAGAGCGATCATGCCGGCCACGGCGCGCCCTCACCCTCCTTCGCAGGTCAGCGCTACTTGCTGCTGCGCTTGCGGGCTGGCTTCTCGGCCGCCTTCGATGCGGCCGAGGCCTTCGTGGCGTCGGTGAGCGCCGGCACGAGCGTGGGCGTGGCGGCGCGGGTCGAGGTGCGGGGGGTGGCGCGCGGGCGCGGGGTCGCCGGCTTCGGGGCCAGCTTCGCGCCGAGCTCCACGATGGCGTCACCGATCACGGAGGCGGTCTTCTGGCTCTCCGTCACGACAAGCAGCCGCACCTCGGCGGTGCGCGCACCCACCTCGGCGGTCACGTGGTCGGTGAGGGCCTGCTCCGCGTCGGAGATGCGGGTGCGGGTGACCTCGGCGCGCCGCCCGGACGAGCGCAGCAGGCGCCAGTACAGGAACAGGAGCCCGATCAGCAGCAGGGGGCCGATCGTCGCGAGGTTGATCAGCGCGAGGCGGATCAGCAGTTCGTCAGTGGTCATGGTGGCCTCCAGGGGGCCTTGGGGAGGGGGAGGGACAGCCGAGGCGACCGCGGCCGGCAGGGCCGCGGTCACCTCGGGTTACCGCTTGTCGATCTTCTTGCGGATGAGCGCTGTCACCTTCGCCGCCGTCATCGGCCCAGCGGTGGCCGGGTCAGGGACGGGCGGCGAAGGCGGCGGAGGGGCCGCCGTCACTCGCTGGAGCGGGCGCCGGTCCCGAACGCCGAGTCGTCGCCAGCCGACGGGCTGGAGGCGTCGTCGCCGGCGACGGCGCCGGGTGCCGACGGGTCGCCCGACTGGGCCGGGTTGGCCTGGCCGTTCTCCGCGGGGGTGTTCACGCTGTCGTCGCCGCCGACGGAGGTGGCGGGAGCGTCGGAGCCGGGCTGCTCCGGGTCCTGCTGGACCGGGACGCCCGGGTCGACCGGGGTGCCCGGGTCGAGCGGCCCGCCGGGGGCGGCCGGGCTGGTCGGGTCGGCGACCGTGCTGCCCGGTGCGGGCGGCACCACGCCGGCAGCGTCGGACGGGTTCGCCGGCTTCGCCGCCTCGACGGCCTCGCGCAGGCCGGCGATGACCTGGGCCAGGCGCGTGTGTCCGTCGACGAGCTCCTGGTGGTCGGCGGCCGCCGCCGGGTCGACCGGGTTGCCGGCCGCCTCCAGCTGGGCGATGCGGTCGCCCTGCTGCTTGATCAGCGTCTCCTGGCCGGCGAGCGCGGACTCGGCCTCCTGGACGATGCCCTCCAGCTGCGCGAGGTCGTCGGTGATGATCCCCATGACTTTCTCCATCCATTCCTGGTGCCGGGCTGCCTGGCGGCGGATCTCGGCGACATCGGTTTCGAGGCGGGACAGCCGGTGGCGGTCCTGCTGGTTCTGTTCCGCGACCCACTGCGTGAACTTGCCGAGCTGGTCGTAGAACTCGGCCCGGTCGACGTGCGACATGTCGGCTCCTCAGCTCGCCGTGGCGAGCAGTCGCTGGTAGTGCTCGGCCACGCGGGCACGCCACGCGACCGCCTCGGTAGGGGGCTCTTTGTCGGTGTCGGGTGTGCCCGCCGCAGGGCTGGGAGGGGCCCCCTGCGGCGGGCCGGCGGGCGGTTCCTGGCCGGGCGCGCCGGGCATGTGGATGACCGGCGCGGCGGCGGCCCGCTTCGTGGCGAGCTCGGCCTGCGCGTCGACCCCCTTGGCCTTGATGGCGTCGACCGCGGCCGTGGAGTAGCTCTGCAGGTCGTCCCAGGTGATGATTTCCTTGCTGGTGACCAGCACGTGGACATCGCCCTCGGGGCCGATGGTGGGCTCGCCGATGTCGGTCAGGTAGTTGTTCAGCGTCCAGGAGCCGTTGCGGATCCGCTCGTCGCGGATGTCCTCGACGATCTTGTCGTCGCGCCAGTCGACGGCGACGAACTCCAGCACCCAGTCGGTGATGCCGTAGGACTCCTGCGTGATGTGGAAGTTCAGCTTCTCCAGCACGATGCTGGCGATCGGCCCGCAGGTGTTCACGCGGAACGTCTTGTCCTGGTCGGTGCCGGTGCCGCCGCCCAAGTTGCCCGACTCGATGATCCCGACCTTGCTGGGCGGGACGCCGGCCACGGACAGGATCTCGTCGCGGGCCTCGCGCTTGACCTCGGCGTACTCGATGAGCTTCCCGACCTGCAGCTCCGTGAGGCTGTTCAGGCCGCGCGTGGTGATCGGGTTGCCGATGTTGGCCGACCCGAGGTTGCGCACCTGGTACTGGGAGCGGAAGTCGCGGACGTCGGAGGGCTGGACCTCGAGCGGGAAGTCGAGGTGGATCTTCGGCGGGTCACCCTTCTTCATCGTCTCCTTGACGACGGCGGCCGCGAACAGCCACGTCGTCACCGGCAGCAGCGCCTTCTGCCCGATGCCCATGCCGTAGAGCGAGCCCTTCGGCGAGTCCATCGAGATGTGGATGACCTCGTGCGGCTCGAAGTGCCTCTCCCGCGTGTCGACCACCTGGTCGTAGCCGAGCACGTCGCCGTGCTCGTCGGCGTCGACGGTCATCGTGGCGGGGTCGAGCGCGTACAGGGCGACGATCCGGCCGAGCAGCCACACGCACTCGATGAAGGCGTCGCCGTAGATGCCGAGGTCGGTCACGGTGCCGCGGATCAGCTGGATGATGTCCTGGTAGGGGTTGCAGAAGTTGAGCAGCGCCTGCAGCTCCTGCACCGCGGGCGGCGGCTTGTCGGGGGTCACCGATTCGTCGGCGAGCGGCCCCGGCACGATCTGCAGTCCGCCAGCGGTGACCGTGCGGGCGATCGCGTCGATCGGGGCCGACAGCCACGGGCAACCGACGTAGCCGTTGTAGAGCGACTGCATGAACGCCGCCCGGCCGTCGGGGTAGTCGCCGCCGGGGTTGCGCTTGTTCGCCCCGCCCATCGGGACGTCGCTGTCGTAGCCGGCGCGGGAGATGCCAGTGGGGGCGCTGACGGTGCCAGGGCGCACCGCGACCTCGGCGACGCCGGGCCGGGCGAGCACGCCGCCCTCGGTGAGCATCAGGCGCTCCCGGGCTGGTCAGCGGCGACGCGCTGCACGTAGGCGACGCGGCCGCGGTCCTGATACAGCTCGCCGGGGACCGCGGAGACGGTCCCGTCACCGCGGCGGTGCACGTCGGCGAGCACGAGGGTGCGCTCGTCGGCGTCGATGAGCAGGCCGTCGTAGACGGTGCCGTCGATCAGGAACACCAGCAGCCGCGACTTCACCAGTCCGCCGATGACGCGGTCGAGGTCGGCGGGCGGGCGGGCGGCGAGCTCGGCGGCGAGGCGCTGCGCCTGCTCGGCGTGCTCGGCGGCGATCTGGCGGGCACGCAGGGCGTCGCGGCGGGCGGCGGCGAGCTGGGCTTCGGTCGGTCGGTTGGAGAACACGGGGTCCGCGCCCCCTTCTCGTTCGTGGGGGCAGAGGGGGCGGGCCGGCTACACCTGCGACCAGGGCGACTCGACGCGCGCCGGCTGGGCGGCGTGATCGACCCAGGGCGACGCGGCGGCCACCCCAGGGGTGACGCCGGGCTCGGGGATGTACCCGGGGATGGAGAGGTCTTCGGGGCGGAACCCGAGGCCGCCGTGGTCGACGAGTTCGCCGCGGTCGTCGTCGTCGTCGAAGATGACGCTCGGGGCCGTCCCGATGGCCATCAGGGCGTACCGCGCCGAGTCGTAGTGGTGGTCGGCCGCGTTGGTGTCGACGTCCTCCGGTTTACGGGGGTCGCGCGGCAGGTTCTCCATCGTGGTGAGCAGCTCTGGGCAGCCCGTCTCGACGACGTGCACGTTCGGGCACAGCTCGAACCCGAGGTCGCGGTGGTAGGCGCAGGCCGGGGCCGGCGCGAGGTACTGGTGCACGCGCTGCTTGCCGCCAAACCGATCATTGTCGGCCTTCCGTAGCGGGGTGCCCTCCAGCGCGAACTGGCTGGCGGGCGGGAGCGCCGAGCCGGCCTTGCCCCACATCGCCGGGTCGGCGGCGCGGGTCGCGACCACGTGGTCGCCCTCCAGGGCGCGGACCTTGCGGGCCTGCTCCCGCTCGGGGGTCTGCCGCATCGACAGCTCGGCGTAGAACCACACGCGGCCGTCGCTGTCGCGGGCGGCGAGCAGGTACACCGAGGGGGCGGTCCAGCCGTAGTCGAGGCCGCCGTAGCGGATCCACGAGGCGGGCACGTCGAACGCGGGCACGGCCAGGCCGCCGACGCGCTGGCCGGTGGCGGTGTCGGTGTAGGCGTCGCGGCGCCAGTCGGGGAACGCCTGATCGGGCATCACCGACCAGTCGCCGTCCATGATGCGGCGGCGCAGCTCGGGGTCGTCGATGCCTTCGAGCACCTTCTCGTACGACCCGACGAACGGGTTGTCCGAGATCTTCGCGGGGATGAAGATGCGGCGCCGGCCGGCCTTGTCGATCAGTTCGAGCTTGCCGTAGTCGGTGGCGTCGACGTAGCCCTTCTTCACCACGCCGTG
>Ga0068855_100001169_pt1 | contig 32544 bp, 19 predicted proteins | sample KBSCornC52_FD_66592 | JGI IMG/M metagenome (GOLD analysis project Ga0068855, IMG submission 66592) | Corn rhizosphere microbial communities from Kellogg Biological Station, Michigan, USA - KBS Corn C5-2 | ecosystem: Host-associated > Plants > Roots > Rhizosphere > Soil ...
CGCTCAAAGAGCAAGCTGCCAGCAACTCAGAACAGCAGTTCGAGATGGGCGATTTCAAGGACATCCTGACTGACATCGTCATCGACGGTCAGGAGGCACACAACGCAATCGCTGGCCAGCTGCTGAAGGATGAGCGTGTCTTTGCGGTCATGCAGGGGATGCTCGCGAAAATGGTTTGGCAACAGTTTCAAAAGAGCGCTTGGCGGCCGATTTAATCGGAGAAAACCCAGCCAGGTCAATGCGCGAGAGCTAACGAGCACTCGATTTGACCTCGTTCTACTGGGAAGAAGGCGTTGGCGGTGATGGCCAGGCTCCTTGCACCGGCGGGTTTTGTCGATGAGTTCGAAGAACGCGTGGGTCCCCGCCAGGTCGCGACGATGACATGCCCGAGGTCGTCGAGCGCGAGCAGGTCAAAGCGGTCGAGGAGTGCCATTTCTTGCGTCAAACGCAGCTCGCGGCGTGCGGCATGGAATGAGGCCGGGGCACGACAGAGGCGGGCCGGTCTCCTTTATCCGCGGCGGCGGGCCGTGAGCTGGCCATCGCCACAAATGGCAAGGCATCTCGTCTTCGAGAAAGCCAAGAACCAAGGCGCAACCTGAGGCAACCTAAGGCGACTGGGACTCGCGTCTGGAGCAAATCCAGCATGCCAGTGCGAGCGCACGACCTGCGCGTGAGAGCAATCTTCTAGGCAGGTGCTGCTCACTCCGGCAGGCGAACCATTTCACCGGCCATACGAATGAGTTCTCGGGCATCGCGCCTCGCATCCTCAAGAGCCTCACTTCGGAGGTCTCTGTATCTGATGCAGTGGTGTACCACCGGCGCAGAAACTCCCCTCAGTTGGAAGCTCACAACGCCAATGAACCCCAGTGCGTGACGGGCGGTTGATGAAAAGCAACTGGCAGCCGTCGAGACGATTAGGTCGTTCATCTGTCCCTCGCCGGTGGTGTGACTTGCGCATGATGCTCCATGCGCCTCAGCGTCGCAACTGACTGCTGCGCGATTGATTGGTTGACCTTGCTGGACTGTGTCTCCCACGTAGCTATGGTCGCGCGCTCAAACTGCTTCGCCATCGCTCCTGGACCCCGCGCTGCACAGGGGAGGAGACGCGATTGGCAATATCTCGACAGCGTTCAATCGGACTTGATTCCGACCTTGGTGTACACCCTTGGGCGGCCGCCTGCTTGCCGCTCAGCAATTGGACTTGCCCGGTAGGTTTCAACGACGGTCGTCGTGAGCGGAAAGAGCGACCTGTCGTGGCGCCACGCGGGGAGCAGGTCACTGCCGGAGAATAGCTCACGCACGGGCACTCGTGCTCCAGCACGCATGAGCTTCGCGAGGTTCTCATGCACGCGCCTGGCAAGAGCCTCGTCGAGAGTCGCATAGTTTCGCGCGACCTTGCCAGGCTTGGCAAAGCCGAGGTCCTTTTCACCTGCCGACACCTGTTCGAGGAAGACCTGGAGAAGGATGTGCCGGAACGTCGACGACTGAAACTGCGTGCCGGGACGAAGCAGCCGACTCGGCCAGGCGTTCGCATCGAGGGTCACCGAGCAGTTCCAGCGCGAGAGCCAAGCTGAGGTGAAGAACGCGGACAAGTCCCGCGCGAGCGGTACGGTTGCGATAGCGTGGTCACCTATCCCGTAGCCTTTGAGTGCCGCCTGGTGCCGGAACTCTGATGTCCAATCGGGCCGAATGTCGGTGCGAGCGTGCAGCAGTTGCTCTGAAGTCCGTGCTATCTGCATCTGAACCTGGGGCGAACATTCGTAGTGACACCCGACCCAGGCCGTATGGTGATGTGGCTGGCCCAGCTGCACTGCTCTACCCGCCGACAGCCAGCGCACTTCCTGTAGCGTACAGCCATGGGCTGTGCACACATGGACGCCGGGAAGGTTATGCGAGCGGTGCCAGTAGCTCTCGCCGAGCATGTCCATCTCTGACCGCAGGCATTGGGGACAGAAGCGCAAGCCATCGCATCCTTCTGTGGCGGACTGCACAAGCGACGCCAAGCTTCCAACGCTGGAAAAACGCATGCGACGTGCCAGCAGTGCGGCATCACTCTTGGCCTTAAACGCGGCAACGTAGGGCAGCGCCGTGTGCTCCCAGAGCAATTTCATTGGGCAGACCGCGGCCCGGCGAGCTATCTTCTCCAAAGCCGTCGGCAGGAAGTACGACGTCTCGAGCCCTCGGGGGCCAAACAAGAAGTGCTTGAACTTCTTGTGTGGCAAGCCGCTGCGCACCATCCCGCGAGCGACGATGCTCCCAATCAGCTCGTCGGGGTAGGGGCGCGGCAGCTTCATCAGATGCCGACCAGTTCAAGAGCAGGACGGGCGAAGCCCAGCCGTACCAGTTGCTCAAAGACGGTGGTGCCGTGTTCACCGGCCAAGGCAATGGCGTTTCGGTAGTCCTTGGGACGCTTGCTCAGGTCTGGCAGGCTCGTCGCAACTGTGGAGCTATCCAGACTCTTGGTCTTGCTCTTGGACACGGGCTTGGGCGGCGAAACCTTCTTCATCATCTGCTGAGTGGCGTCAACGAGGTCGCGTGCGGTGCCATCGTTTTCGACTGCGGCCGCAGCCTGCTCAGCCTGTTCCGAACCCAACCCAATGGCCATGCCGGCTACGGCCAGCCGCTTGGCGAAGTCAGGATGTCCGGGACGGATGCTTGCGGCAAAAGTTCGACTTCCTTTGTATCGGCGCTGCATGTCGTCGACAACGTCCTGCAGCCCGAGTGGAGAGCAGTCCTCGTACTTCGCCAGAGCCGCCAAGTCGTTGTTCTTGAGAGCCTCAACCATCGGATGCACCAGCTTGAGGTCTTCCGAATACACCTTGGCCACCAGAGCTTCAGTGACCTCCTCGGAGCCGTCAACCATCGCGCGAGCTTGCGCTGCCACGAACAGCTTGATGGCCAAGTCAATCACTCCCTGCGTGCATTCGTAGAAGAGCTCCAGCATGGACGACGTCAGTTCGCAGGGCTTTCGAACCCACTGAAAGTCCCAGAGTAGGCTCATGAAGCTGACCCATTCGCCCGGCTTGCCGGCGTCGTTCACCCATGGCAGCGCACCCCAATTGCCAAGCCCGTGGCTGAGCGACCGGCGACTGTTTTTGAGCTCGGAACCAAGCACCTTCTCGGCCTTGTTAGTTCCGATGAAGAGAATTGGCACCTGAAGGACGTTGCAGATGGTCGTCAGCTCCGCCATCACGACGTGTTTGCCCTTCGGCGAGTTCGCCAGGTTCTGCACCTCGTCGATGACCAGCAGGCCTACCAGGTGGTCTGTCAGGAGACTACCGACTGCAACCATGAGCGAGTCGCTTCCAACCTTGCCGTTCCCATGGAATCTCTCAAAGTAGTTGGCGTCGGGAATGAGTTTGTCGAGCGCTTTGAGGATGGACAGTGCAATGGCCTTGACGCTCTTGCCGTCACTTGTCATTTCGACATGCAGCCATGGCACTTGCAGGAGGTTGAGTTCGCGATGGCGAATGACGTGAGGTATGGTCGCAAGAAAGCGCTTGACAGTTGTTGTCTTGCCCATGCCTGAGAGGCCAATAAGTGATGTTGACAGCTGTGGGGTGACCTTGAACGTCACGCCTTCGAGCTTGCCTCCGTTCTGGCGCCGCCGATAGAGGCTCTGATAAATCTCATTGTGCTGCTTGCTAAACGGCGCGCGTCCGATGTAGCCGTCCCTCATCATTGAATCCAGGACCCGTGCAAGGCGAATGTGCCCCTCCAGCGGCACCATGAAGTGCGAAAGGCCCAGCAGCATGTGCATGCGCTCGTGTGTCGGCCATTGGCGCTGGTCCGACGTGAACTCCGGCTCTGAAGACAACGCCTCAATGAGTTCGTCATCGTCAAACGACTCGGGCAACGCTGCCACGAGCGGATTGCCGACGAATGCTGGGATGCGCTGCTCGGCGTAAATGGCGTCTTCAATCCAGACGCGCTGGGACGTGAAGTTGGCAGGACTAATGGGTTGCATGGCGTGAACTTCCTTAGCTCTTGACGCCCATGGCCTTGCGCTTGGCATTCAGGCGGTCTTGAACCGTGAGGGGACGGTTCTCATTCGCGCAGTCGGCAGCGGTGTCGGAGTCACCTTCGGGTGTCGGCGCGTTTCCTCGGATGGGCACAACAGGGGCGGCTGGCGGCGTCGGCGAAGTTGGCGTGCTCTTGACTGGCTGCGACGTTGCCTGCAGCGTTGCAATATCAGGAATACCAGCGGTGCGCTCGCGTTCCTTCTGAATTTCGACTGCACGCATGTCGGCGATGTCCTTGCGACGACCCTTGCGGCTGATGCGCTTGCCGCCGGTTGCGTTGTCGTAACGGTCTTGAGCTTCCTTGTTCTGCTTGCCGGAATGGACGTGGAAGTCGAGCAAATTCTCGCGCTTCAAGTGGGAAGCCCCAGCCGTCAGAGCGGCGATTGCCCTTACCTGGCGAGCGATATCGGCGAATGACATTCCCTCGAACTTGCGATAGGCCGGCGTCAGTCGGCCCTCATACAGGCGACCCTTGATGGCGGGGTCAAACACGACGATGCGGTCGCAAAGTCGATAATCAATGCCCACTTCCACTTTGCTGACGCCCTTGACGCGAGAAGTGGAGAACCAGCCGGCCTTCTCCGCTTCTGGGAAGGTGTAGAAGCAATTCCGAACTCGAATGCCGTGTTCAGTGATGGTGCCCATTTCACGCGGCATCAACTCGAGACGGACGCTATCTGCTGTGAAGCGAGCCAAGGCGCCGGCGCGCGTGCGTGCCTCGAAGTGCCAGAGTTCGCGGGGGATGGGAGAAACGCCTGCGCGGATGTGGCCCTTGTTCAGCGGATAGTTCGTCTGCATCGTCTTGTTGTGGGCGATGATGGCCATCACAATCCTCGACGTGAATTGCTCAAGATTGAGTGTTGCGTCGAGGAAGTAGGCCTTGCCGCGGCGTCGCTTCTGATTTTCGGGCGGGTCATAGGCAGGCAGGTCCTGCGAGATGACTTGGTACAGCATCTTGAAGCCGCATTCGACGAGTGGCTTCCAATCCGGGCGCAAACCGGGCACGTTTTGGACGTAGGCATTGAGCCCCGGGGAAATCCGGCGGGAGTTCTTCCCGGCCAATTCGCCCTGGTCGGCCAGGAACGTCTCAGGCAACACGCCGTCTGCCGGCCAGTCTGCCGGGTCGTAGGGCACCTTATAGCGGGCGCAGAGCTCCGCCTTGTCTTCAGCGATGCTGAGGATGGCTTGCACCGCTGCCATCCAACTGGGCGACTCGAAACCAACGTACCAGCCGACAATGAGTCGTGTCGCTCTGTCGATGATGAGGTAGATGGTCGGCTTGCCCACAATCGCCTTGGGGTCGTCCGAGGACACCAGGAAGACGTCACCAATCGTGGCGTCGATTTCATACATGTGGCCGGCGCCGTGGCAGTCCAACTCGATGCTGCCGAGCTTTTGGCGATGGTCGCGGTCGAACTCTTTGTCACCGAGTCTCTTGCGCATCTGGTATTCAAGCGGGTAGGTCTTGTGCAGCCAAGTAGTCAGCTGCCTCACGCTCGGGTACTCGGACTGCGCCTTCAGACACTTCTTGCCGTTGCCGTCGACGTAGGTATAGAAGCGCTCCAGCATCCACTGGTGGGTGGCGGTGATGGTGTGATAACGCTTGGTCAGGTAGTAGGAGGTGATTGCTCGGTCGAAGTTCTTCTTGTCGACTGCCGTGAGAAGATAGGGGGGCCTTCCATCCGCGGTGCGTCGTCCGCGTGGGACTTGGTCGTCGGTGCCGCTGACTCGAGCGTTGTCGTAATCGCCCAGGAGTGCGTCGAGCGTCTGACCACGCTGCCAGTACCGACGCAGGTGTTTCATGACAGTGTTTTCTGACGTCGATGTTTCCTGCGCACGGGCTGCGACGAGCGGCCCGCGTGTCTCCGCCGCGAAGACCTTCGAATTTGCAATGAGGGGCTCAATCAACGACCAGCCGCGGTCGCGCGTCTTCTTCATGGCGTCGCTGGCGCCAAGCGAGCGCGAACCCAGTTGCAGGCCAGTCGCGGCCTTGTAAGGCTTGCACGCATCGAGCAGCCACTGGTATTGCACGAGCTGAGGTACGGCGAGCGGGTCCACAGTGTCGATGACCCAAGCCTGGTCGGCGACGGTGTCCAGTTGGAGAAGGCGAAGGCGGCGCTCGGAGGGGCTGACGACAACATCGTTTGCAAGCAGGAGCTTCATTGCGATTGACCCTTCGAGACGAGGCGCGGCTGGCCGGGCATGGCGGTGACAACCAGGTCTGACACGACGAGGTCGGAGATGTTGGCGGAAAGCGGAGGAATGACTACCTTGGCCTGCATGAGCATTCGCGCCAGCCGCAAGCCAGTGGTCTTCGCGATAGATGCGCGCGACTCAAAATCGGCGCAGTATTCGGCGAGCGTTCCTTTGAATTTGGTATGGGCGAGGTCGTGCGCCATAGCGGCGGATTGCTCGGCGAAGAACCCTTCATAGGGCTCCATCTCGTTGCGACGCTTCAGGCCCCCTTGAATCCAGGCCAGCACCTCGCACTCCTTCTTGGGCAGCTGCGAGCTGAATACGAGCTCATGAGGGATGTCAATGCGCTCCAGGGTCTCCCTGGTGATTTCGAGCTTCGTCAGGGAGTTGAAGTCTTCCGCTTCACTTGTCTCCTTGATGTCGTAGCCGTGCAGACTTCGCTTTCCGTCCCGCACCTTCGTGACGAGGAAGTCCACGGTCATGACCGCGGGGTCGTGGGTGCCGGGGTAGTAGGGGTGAGACGCGCCGATTTCTCGAGCAACTTCAAGGGTGTGGGTGCGGCTCAGCGGGAACTGCTCGCGAATGTCGACGACGTCAGACGCCCACTCCAGAATATTGAAAAAGTTGATTTCGTTTTGCGAGAGTAGTTGGTGCGGCCGACCAGTCTTATGACCCATGGGGTCGCCGGTGCGTCCGCTCGATGGCAATTCGCCGATGTAAATCCACGGCTTGTAGTGCTGGCCTTCGCCCTGCCCACGTCCTTCTTTCAGAAAGCGTTCGACTGTTGCGTCGTTCATCTTCACGTAGCGCATCGGTGTCCCTCCTTTGGCCTTTGATTACTGCTTGCCGCGCAGTTTTTTGAACAGGGTTGCGGCGATGCACCCTCGGTAGATGCGCGATTGCCGGCGCCAGTGTTCGGCGCGCTCGTGGTCGCCGCTGGTCTCGGCCTCGCGGATATCCAGTCCGAACTGCAGCAGCGCTGCGGCCATCTCGGTCAGGTTTGCCTGGATGCCGACCATCGCGTGGTACTGGGTCACGCCGTCGAGGCAGCGATTCAGAATGTCTTCAGACGGCGGCGTCTCGAGGTCGGCGGTGTCACGTGCGGGGCGCCCGTCGAAGGCAGCACTTGGTGCAACTTCGAGCGCCGCGTCCATGCAGCCAGGCAGGGACGAGAGCAGCCAGGCAAACTCAGTCAGGTCGGGGCCGTCCTTGGCGACGGCGACCGTGACCTTGACGAGGTCAGGGTTGGCCGAGGATGTCTCGAGCCATTCGTCGGCCATCCAAAGGAAGTTGGCGGTGACGAGCGCGACTTGCTCGCGCGGGACGGTGAAAGTGAAGCTCGGTGAGCTGAAGGCGCGACCCTTAATGGCGGTCGCGGAATCGGAGTGAGCTTGTTTGCGGACGGTCATGCAATGAATTGGCTTTGACGCCGGCGAGGCAGCGAGCGACTTGAGCCCTATCTGCGTCGACGACGTGTCGAGCTTGTTGTTGGAGGAGTGTTTTCGATTGCATGATGAGCATTCTACAAATGTTTAAATGTACGGACAATAGCGCTTTATAAAATTGTTGCTTGGAAGCAATTGCCTATACGCATCAGCGTCCGCGCTTCGCGGAGTCGCAATGCAACACAGGACAATTCATGACACCGAACAGCAGTACGCCAATGCAATGCGGCGGGCCCAATGACAGAGGCTTCCGAGCGAAGCAGCTCTTTAGCGAGTTGCAGCGCAACCCCGAGTGGGTGACTGAGCAGGTGGTCGCGCTCATCGCGGAAGCCGAGTCCCCAGGAGGCGACGACGCACGCGAGGAACTGGCCATCTACCGAGGTCTCCTTTCGCGTGCCAATGACTCCGCCGTGCAGGTGATGGCTACGCTTCGCGCCCAATTGGGTTGCAAAGCACATTGAGTCATCTGCGTCGGCGTCGTTCGCCGACGCCGGCGGCTGCGCCATTCACCTGAACAATTCAATGAGCCACCAATTCAGATTGGTGGCTCGCTTCATTGGGCTTGAGCTGCAACTATTGGAGAGCAGCAATCGTCTCATCGAGCTTGCGCAATTGCCACGTCAGCGCGCCGCGGCCATCGGCGAGGCATCCGGCGCATTGTCGAATTGCCTCATCGCCAGGTTGGGTCGCGCCCATCTCTTCGGCGTCGAGCCAGCTTCGCTCGCCGGTGTATTCGCTTTCGAGTGCTAGCGTCTCGACCGGGACATGACAGTCCTCGATACGTCCGAAGAGCCACCGGACATCGTCAATGCTGAGGGTCTTCGGCTTGAGCGTGAACTTGAGCTCCGTGTCGAGCCTGCCCTCCTGAGACGACCAGGCGCTCTCGATAGCCCAGTGGATGATGCCAAACAGCGACTTCACGTCCTTCTCAAACTCCGCGCGGCAGCGAAACGTTCTTTCCTCGGTGCCAAGCTTGGTGACATAGGGGCGACGATGCCGCAGGTAGTGCACGTCCTGGTCGGCAATCGTGCGGCCATCCAGGGTCAGGGCACCGAACATGTCGGGACACGGCGCGTCTGCCTCGCGAGCAGCGCGGGCAGCCGCACGCTGCATCCGGTCGGCGGACAGCAGCGATGATGATGCGACCTCCATGTGACTGCGGCCAATGGTGCAGGCGTTGACTGCCAGACGCCCGACGATGGCCAGGCTTGGCATCGTCGCCTGGAGGTCGGAGGCGCAGGGTGCTGCGGCTTCAAATTCGAAGTCACTCGCTCGGGCGAGCGTTGCCACGGCATGGTCGCTGTTGGCCAGTTGCTTGAAGAACCATCGCAGGTTTGCGACGGTGAGCCCTTCGTCTGACAGCGTGAACTGAACGTGACGTCTACTGCCTTCCAGGCCGCCAGGCTGCGTCCAGCTGGCCTGAAGGAGCGGGGCAATGATGTTCAGGAGAAGCTTTCCGACGACGCGGTCGTCTGCGCAGAAGCGGAAGGTGCGCGTTTGGGCATCGGAGGGGACATGCGGGAAGGCGGAGGACTGGGTCTCGTGGCTGATGGTCTTGTGCATTTGACGGCGTTGGTTGAGCGACCGGCCGCGCATTGTTAGAGCGGCAGGGTCGAAGGCGTCTGTCGGCAGGGCGCAATGCCATGGCCCAGCGACAGCTGAATTGATTGAACAGAGTGGGGCCACCGCGAGCGCGGTGTCATGGTGCAAGATGGCCGCGAGGACCGCACCTCCCGGAAGGGCTCCGGGGTCGTTCCACCGAGTCGGTGGCGGTTGTCTCCGGCGCCGAAGCGCCGTCAATCGCGGGAGTCATTGCCGCGATGTCGCCAGTATACGTTTTTACGTACAATTGGACAACACTGAGTGTAATGAGAAAGACAGATGCCTAAGAGGTCAAAGGGCGGACCGCGTACCGCAATCCTGAGTGTTCGCGTCCCTGAAAAGCTCAAATTCGGACTCGAGCTCATCGCGAGGTTGAATGGCGAAAGCGTCCCTGATGTCATGGTTCGTGCCGCCAACATGGAGCTCTCGTCTGAAAACGGCGGGCTCTTTGCGCATGTGCCGGGCGAGGAATTGCCTGTCTTCATGCTGCCTCGCGTCTGGGACGAGCGCGAGGGGGTGCGCCTGGCCAAGCTCGCGCTTACCTTTCCCAATCTGCGGCTCAAGAAGCTTGAAGCCCTGCAATGGGCGCTCATTCGAAACAATGACAAGTACTGGAAGTCTTCTGACGCTGAAGGTAGGGCCGTGTCCCGCCGCGTGAGCGACCTGAAGGAAGATGTGCTGGCGGCTGACTGGGATGACCTTGCCGCCAAGGCGGACGCGCAGGTCGTAGGCGAGGCGCCGGTGAAGGACACCTAGACGGAATGCTTGCAGTGGCGATGGTCGCGAGACAAGACGCCGCATCTGCACAAAAAACATGAAAAGACCGCGAGGGACGGGGTCGACCGATGCACAACATCCAGTTCGATATCAGCAAGCCGACGAACGAAGACCAGTTCGAGGACATGTGCGCCATCGTCTATGGCGAACTTTTCGGTGACCCAACGCCCCAGAAGAACGGCCGCCGTGGACAGGGGCAGTTCGGCGTTGACATATTCGTTCGCTCCTCGACCGGGACTCGCATCGGTGTCCAGTCAAAGCGCTACGCCGACGGACGCTTGAACATCAAGCACGTCGTTGAGGAAGTCGACAAGGCAGATAAGGGCATCGCCATCAGCCGCCTCATCGTCGCCACGACTGCGGCCAACGATGCGGCCTTGATACAGGCGGTGCAAAAGCTGTCCGACGAGCGCGAGGCGCAGGGCAAGTTCCCGGTGCAGCTCGACGGCTGGGACGACATCTGTCGACATATCCGGACGTTCCCGCGCTTACAGAACCACTATGCGCCGAATGCACCCGGCGCTGCGTTCTTCCGGGCCGACGAGCAGTTTCAGGCCCTGACGCGTGCCATCGGCGACCTGGCAAGCATCTCGGCTGCCAATGCGTCCATGCCGGCCGCACGCGCCGACTCGACGAACCGCTTCGTCAGCGCGCAGCTCGATGGCATTGCTGACGTGGTTAAAGCTTGCCGATTTCAGGAAGCGTTCGACAGCCTGACGCGACTCGGGGCCGACATGTCGGTCTTTGATACACACCAGCAGGCGCGTTGGCATTACTTGCGTGGAAACTGCACTTGGCACTTGGGGTCGCTGTCCGGTGCTGCCTCCGACCTATTGAAGGCGACCGAGCTCTACCCCGACGACGACAAGATTGCCGCCGGCGGCGCCCGTGCATTTCTCCTGCAGGGCGAGGCCGACGAAGCCGTGCGGCGCGGAAAGGTCGCGCTCACGCGCTGGCCTGTGTCCTTGCCCGTCTGGCTGGTGTATGCGAACGCGGCGATGGTTGCGGGTGAGCCGCTCGGTCTCGACGACGTCCCAGTGAATTTACGCGACAACGCGGATGTCCTGCAGACGCTCGCCTGGGGAAAGTTTCGCCAGGGCGACCTGGTCGGCGCAGTCGAGCTAGCACTGGCCGGCGCGCGCGGCGCTGGCGCAGGCTTCTTCTCGAGAGCGACAGCGCTCGGCTTGGCGCTGCAAAAGGCCGCAGGAACGCCCTCAGCCTATGCCTTCGGTGCCGTCGCGCCAGCGGACCTGGACAACTTGCGGGCCGCGGTCGACCAATTCGCGGACAGAGGTGGTCGACTGTGGAACGTCCAGGCGCAGAGCTCCGTCGATGAGACTGCCGGGCATCTGGCGATGGCGTTCATCGTGCTCAAGCGGTTTGACGACGCCCTTGCTGTCGTCACTGAAGCACGCGCGCGTGGCAGGCTCACCGGCGCCCTTGTGCGGCACGAGATGGACGTCCTGCGCGACGAGGGTCAGGCACCGGTTGCGATTGCGCGCGGACGCCAAGACCTGGCACTGCTTCAGCCCGAGGGGTTGGCGTTGCTGGGTGAAATTGCGGCGCATGAGGGTGACGTCGCGTGCGTGGAGGCTCTCACGGCGCGAGCGGAAGAAGCCTTCCCTTCCGAGGGCAAGCTTCACGACGCGCTTTGGGCAATGCGCATTTTGGCGCTTTGGCGAAGCAGGCGACGTGACGATGTCGTGAGCGCGGTCATGGCGGCAGACCTTGTCCGTTCGGCCAGCGTAACCCGGGTGGCAGCCGGCGCGAGGTTTATGCTTTGGGCCAACCAGAGCGAGGAGGCGGAAGCGCTCATCGACCGCGCGGTCGAACTCTTGGACAGCGACGCGCCGGAGGAGGCTCGCATCGTCGTAGCTGAGATGCTGTTCGGCGCCAGGCGATACGCACAGGCGATTCCTTTGTACGCGGCGTGGATGCGCCAGGGCGAGTATTCGGAATTGCATGACAGGCTCCTGTGCTGCTATGTGCGCAGTGGCGCACGCCGTAAAGCCCGAGAGCTTCTTGCGTCGCTTCCTGAAGGTTGGATGGAGAACGACAGCACGAGGTCCTTGGCCATCGAGCTTGCGAACAGTGCGGCAGACTTCCCCCTGATGGACCAACTCGCGGACGTAGAGCTGCGGCATGCGCCCGACACGGCCGGAAGCTGGACGTTCAAGCTGTCGGTCGCGTTGCGTACACGGACGCATGCAGAGGTCACGGAACTCGTCGCGCAGATTCCGGAGGCGCTTGAGGGCGACCCGCGGCAGCATGCTCAGTTGGCGGGTGCCGATTTCAGGTTCGGCGACAAGGCCAAGGGCATGCGGCGGCTGTATCGTCAGTACCGGCGCGACATCGAGTCCGGTGATGCTGCGGCGTCCTACGTCATCCCGATTGTGGGCACGAGCGAGCGCCTTCCAAACCTCGAGGATTCGCTCGACACCGTGGTGCCTGGGGTGACCGTGACCTTGGTTAATGAACTTGGTGCCACGTTGACGGTGCCCATTGACCCGAACGACGTAGACGTCCCGCCGTCGAGCAAGTACCTGAACGCGCAGGCGCCCGAAGTGGCGCCACTTCTGGGCTCCAAGGTCGGTGACGAAGTCACGCTCCCTGGCAGCATGGCGCATACCCGGACATACCGGGTTGCCGCCATCCGGTCGACCTACCGCCACTTGCTCGACCACGCCCACGGAGTTGTCTCGGGTGCGGTCAAGCCCATTGAACACCTGGCTTCGATTCCCGTTGCCACGAAGGACGGTCAGCCTGATTTCTCGTACATGCAGGAGCAGCTCACCCGGATTGACGAACACAGCGAGAGGGTGTTCGATGCCTATCGAGAGGGCATCGTGACGCTAGGGGTTTGCGCTCAGCTTCACGGCAAGAACAACATCGAATTGGTTGCGACCTGGGGCACCGATTGGCCGACGCTCCAAGTGAGCTTGGGAACGGCGGATGAACTCAAGGCTGCCGCCGCTCTTCTGGAAGACCGCACAAATGTCTATGTCGTCGACACGTCCACGCTGTGCGAATTGGCGCGCATCGACTGCCTCAAAGCCTTAGCGAGCCTGCCTAAAGTCCTGGTGACGGCCACGACCCGCGACATCGTTATGACCGAGCTCGACGAGTCTCAGAACGACAAGTCGGTCGGCCGCACGGGGCGGCACAACGGGCAGTTGTACTACGTCGAATCGACCCAGCAAGACAAGGCCCAGCGCGTCGCCTTTGTACAGTCCATCGCCGACGCGATTTCCAGCTACTGTGAGGTTCTGCCTGCGTACGGGCCGGCTGAGCCGGCTCAGGGGCTTGTAGCCGCTGGCGAGGTCCTTCAGGCCGACGAGTATTCCTCGATGCTCCTGGCGGCCGAACGCGGCGCGGTTCTGTTCTCGCTTGATTGGCGATTGCGCGGACTGGCGTCGACCCTCGGCATTCGCGGCATCTGGGTGCAGCCGGTCTTGCGGCAGGCGAGCCGCGATGGAACGCTGACGCTGACCGAGTATGTGCTTTCGAACTTCAAGCAATTGCTGGCCAATCGTGGGTTCATTCCCCTGACGGCCGCCGATGTCGCGTTAATTTGCCAGCAAGGCGAACCTTGGCTGCAGCAGGGTGTGCAGGTATTCAAAGATTTCATCGCGAATGGCACGACCGAGCAGAATGCGGCCTTCGGCGTCATCGGTCAACTCCTGATGCTGGTACCGCAAATGCAGATGACCTGGCCTGCCTGCGGGGAGTTGGTATCGCACCTTGCCGAAGCGGTTTTCCGTCGTGCCGACGTGTTCGTAGACGCCACCGAACGGCTGCAATCTGTCGCGCTGCGGCTCGTACGTGCCGCCGTCACCGAGCCGATGGAAGCGCTGCGGGTTTACCACTTTCTCGTGGCGAAGATTCAAGAGGGGGCCGACAAAGCACGTGAGAAGGCGGGTCCGCGCCCTGTGGACATCATCGTCGACTTTGGCCGCGGGAACCCGCAGATGCGCTACGGCAAAGTGCGGGCGTCGGTAGGCGCCGCGGACGAAAACGCGCGGGCGAACGCGCCCGACGGTGCCGAGCAGGACGACGCGCAGTAGCCGTTATCGAGGCCCCACGCCTTTCTTTACGCCTGAGTTGGAGGGCGCTGGCGTGGACGGCAAACTCTGTAGAGGATGAAGCTCTAGCGCCGCGCGGACGTCCCTGTATGTAAACGCGTTTGCCATACCTGCTGAGTTAACGGCGAGGGCAATCCTGCCGCCGACGTCCTCTTCGGACAGGACACCCTCAGTCTCGCCCTCGACGGTGTTCATAAACGCAATGTAGGCGGCCAAGTCGCGCGCACTGAAGCCGGTGGCCTTTCCCACTGAGGAGAGAAATGACGTGAACGAGGCACTTCTGCGCAGCCATTCCGTCCAATGAATTCCCTCTCGGCGGACATCTTGAAGCCAGCCGAGATATCCGAGCGTCCTGAGCATCGGGACTTTGGTCGCCTGCTTGGGCGTGCAGAGATAGAGGAGTTGGTGTGCAGTCTCAGCCTTGCGCAGAAGGGCGGCGCGCTTGGCCTGGTCGACTGCGTTGCCAGACCTCCGCTCCTTCTCAATTTTTTCCTGGAGTAATACAACGCGTGCCTTGGCCAAATCCGCCTTTGCTTCAGGGTATGCGCGCTTCATTTCGATGAGGAACCAATTCGAACCCATCTGCAGCAGCGCATCTCCGGCCTCGTGGTCGAGCTTGGTTCCACCGATGGAATACCCTCGCGGCAAGTCCTCAAAGTCAGGCAGTAGGCCGCGCGCTTCGAGCTTTGCCGCGTTGTGACCGGCAACCATGCCGAGCGCGAACCCGAACAGCTGGTGAACGTGGCTTTCGCCTGGCGGAATCTGTCGTGATTGGGTCATGACGCAGTCTCGTGGAAGGTGTTTGCGCCCGCGAGCCTAGACCGCCGCTCGCTGGACAAGTAACTCAATGCCGTACCAAATGCCGTAAAGAGCGAACGCGACCAGCCCGGCGTTCCCTAGCCAGTTTGCCGCCTTGCGCGCGCCCTCCGTGGTGTCCCCTTCGGTCAACGACTCGGACAGGTCTGCCCCGTAGAACAGCATCGCGCCAACCATCGCGGGCATCACCATCGCAACCAGAGTAATTGCCGGGCCTTCCCAGGTCGCTGGCGCGCGAGGCCAAAGCGGGAGGGAGAGCGGCAAGAACGCCCCTGCGGCCGTCGTGCTGAAGTCCAAGCAGACGCTCATTGCCGGCCGGACAAGCCACGTCGCGCAGAAGTCGGCTACCTTGAGGCCACGTACCGCCTTGCCGGCGAACGCCAGGGTTGCCATGTACGAGACGAGGACCGGCCAGAAGATGGCCTTGGCGGGCGTGGTCGCCTCATCAAGGAACTTGTGGAGAGCCTTGAGTGCGTCCGGGTTGTCGAAAACTGGGATGTGGGCTGCCAGTAGCAGAAACAGCCCGATGACCCCGCCCCCAACTGCCGATTCACGCAGCTTGTGGGAGTAGCGGGGCCATTTGAATACTCGCTTCTTCTGCTCCGCGGAGCGTTGAGCGTCTTCTTCTGCAATGTGCATAAATCTCGATGTCTACAAGGAGTGTCAGCCGCAAATCGAAAGAACATATGACCATTTCGCATCGTCCCGCCGCGCCAACGTGGCTTCATGGACTTGGCGCCTTCGCGCACATGGCGTCGCTTGGGCTCGGCGCGTTCGGTCTTGCATTGCTCGAAGAAGGACTGCTGCGAAACAAGCCAGCGCCCTCTGCTGAGTGCCTGCGCATTCTCGCGTGTGCCGTGGCCCTATGGATTACAGCGCAGAAGAGCGGCTCCGTGCTCGTTCCGACCGGCAGCATTTGGTCCGACGTTTGCCGGCAGTTGCGCAGTCGCCGCGAGGGCACGGGCCGTCGGTGACGGCCGAGGAGCCCTCAAGCGGCCTTTTTCTTGGCTTCGAGTTTGCCTAGCATCTCGATGGCGCCGAGCACTTCCGGTGGCACCTTGTCGAGGCGACGACGCAGTTCGAACGCGCTCAGGAAGAACGTGTCGCTCAGGCTGTGCGAGGGGTCATCGAAGAACTCGTGAAAGAGGATGCCGAACCCGTGCACGAGGCCTGCGAGGTTGCTCAAGAAGCTGGGCATGCCCCCATCGTCGTACCAGCTCATGAAGTCCTCGGCAACGAGCTCGATGGTGTGCGTGTCGTAGGCGGTCTGTGACTTGGCGCTGTCCCTGCCGAGCTCCTTCGTTCGCCGTGTCTTCTGCACGCGCGCTCTCTGAATGCGAGGGATGGCCAGGCCTGCAGCGAAGACCTGAAGTGCAGCAGCCCGAATCTGCACTTCGCTGGCGCCAGCCTGTTCGAGCTCGGTTGCCACGTTGTCGATGCCCTTCACCAACAAGGCGACGCTCGCAAAGGTGACGTCCAGTCCGGGTCCGAGCTGCTGCGACCAGACCGGCAGCACCTCGATGAACTTGGCGATGGTTTCGCGCTCGAGCTTGACAAGCTCCGCGTCGGTCGGGGCCGTGGCGTTGAATGTGGCGTTGTTGGCGGCGTTCTTCTTAGACATTTGATTTCCTTGGATGTATGAGCAGTGTCCAGCTCTGCAGTGGATGCCGCACGGGGTATCGGCCTGCGAGCTGGGAACCTAATAGGTGGTTGTCAGGAGTCGACGGGGCTTCGCACCCCGTCAGGGATGTCGGCTGTGCTTGTTAGATGCGCACGTTGATGCGCAGGTCGGTCGGAACAGCCTTCGTCGCCTTGGTCAGTAGCTCGCTGCGGTACCAGTCCAGGAGCGACTCGACGTGTGTCTCCCGCTGCGTGCACACGCGAAGGGCGGTGATGAACCGCCGAGCGAAGAGCGCCTCGGCCGCTTCGTCTTCTCGCGTACTGCTGTTCAACGTGACGACGTCTTCGGGCAGCTGCCGCTGGTGCGCGTACACGACCGAGTTCTCCTCTCGGCAAGTCGGCAAGCTCAGTTCGACGGTTCCTACGTTCATCACATAGGCGGCCACGCCCAGCACCATCGGGTCATCCAGCCAGATGGCGTGACCAGCGCATTCCAGCAGACCTGCGAAGGCCAGGCCCGATTCCTTGGGGCCGCGGGGCTTGCGGCATGGCGCCACCGTCAACGTCGCGCGGCGGCGCTTGCCTTGGGTCGAAGCGCGTGCCCGGGGTTGGGGTGCGGTGATGCGTTGGGCAACCGCGACCACGAGGTCGCGACCGCTGGCGGCCAGGGGAGAGACAGCCGCGGCGACCAGGCTGCCGGCGGCAAAGGAGAGGATGTCTGCGTTCATTTGATTAGTTCCAGGAATGCGTGGCGAGCGCTCGAGGGCCCAGCCGGCGCTTAAGTTGTTTGGAGGGAGTCAACGCGTTGCCGACGGCCGCGGCCAGTGCTAGCCGGGCTCGTCGCAGGCGCGAGCGCAAGACGCTGAGCGTCGTGCGATGAATTCAGAGAGAGGGGAAGAGGGGAACTCGCCGTACTGCGTACATGGCGAGATTTGCAACCTACAGCTGTTGTTATGGGTCGTACTCCGCATCCAGGCGTTTGCTCGGCTCTGGGGGTCAGTAGGTTGCGCAGCAGTGTTAAAGAGCGACCGGTGCAAGCGCGGGGCGCCTGGAGCGGTGGAAGTCCCGACGGACTTCGTAGCGTTCAGTTCGATTTCGGAGTGACCGCGGTTCAGAACGAACCGGGTACGACGACCCCTGTGCCGCGCAGGTTGGCGGTCAGAGGCGTCTGATTGGCGTCGGGGCAAGCCCTTGCCGGTGATGTGGTGAGGTGAACTCTAACGAGGCTCGACCTGAGCCGCCAGTGGGGTTGCCGGGGTCGGAGGCTCAGACGTGAAGGAGTTGGCAAATAAGCTCATCAGCGGGTTCGCTAACATGTACCGACCGTTGATGCGTCAGGGCCACAGCGGCCAGGCATACAGAACATGCAGGGAATACACGACATGAGCTTCTTCGAGACAGTATTGGGATGGCTCCTTGGCGCCGTCACCTTCTTCGACAACCTCAAGGCGCGTCGAGGCGACGACCCGAGGATGGCTCGCTATCGCGCGCTGAAGCGCGCCTGCTTCTGGAGCACGGTACCTCCCTTTGGCGTGCTTGGGTTGGGGTACCTGCTAGCAAACGTCTTGGACGCTCTCGGCCAAGCCGTTCACAGCCGGCAAGCCTTTGATGGCGCACGCGGCACCATCGCAGACGTGTTCCTGGGGATGCTGGTTCTGTCGGCGCTGGTCGCGGTCTACAACTACTGGCGGTTGTGGCGCTTTGAGCACGGAGACGACAACTTCGCCTGACCGGGCCCAGGCCTGACCCGAAAGATTGTGGTGTCCGAACACGAAGACGTGCGCCCGTTGGAAGGCATGAGCGCGCCGCTGAGGGTGCGTCATGACTTGAGGCAGTTGTTCGAGCGCTGGCTCTCGCGGGCGCCGCGGCCTCGGCGTATCCTCGGGCAGGACGAGGCCATTGACGAACTAAGCCTCCTAGACCTCTGCTCGCACTACCGGGTGGAGTACCCCGGGGGACTGGACGATGTCGCAGCCAACTGGAACGCGTCCGCGGAGCGCATCGCCGAAGGGGCGCCGACATTCGAAGAGCTCGTCGAGCAAGGCTGGGTGTTCTTCGACGGTGGCCGCTGGGTGATGCAGAACCCGCCATTGCGCCAAGCCGCGCACATCGCTTACCCGAGCCCGAGCACGAAGGTGTTTCTGGAGGCGCTGGGTAAGCCGCGACTGGTTGCGACGAACGACGCACCGCCCGCGGATGCGGTAGCACTCGCCGAGCAGCTGCGAGTTGAAGGCTACGTTCGAGGCGGAGGCGTTCCTACCAGAGACCCGGAATGGGTCGCCGGTCGGCTCTGGGAACGGATGTGTCCGCTGCCTATCGAACCCGAGTCAAAGGACGCGGACGTCGCCGACGTCGACAGGGCGTTCCACGCCTGGGTCGCGTGGTGCGACCTCATCGGAAGCGGTGGGCGCTGGAACATCAACTGGAACGGTATCCAGGCCCGATACGCCCGCGAAGCCGCCCGGCGAGTGCTCATGCGCCAGAAGATTTGGGGCCCGTGGGAAACCGACACATGGTTGTACCTGGATGTGCTCGAAAAGACCTATGCGATACCGCCCGAGCACCTGCGCTTCAGCATGTTGCCGCGCAAGGCGCCGCCTCGGACGCTGGTGGCTCAGATTGACTGGCTTGCTTGGCAGGAAATCGAGCCGCTCATCATGGAGCGCCTTGGCAACAGCTCCGTTGCGTTCGCATTCAACATGCTTTGCACCGAACTCGAGAGAACCGGGTCAGCCCCCGGCCTCGTCGAGTCGGCCAAGCTGCTCTTCTCATTTGCTGCCGACCATCCGATGGCGTTGCAGCTGCTCGCCTTCCGTGTGAATGTGTCGCCGGCGCTACTTGTTGACATGCTGATGAACGTGCGCATGGCGCCATTGGCCGCCAAGTTGGTTGTCAAGTGGCAGCAGCAACGCAGCCGAGAGACTGACCGCGATGCTGCCCGTGAAGCTCAGACCAAAGGGTTCGCAGTTCATGACGCGCTGGCGCTCTTGGCGCATCACTTGAAGCTCGGCGCGCTTGACCTCGAGGAGTGCGCATCGCTGGCGACGTGGTGCTTCGAAGTGCGCAGCGCTCGGGAGGAAGCGGTTGCTGACGCCAGGCGCCTGGCGGGTCGACAAGTGCTGGCGATGGTGGCCAAACAAGAAGCCAAAGCGCAGTCAGCCGTCCTGGCGCACCTTGCCGGGCAGGTCATCACCGAGCGAAATGTCCGCAGGGCAGAGTTCTGGGCAGTCCTCGATGCCTTGGGCAGCTTTCGCAAAGCCCAGGGCGATGAAGGCGCAGCTGTGGTCAAGGCGTACGCGGAGTTTGCTCGCGAACTGCACCTCGATTGGACCGACGCTTCGAGATTGCCTGCCGAGCTGGCGGCGCAGCTCGTGGCGACGGCACTTACACAGAATGCGGCAGAGCAAGATGCTTTGCTTATTCCCTTCGACAGCGCGAAGGCACTCCGGAAGGCGAAGGGTGACGAGAAGTACACCGTTCGCAACAACGTCGCCCAAACACTGCGCATTCACATTCGACTGTTGGCCAGAGCGATAGCGGGTTGGCCGGAGGGCGAAGTCCCGGCCAAGCTCGTCGACGCGCTCAAGACGCTTGTCTCCCGCAATTCGATTGAGCATGCAGAGAAGGGAAGGGTCGGGGCGCTCACGGACAGGTACAGCCCGCGACGCCACTTCGGAGGCGAGCACGGCTCACCCGCATCCGACCTTGCATCTGCATGGCGCAGGCTCAGCGACAGCCAACGCGATGCCTTGCTGACGTCGCTGCTGCAGTCGGACGACCCCGTCCTTCTCGCTGAGCTCGGCCAGAACCTGCCCGCTGCAGCCAAAGCCATCGTCCATGACCGCCTCAGGCAACTGGAGCCAGATGAGGCGTCCGAGGTTTGGACGTGGCCTGAGGTTCAGCAGCGGGTGACGGCGCTTCTGGACGCTGGCCAGGTCGACCTTGCAAGGAAGCACTACGACGCAGCTCTCCCGGCTTTGGACGGCGCGGCACCTCAGCTCCAGCTCGACTTCTTCGGCCTTGGCCTTCAACTACTGATGAAGGAACGGAACTGGACCGCAATCGACAGCGCCGACGTTCCCCATACTTTGGACGCGGGCACCGCGCAGCGAGCCCGCAACCAGCTCGAGTTCTACCGGGCGACTTCTCAACTGCTGCGGCCGGATGGTCGGCTGGCCGACGCCAGGGTGGTGCTTCAACACTTGGCGCTGCAGCCTGGAGCGGGCGCGGCTTATCAGGAGAACGTATTTGCGATTGCCATTCAACAGCTTCTCGGGCCGACTCTTCATCCGCTGACCGGAGACGAGAAGACTGCGGGCGAATCGCTGCTGTCTGAAATCAACGCCGTACTGGGAAGGGACACAAGCTCAGCTCGCCGCGACTTGGCCGCGAACCGCGCACTGCTCCTGTTCGCACTGCAAAGGCCAGACGAGGCTCTTGAGGCCATGGTCCCTTGGCGACAAGGAAGGCGCGCCGCGGACATGGAATACATCGCCGCGTTAGCGACAGCTGAGCAGGGACGGCCGGATGATGCGATGGCGATATTGGACACGGCCATCATCGAGAGCGGCCCGGACGAGCGGCTTGTCGGACTCAAGAGTCACCTCGAGGCCAAAGTCGCGCCTGCAAAGCCGGCCCTCGCTACCGTGGCCGTGTCCGACTCCGTGGACCGACTCAGCCCCGTCCGTGCGGCCCTGCACCAGTTGAGCCAGCTCGACGTTTCCGATGTTGGAGACCTGCTTGGCCCACCCGACGGGAAGCTACCTGGATACCTCGTGCGGGAAGTGTCTAGCGCCCTGGGAGCTCTTCACGTCATGTCAGCAATGCTGCGTCCGCGGCGAACTGCCAATGACGCGAAGCTGGAGGACGACCTCAACAGCACCGTTCGGCACTATTTGGCCAGGTCGCTCTCGATGCCGAAGTGGCACGTCTCGGAGCAGCCGCCCGGAGGTGCCACGGGCAATGGAAACCCTGGGAGGCGGGACGCTGCCATCTGCGCCTTCAACACGGAAATCGCCATCTACGAGGCGCTCGTGTGTTCCTCGGTGAACAAGGCTGATATCAAGAAGCATTTCGACAAGCTGTTCTGCTACGGCCGCTGCCAGGTTTACTTTCTTGCCATCTACTCGTACGCGAAGCAAGCTCAACCTCTCCTTGACTATCTCAGGAAGATGCTGGAGCACCAGGTGCCGCCTGGGTACGAGTATGTTGACTGCAAGCCTCTGGAAAGGCCAGACCATCCGACTCGCGGGCACCTTGCAACCTACCGGGTGGACCATGAGGAAGTCGTGGTGGCGTTTCTGGTTGCCGAGCTTCAGATACCCGGACGGGCCGTGGCAGGCTCTTCGGCCGCGGCGTAGAGGTGAGGCGGTGACGGGCGCGAGTTTGTCGGCGCCGGTCAGGAGTCGGTCTTGTCTCGCCAGCTAAGTGTGGTGGCTACACGGGGTAGGGTCCGCGGCGATTGAATGTGGCGGTACGAAACCTTAGGATGTTAGGCTGAGAAATACGTCTGAGGTGCCTGCACTTCAACGTTGGAAGCAGCTCAGAACGCGTTGCAAACAGAGGTGCCTCAGCGCAGAACAGTTTGCAAATGGTGTTCGCTAAGTTGTTGATTCATATTGCGTCGAGCTGTCGACCCGTGGACTGGAAGAGTGGGGCGTTCGTTGGGGGCATTCGAGGCTTCAGCGGGAGGCTCGATTTGCTGGTCTGATAGTGCTCCACGCGAGCTGGTGAAAGACCAGTGAAATCAACGGTCTAGGTCGCTCAGCGCAGGACGATTTGTAGCTGTGCGCGCCGCGATGGTTGGTCTAGCGCAGAACCAATTGTCGGAAGAGCCGGAGCGCAGGACTATTTGTCCCGGCGAACGAGACATTTGTGAGCCGCCAGCGGGTCCGGGTTGGGAGGTGTTCCGCAACACCGGGGTCGCACACCTGATGTCGATCTCCGGCCTGCACATCACGATGCTGGGCTGGCTGGGCGGCGCCGCTGTCGGCGCGCTGTGGCGGCGCAGCGAGCGCGCCGCGCTGGCGTGGCCGGCCCCGGCCGCGGCGCGCTGGGGCGGCGTCGGCATGGCCTGGCTTTACGCCCTGCTGGCCGGCTGGGGCGTGCCGGCGCAGCGCACCGTGGCGATGCTCGCGGCGACGGCGGCGTTGCGCAGCGCGGGCCTGGCCTGGCCGCCGGCGCTCGTGACGCTGGGCGCGATGCTGCCAGTGACGCTGCTCGACCCCTGGGCCCTGCTGCAGCCGGGCTTCTGGCTGTCGTTCGCGGCGGTCGGGTTGCTGATGGTGTCAGCGCCCGCGCGGGTGGCCGACGCTGCAGGACAAGGGCCGGGCGACGGCGCCGCACCGGAGGCGGCTGCGTCGGCGGGCACGCTTGCGCAGGCGGGTCGCGGTGGCGTCGTCGGGGGTGGCGTCGCCTTCGGTCGAGGCAGCCGGAGCGACGGCGTCACCGGCAACGATGGGGGTGGGGCGGATGCGAGCGCAGGCGCAAACGCGGGCGGCCACGAGGCAGGCACGCGCGACGATGCCGGTCGCGTGGCAGAGGGCATCGCGCTCCAGGCGGCGCTGCGATCCCGGGCCCGCGCCGGGTGCGCGCGTCTCGCGGCGGCCGTGCGTGCGGGCGTCGCGCGCGTGGCGGCGCAACTGCGCGGCGGCGTCCGCGCGCAGGTGGTCGCCAGCATCGGCCTGGCCCCGTTGACGCTGGTCGCGTTCCAGCAGGTGTCGCCGGTGGGCCTGCTGGCCAACCTGGTGGCCGAGCCGTGGGTCACGCTGGTGGTGACGCCGCTCACCTTGCTGGGCATCGCGCTGCCGCCGTCGTGGACGCTGGCCGCGCTCGCGCTGAAGCCGCTGCTGTGGTGGCTCGCCTGGTTGGCGCGCTGGCCTCTTGCCAGTGTCCACGTGGCCAGCGCCCCCAGCTGGGCGCTCGCGGCGGGGCTGGCCGGCGGTGCCGTGATGATGCTGCCGCTGCCCTGGCGCCTGCGCGGCCTGGGCCTGGCGATGCTGCCGCCGCTGCTGTGGCCATTCGTCGCGCGGCCCGCGCCGGGCCGGTTCGAGCTGGTGGCGGCGGACGTCGGCCAGGGCACCGCCGTGCTGGTGCGTACCCGCGCGCACCTCCTGTTGTTCGACACCGGCCCGCGCTTCGGTGACGACGACGATGCCGGCCGCCGCCTGCTGCTGCCGCTGCTGCAGGCGCGTGGCGAGCCGCGCATCGACACCCTGCTGCTGAGCCATGCCGACGCCGACCATGTGGGCGGCGCCCAGTCCCTGGTCGACCGCATGCCGGTGCTGGCACTGCGCAGTTCGTTGTCGCCGGCCAATCCGCTGCGCGCCAATCCGATTCCGCACACGCCGTGCGTCGCCGGCCAGGCGTGGGACTGGGACGGCGTGCGCTTCACGATGCTGCACCCGTTTGCCGGCGACTATCGGCCCGGCGCGAAGACCAACGCGCTGAGCTGCGTGCTGCGCGTCGTCGCCGCGGACGGCCGCAGCGCGCTCCTGACCGGCGACGTCGAAGCCGCGGGCGAGGGCCGGCTCGTCGCGTGGGCCCGCGCCGTGCCGGCCGGCGCCGGCGCACAGCTGCACAGCGACGTGCTGGTCGTGCCGCACCACGGCAGCCACACCTCGTCCACAGAAGCCTTCCTCGACGCCGTGCGGCCGTCGGTGGCGATCATCCAGGTCGGCTACCGCAGCCGCTACGGGCACCCGGCCCCCGAGATCGTCGCCCGCTACCGCGCCCACGCCATACCGCTGGTGCGCAGCGACCACTGCGGCGCTTGGACCTGGTCCGAGGGCCACGCGACCTGCACCCGCGACCTGCGACGCCGCTATTGGCAATGGCGCGGAGCCATCGAGCCGCTGACGCCGGCCCGGGTCGGCCGCCCGGCGCCGCCGGGCGATCCCTGACCGGATCGCCGCACCGGATCTGCCCGGCGACCCATCCGCGCCAGCGACGGGTCCGGCACACCGGTGTGCCGTCGTCGGCCGCCGCCGTCCGCAGCAGGGCCTGTCGTGGTGCAGCAAGTCCCCGTCCGACTCAATCCGGTGCGCGCCGCTGCGCCATCCTCGCCCCACATTGCACAGCCGCGGTGCGTCGCGGATACTGGGGTGGCCGGGCCGCCCTGCCGGACCGGCGTCGGCGGCGCGTTCGGCGACCTGATCGTCGGTGCGTGCCCTCGTCGTGTGCTGGATCGGTTGTTGCTATGCATTCCAACGGAAACGCCGCGCGGCGCGGCGTCGCACCAGGGAGCCTTCGCTCGCCATGAACACGCCTTTCGACGAAATGCACGCCGCGGGGGACGCGGTGCGCGAGCACTACCAGGGCTACGCCCGGTGGCTGGCACGCCAGCCGGCCGACCTGATGCGGGATCGCCGCAACGAAGCCGAGCTGATCTTCCGTCGCGTGGGCATCACGTTCGCGGTCTACGGCGACAAGGATTCGGGCGAGGGCACCGAGCGGCTGATCCCGTTCGACCAGATCCCGCGCGTGATCCCGTCGCACGAATGGCGCGAGATGGAAAAGGGCCTGGCGCAGCGCGTCACGGCGCTCAACCGCTTCATCCACGACGTCTACCACGACCAGGAGATCCTGAAGGCCGGCGTGGTGCCGCGCGAGCAGGTCGTCGACAACGCGCAGTTCCGGCCGGAGATGATCGGCGTGGACGTGCCCGGCGGCGTCTACTCGCACATCGCGGGCGTGGACATCGTGCGCGCCGGCAACGCCGACGGCTCGGGCAGCTACTACGTGCTGGAGGACAACCTGCGCGTGCCCAGCGGCGTGTCGTACATGCTCGAGAACCGCAAGATGATGATGCGGCTGTTTCCCGAGCTGTTCTCGATGCACGCGGTCGCCCCGGTGGCGCACTACCCCGACCTGCTGCTCGAGACGCTGCGCAGCCTGGCCCCCGGCGGCAGCAACGATCCGGTCGTCGTGGTGCTCACCCCCGGCATGTACAACTCGGCCTACTTCGAGCATGCGTTCCTCGCGCAGCAGATGGGGGTCGAGCTGGTCGAGGGCCAGGACCTGTTCGTCAAGGACGATTTCGTCTACATGCGCACCACCCAGGGCCCCAAGCGCGTGGACGTCATCTACCGGCGGCTGGACGACGACTTCATGGATCCGGAGGTCTTCCGCAAGGAGTCCACGCTCGGCTGCGCCGGCCTGCTGCGCGCCTACAAGGCCGGCAACGTGACGCTGGCCAACGCGATCGGCACCGGCGTGGGCGACGACAAGTCCATCTACCCGTACGTGCCGAAGATGGTGGAGTTCTACCTCGGCGAGAAGCCCATCCTCAACAACGTGCCCACCTGGCAGTGCCGCGACCCCAAGGAGCTGTCCTACGTGCTGGCCAACCTTCCGGAGCTGGTGGTCAAGGAGGTGCACGGCGCCGGCGGCTACGGCATGCTGGTGGGGCCGGCGGCCACCCGGGCGGAGGTCGAGGCCTTCCGCCAGGTGCTGGTCGCCAACCCGGCCAACTACATCGCGCAGCCCACGCTGAGCCTGTCGACCTGCCCGACCTACGTGGAGTCGGGCATTGCGCCGCGCCACATCGACCTGCGGCCCTACGTGCTGTCGGGCAAGGAGGTGCAGATGGTGCCGGGCGGCCTCACGCGCGTGGCGCTCAAGGCCGGTTCGCTGGTGGTCAACAGCAGCCAGGGCGGTGGCACCAAGGACACCTGGGTGCTGGAGGCGGAGCAACCGCAAGTCAACGGCGCGACGCAGTCGCAGTCGCAGGCGCAGACGACGCAGTCGCAGTCGCAGTCGAAATCGGCCTGAGGAGAGCCACCACCATGCTTTCCCGCACCGCCGACCACCTGTTCTGGATGTCGCGCTACATGGAGCGCGCCGAGAACACCGCGCGCATGCTCGACGTCAACTACCAGACGGCGCTCCTGCCGCAATCGGACGCCGTCGCCGAGCTGGGCTGGCGCGGCCTGCTGGCCATCAGCGAGCTCACGCCCGACTACATGCGCCGCTACGGCGACATCGTGCCCGCGCGGCTGATGGAATTCATGGTGTCCGACGGCGAGAACCCGTCGTCGATCGTCAGCTGCCTGCGCGCCGCGCGCGAGAACGCGCGGGCCGTGCGGGGCACGCTCACCACCGAAGTCTGGGAGACGACCAACCAGACCTGGCTCGAGTTCAACAAGCTGCTGGCCAGCGGCGAGCTGCGGCGCGATCCGGCCAGCGTGTTCGAGTGGGTCAAGTTCCGCTCGCACCTGTCGCGCGGCGTGGTGGTGGGCACGATGCTGCAGGACGAGGCCTTCCACTTCGTGCGCATCGGCTCGTTCCTGGAGCGCGCCGACAACACCGCGCGCATGCTGGACGTGAAGTTCCACGACGTCGACAGCGATTTCTACGGCCAGGCCGACGACCGCGACAACGAGTACGAGTTCTATCACTGGTCGGCGATCCTGCGCTCGGTGTCCGGCTTCGAGGTCTACCGCAAGGTCTACCGCAACGTCATCCAGCCCGAGAAGGTGGCCGAGCTGCTGATCCTGCGCTCGGACATGCCGCGCTCGCTCGCGCACTGCATGAGCCGCATCGTGAGCAACCTGCGCTACGTGGCCAACGCGAACTCGGGCGAGACGCTGCGGCGCGCCGGCCGGCTGGAGTCCGACCTGCGCTTCGGCCGCATCGACGAGATCCTGGCCACCGGGCTGCATGCATTCCTGACACAGTTCCTCGCCAATGTCGGCGAGCTGGGGGTCGGCATCAGCCGCGACTTCCTGGTCACGCAGTAGCTCGTCCGACGTCGCGGCCGGCGCCGCGTCGCCCTCCATGACGGCTCGCCGCCACGTCCGGTGCGCGAGCCCCTCCGATCCCGGGAGCCTCCCTTGGCCATCCATGTCGCCCTGAGCCACGTCACGCACTACCGCTACGACCGGCTCGTCTCGCTCGGACCGCAGGTGGTGCGCCTGCGGCCCGCGCCGCATTGCCGCACGAAGATCCTGTCGTATTCGCTGAAGGTGGAGCCGGCGGAACACTTCATCAACTGGCAGCAGGATCCATTCGCCAACTACCTCGCGCGCCTCGTCTTCCCCGAGAAGATGCGCGAGTTCAAGGTCACGGTCGACGTGGTGGCCGAGATGGCCGTGTACAACCCGTTCGACTTCTTCCTGGAGCCCAGCGCCGAGAAGTTCCCGTTCGCCTACGACGACGCGCTGGCCACCGAGCTCGCGCCGTACCGGGTCGTCGATGCCGCCGGGCCCGCGTTCGACGCCTTCGTCGCGGCGATACCGCTGGAGCCGCTGGCCACCATCGACTTCCTGGTCGGCCTGAACCAGCGGCTGCAGCACGACATCCGCTACCTGATCCGCATGGAACCCGGCGTGCAGACGCCCGAGCAGACGCTGACGCTCGCCTCGGGCTCCTGCCGCGACTCCGGCTGGCTGATGGTGCAGGTGCTGCGCAAGCTCGGGCTCGCAGCGCGCTTCGTGTCGGGCTACCTGATCCAGCTCGCGCCCGACCAGAAGGCGCTCGACGGGCCGAGCGGCACCGAGGTCGACTTCACCGACCTGCATGCCTGGTGCGAGGTCTACCTGCCCGGCGCCGGCTGGATCGGGTTCGACCCGACCTCCGGCCTGCTCGCGGGCGAGGGCCACATCCCGCTCGCGTGCACGCCACAACCGGCCAGCGCCGCACCGATCAGCGGCGGCGTCGACGAGGCCGAGGTCGAGTTCAGCCACCACATGGGCGTCGCGCGCATCTGGGAATCGCCGCGCGTCACGCTGCCCTATTCGGAGGCGCAATGGCAGGCCGTGCTGGCGTTGGGCGCGCAGGTCGACCAGCGGCTCGACGCGGGCGACGTGCGGCTGACGATGGGCGGCGAGCCCACCTTCGTGTCCATCGACGACCGCGACGGCGCCGAATGGAACACCGATGCGCTGGGCCCGACCAAGCGCACGCGTGCCCAGGAGCTGGTGCTGCGGCTGCGCGACCACTACGGCGCCGGCGGCTTCCTGCACTACGGCCAGGGCAAGTGGTACCCCGGCGAGCAACTGCCGCGCTGGGCGCTGTCCATCTGCTGGCGCGCCGATGGCCAGCCGTGCTGGCGCGATCCGGCGCTGTTCGCCGACGAGCGGGTGCCGCAGCAGCACACCGCCGCCGACGCGCAGCGCTTCGCGCAGGCGCTCGCGCGCCGCCTGGGCCTTGTCGATGCCACGGTGCAGGCCGGCTACGAGGACACCTTCTACTACCTGTGGCGCGAGCGCCAGCTGCCGGTCAACGTCGACCCGTTCGACGCGCGCCTGTCCGACGAGATGGAGCGCAACCGGCTGCGCCGCGTGTACTCGCAGGGGCTGGAGGCGCCCGTGGGCTACGTCCTCCCGCTGCGTCGCGGGGAGGGCGGCACCGGCCTGGCCGGCGCCCGCTGGACCACGAGTCCGTGGCACTTCCGCGGCGAGCGCATGTACCTGATCCCGGGCGATTCGCCGATGGGCTACCGGCTGCCGCTCGATGCGTTGCCGTGGGTCAGGGACGCCGAGGCGCCGACCCTCGTCGAACAGGATCCGTTCGCGCCGCGCGGCCCGCTGCCCGCCGCCGGCGCCTTCGCGCCGACGTCCGCGCCGGGCGCGGCGGACGCCGGCACGCCGCGGCCCGCCGCGCCCATCACGCCGCAGTCCGCGGCCGACGCGCGCCGCCCCGCCACGCGCATCGTGGGGGGCACGATGTCGCGCGCCGGCGCTGGCCCGGCTCGGCCGGGTGCCATCGGCGACGGCGGCGACGCGGCCGGCGACCGCGTGCCGGCGCGCTTCGAATCGGCCAACTGGGTCACGCGCACGGCGTTGTGCATCGAGGTGCGCGACCCGCGCCGCGCCAACGGTCCGAAGGCCGAGCGCGTCGGCACGGCCAGCGGCGTGATGTACGTGTTCATGCCGCCGCTGGAGCGGCTGGACGACTACCTCGAGCTGCTGGGCGCCATCGAGGACACCTGCCGCGCGCAGGCCCTTCCGGTGGTCATCGAGGGCTACCCGCCGCCGCGCGATCCGCGCCTGAAGCTGCTGCAGGTCACGCCCGATCCCGGCGTCATCGAGGTCAACATCCATCCGGCGTCGAACTGGACGGAGCTGGTCGAGCACACCGAGTTCCTGTACGAGGCGGCGCGGCTGTCGCGGCTGTCGTCGGAGAAGTTCCTGGTCGACGGCAAGCACACGGGCACCGGCGGCGGCAACCACTTCGTGCTGGGCGGGGCGACGCCGGCCGACTCGCCGTTCCTGCGCCGGCCCGACGTCCTGGGCAGCCTGCTCGCGTACTGGCACAACCACCCGTCGCTGAGCTACCTGTTCTCGGGCCTGTTCATCGGCCCGACCAGCCAGGCGCCGCGCATCGACGAGGCGCGCAACGACCAGCTCTACGAGCTCGAGATCGCGCTGGCCGAGATCGCGCGCGCGACCCGCGAGCGCGGCGACGCCGTCCCGCCGTGGCTGGTCGACCGCAGCCTGCGCAACATCCTCGTCGACGCCACCGGCAACACGCACCGCAGCGAGTTCTGCATCGACAAGCTGTACTCGCCGGACTCGTCCACCGGCCGCCTGGGCCTGCTCGAGCTGCGCGCCTTCGAGATGCCGCCGCACGCGCGCATGAGCGTCGTGCAGCAGCTGCTGCTGCGCGCACTGGTGGCGCGCTTCTGGAACGCCGCCTACGACCAGCCCCTGGTGCGCTGGGGCACCGAGCTGCACGACCGATTCCTGCTGCCGCACTTCGTGCAGGCCGACTTCGCCGACGTGCTGATCGAGATGGCCGGCGCCGGCATGCCGTTCGACCCCGAATGGTTCGCGCCGCACCTGGAGTTCCGCTTCCCCAAGCTCGGCGAGTTCGCTTCCGCCGGCGTGCACGTGACGCTGCGCAGCGCGCTGGAGCCCTGGCACGTGATGGGCGAGGAGGGTAGCGCGGGCGGCACCGTGCGCTACGTCGACTCGTCGCTGGAGCGCCTCGAGCTCAAGGTCACGGGGCTCGTCGACTCGCGCCACGTCCTCACGTGCAACGGCCAGCCGGTGCCGCTGCAGCCGACCGGCCGCGTCGGCGAGTTCGTCGGCGGCGTGCGCTACCGCGCGTGGCATCCACCTTCGGGCCTGCACCCCACCATTCCCGTGCAGGCGCCGCTCACGGTCGACCTGGTCGACCTCTGGAGCAAGCGCTCGCTGGGGGGCTGCCGCTACCACGTCGCGCATCCGGGCGGGCGCAGCTACGACACGCTGCCGGTCAACGCCTACGAGGCCGAGAGCCGGCGCCTGGCGCGGTTCTTCGCGCTGGGCCACACACCTGGGACAATGAACGTCGCGCGACCGCGGCGCAGCGACGAATTCCCCTTCACGCTCGACCTGCGACGCGAACGGTGAGTGCCATCGCTCCTCCCGTCGCTGCCCCTTGCGGGGGAGCTCGGCGAGGCTCGGGTGCGACCCTCGCCTCCCGAAACCCGCGGCAGCACTGACCGATGTCGACCTCCGTCCAGACCAGCTTTCTCCCCGACGACGCGCCCGAAGCCGCCGCGCTGGCGCGCGCCGCGGCGCTGCGCGCGACGCCCGAGAGCTTCGACGAGCTGCACGGCGGCCCGGCCGAGGCCGCGGCGGCCGGCGCCGCGCTGGCGCCCGAGTGGCAGGCCTTCTTCGACGCCACCGGCCCCGAGGGGTGGGTCGACCTCGCGCAGACGCGGGCGCGCATCCGCGCGCGCGTGCAGGACGACGGCGTCACCTACAACGTCTACGCCGAGGGGGCGGCCGCCGCGAGCGCGTGGCCGCTGGAGCCGCTGCCGTTCCTCATCGACGCGGCGTCCTGGGCCGCCATCGAGCGCGGCATCGAGCAGCGGGCGCGCCTGCTCGATGCGGCGCTCGCCGACGTCTACGGCAGTCGCGACCTGCTCGACGAAGGCCTGCTGCCGGCCGCACTGGTGCTGGCGCATCCGCAGTACCTGCGTGCGATGCACGGCTGCCGGCCCGCCGGCGGCGTGCGGCTGCACGTGGCCGCGTTCGACCTCGCCCGCGGGCCCGCGGGCGACTGGCGCGTCGTCAGCCAGCGCACCCAGGCGCCCTCGGGCCTCGGCTACCTCCTGCAGAACCGCCTGATCGTCTCGCAGCAGTTCCCCGCCGCCTTCCGCGACCTGCACGTGCAGCGCATCGCCTCCGGCTTCCTGGGCTTGCTGCAGGGCCTGCAGCGCCTCAGCCCCGAGGGCGACGGCGCGCGCGTCGTGCTGCTGACGCCGGGGCCGCACAACGAGACCTACTTCGAGCACGCGTTCCTTGCGCGCTATCTCGGCATCACGCTGGTGGAGGGCGGCGACCTCACCGTGCGCGGGGAGCGGCTGTTCCTGAAGACGCTGCACGGCCTGGAGCCGGTGCACGTGCTGCTGCGCCGGGTCGACGACGAGTGGCTCGACCCGCTGGAACTGCGCGGCGACTCCGCGCTCGGCGTGCCCGGCCTGCTGGGCGTGATCCGCGCGGGACAGGTGGTGGTGGCCAACGCGCCGGGCGCTGGCTTCCTCGAGAGCCCGGGCCTCGCCGCCTTCTGGCCCGCGGTCTCGCGCCGCCTGCTCGGCGAGGAGCTGCTGCTGCCGTCGACCACCAGCTGGTGGTGCGGCGAGGACGCCGTCTGGGAGGCCCAGCGCGAACGCCTGGCCGATTTCGTCGTCGCGCCCACCTTCCCCAGCAGCGAGACCACGCAGGGCTTCGCGCCGCACGGCGTCGGCGAGCTGTCCGCCGGCGCGCGCGCCGCGCTGCTGGCCGACATCGATGCGCGCCCGGCGGCCTACACGCTGCAGGCGCGGGTGCGCCCGTCCGAGATGCCCGTGTGGAACGAGGACGCCCTGGAGCCGCGCGCCGCGCTGGTGCGTGTCTATGCGATGACCGACGGCCGCGGCGGATGGCGCGTGATGCCCGGCGGCCTCACGCGCGTGGCCACCCGCCGCGACGCCGCCCAGGACGCGTGGCTGTCGATGCAGCATGGCAGCGTCAGCGTCGACACCTGGGTGATGACCGAAGGCGAGGTCGACCC
>Ga0068855_100001170_pt1 | contig 32533 bp, 24 predicted proteins | sample KBSCornC52_FD_66592 | JGI IMG/M metagenome (GOLD analysis project Ga0068855, IMG submission 66592) | Corn rhizosphere microbial communities from Kellogg Biological Station, Michigan, USA - KBS Corn C5-2 | ecosystem: Host-associated > Plants > Roots > Rhizosphere > Soil ...
CTCTGGGCGTGGACCGGAAATGCGGAGCTCGCTGATCGAACCGCGGCCGTTCTATCGTTCTATGCACTTGGAAACGGATTCTTGGCGGTCGTTGCCATGGCGTACTACCTGCAAATCGCGCGTGGTGATCTGCGTCTGCACCTTCGCGGGAACGTTACCTTAGCGGTGCTCTTGCTACCGACGATGGTCGGAGCCACCGTGCGCTGGGGCATGCTCGGAGCGTCACTCGTGTGGTGCGGAGTGAACCTATCGTTCTTGCTCGTGTGGAGTGCGATCGTTCACCGCCGTTTCCTGCCCGGTCAGCACACGCGGTGGCTACGTGACGCACTCTTGCCGGGGCTGGTTGGAGCTGCAGGCAGCCTCCTGGTCCACCTTGTCCATTGGACGGCCCTGAACCGCCTCCTTACCGCTCTTACCCTGGCGGGTATCGGTGGCCTGTCGGTATGTCTCGCCGTCCTGGTGACGAACCCGGCGCGACGCACGATTAGGGGATTCGCCAACGTCCGCGGAGCGGTACCCTAGGCGAACGGTATGGCTCTTCCAAACGTTGGCGCAGCTCGGCGTCCGTAGTATCTAGACCAGAGTCACATGGCACAAGACGTGGAGCCGCCCTTCGAAGATTTCGATTACGAGATGTCGGTCCGCGGGTGGGTGAAATTCCCCAACGTTGTGCCGACGGCATTCTGCGAGCAGATGCGCAGCGACATTTCGGGACACATCGAGCGCTGTGGCGCAATCCAGGCCGGCATCGGAATTCAAGGGGCGCCCGACGGCACCGCACATCACACGGTCGGTTTCGACGACAGCCTCGACCGTTTCCTCGAGCACGGTTTCCTGGAGCCGTACGTGGCGCGCTATTTCGGCGGGCCGTACATACTCCATGCCTTCAATCCGGTGCTCATCGCGCCGCAGCAACGGAACTACGTCCATCGGATACACAAGGATGTGCGCACCCATACCGGCGCGTTCCGGATGGTGCTCAACATGCTCGTGATGGTGGACGAGTTCACGCTCGATAACGGGGCGACCCACATTCTGTCGGGCTCCCAGCACGAGCCGTCACCCCCCACAGAATCGTGCTTCCATCGGCACGCCGAACGCATCACCGGCCCTCAAGGCTCGATCGTGCTTTTCGACTCGAACGTGTGGCATGCGGCTGGTGAGAACACCAGTCCTCGAGCCCGCGCCGCCTTGACGCTGAGCCTCAGCCGGCCCTTCCTCAAGCCCCAAATGGACTACGCGCGCCTGCTGGGTCCCACCGCGGGCGCGCGGCTTTCACCGAAGCTACGCCAACTCCTGGGTTACAACGCCCGGGTCGCGACGACCCTAGACGAGTGGTACCAACCCGCAGGTTCTCGGATGTACCTTCCTGACCAAGGCTAAAGAGGCTCCAGTGCGAGATTTCAACCAAGAGGCTCAAACGTTCGGCGATCGTCAATACAGCTACGACTTCGATGACGTCGTCCGCAGTTTTGCGATGAGGGCTTTTCAACCATTCTTGGGCGAGGGCCCGACGCTCGAGCTGGGTTGCCACGAAGGCGGGATGACGCGGCTATTGGTCGAGAAGCACTCGGATCTAACCGTCGTTGACGCCTCAGCGGCCGCGCTCGAGGTCGCTCGCAAATCCCTTCCCGCCAACGTCAATTTCGTTCATGGAACGTTCGAGGCGGTAGCGTTGCCACGTCGCTTCCAGAACATTTTTTTAATCAACGTGCTCGAGCACGTCGACGACGCCGTTCTGGTATTGCAGCGTGTCCGGGAATGGCTAACCGACACCGGGAGGATCTTCCTGGTAGTCCCCAACGCGAACGCTCCGTCGCGGCAGATTGCCGTGCGGATGGGGCTCATCACGCACAACCAAGCGGTCACGGATGCCGAACGTAAGAACGGCCATCACCGCACTTACGCCCTCGACACCCTGAGCCTAGACCTCCGGCGTGGGGGCGTGCAGGTAGATCAGATCGGCGGGCTGGTCTTCAAGGGGCTTGCGAACTACCAGATGGACAAGGCCCTTGCCGCCGGCATCATCACGCCCGACTACTTGCAAGGCTGTTACGAGCTGGGCAAAGCCTACCCGGATTTGTGCGCAAGCCTCTTCGCCGTTTGCACGGGCGGTTAGTCAGCCAACCGGCGGCACGCGGGCTGCGTGTTCACGCAGCTCGCGTTCCCGCTCGAGGAGCTCACGCGACCGGGCCTTCCTGAAGGTAGCGGGGACCCCGGCAATGATCGTGAACGCGGCCGAGCTGTCTTTGACCAGTGAATGGGCGCCGACGGCGGTTCCTTGCGCAAGCTCGACGCCAGGCAAGACTGTGGACGCCGTGCCAATGATCGTATGTTTGCGCAGGATGACCGGCGCGCTGATCGTCCTGCGGTAAGGTTCCGGGACGACCGCGTTGGTCATGCATTCTCCGCTGTAGTCGTCCGACGAAGAAAAGACGCGGACCGCCGGCGCCAAGGTCACGTAGTCCTCGAGCGTGATGTCGCAAAGGCCGTTGACGAAACAGTAAGCCGAGACGTGGACGTAGTCTCCGATTCGCAAGCTCGAGGTGCCCGACATGGCGACGACGCAGAAGTTGTCGACGCGGACGTTGCTTCCGATGTGAATCTGCCCGCAGTTGTACAGCGTGGACGTCTTCGAGATCTTGACGTTCGTTCCGAGGCTACCAAAGCCGAGTGCGCGCAGTTCTTCGTCGGAAAAATACCCGATCATCGCGTTTCACTATTCGAGCACGGCGTATGAAATCTGCGGCTGAAATGGGAAGCGCTCGATGCGCAGGTTCCTGATTCCCAAGGTATCCAGCACCGCAACCGTCTCCCCTGGCCACTGTGGGATGTTGAGCTCATCGAACGCGATGATCGATCCTTTCGGCATCCGCGGGCGCAACGTTTCGATCGCCGCCTTGGTCGGCTCGTAGAGATCGAAGTCCAGATACAGGAGGCTGACCAAAAAATGCGGATTCTTGGCTAGGTACTCGGGCATCGATTGGCGGACGTCACCCGCCACCAGCTCCACCTTCGGAATGTGACCGAGCGGGCGATAAATATCGAAGATGCGAGCGCACTCGGTCAGCTCGTCATAGGAATTGGCCGCAACGCCACCTTTCTTGACTCGATCATTTTCAGCTTGACCCTTGTCACGGGCATCCACGTCAGCAAAGCCTTGGAAGGTATCGAACCCGACCACGCGCCTGAGGTGATTCAGTGGCTCGTAAATGGCGCTCATCGTTGCCCAGCTCATGAGTCCGCCGCCCATGTACACGCCACACTCGACGATATTTCCTTGGACGTTCAAGATCTTCTTGAAGATCTCGTTCTTCGCCAAGAACCGCCCGATCTCGCCGACGGGTGCAAACTTTGGGAACGTCCGCAACTTGTCGAGCGTGGTGCCGCTGGCGCTCTCGAAGAAGCCGCTCAGTTGCTCGAAATACTGCTGATCCTGCGGACGCTGGTTCGCGGGGATGTGAACGGGATAGCTCTCCACCTTGTTGGCCATTGCGGGCGCGAGTGTAGAGGGCACGCGAGAAGCGCGCAAGCGCGCAAGCGCGCAAGCGCGCGACAGCGGGAGCTCACAGAACGACGAGCCCCGGAGCTACGGGGCGGTCCGCGCCGCGCCGGTTGGCGCCCGGTAAGCTGGGAAAAATGTCGTCGTTGCCTCCACCCCTCGATCAGCGCACAGGCGTTGGTACACTTCATCGTCGAGGATCTTGCCGCACAAGTAGTTCTGGCGCTGACCGTTGGCAAAGCCTCGTTTGAACTCCGCGAGACCGTCCCCCTCCCCAGCTTCGACGCCCGCTCCGCCGCCGAAATCGATCACGTGATCCTCTCGGAATAGCTGGATGGCGTGGTCGTAAATCACGAACGCGCTGCGCAGTTTGTATCCCAGCTCGGTCGACGCCGCCAAGTGAGCGTACAAGACCCTCTCGCCGCGCATCCAGATGTGGGCGGATACGAACTGCTCCTCGGCAAAGGCCGCGATCGTGGTCGCTTGGGGCATTTCTGCGAGCTTTTCGAAATAGCTACGGGAGAAGTTCTGAATACCGGTGATCCCCTTGCGCTTCACGAGGGTCTCGTAGCAAGCCAGCCATTGAGGCAGGTAGTCGCTCAGACTTACGACCCGGGTCTCGCACGATTTGCGAGCGCGTCGAATACGGTCGCGGTGATGCTTCGAATACTCGCCATTCGGCAGCGTGGCGTCGTACGTGAAGTGCGTCTTGAATTCCCTGCACACGTCGAAGTGCGCTCGCAAGAAGGGCTCGGCCGGCTGGGTGAGGCAGTCGGTCACCAGCACGAGGGAGACGAGCCCCTCATTTCTGAGTAGCTCCAGGTCCGCACTCAACCCGTCGCTCGCTTCCAGCACGCACAGTGGGTAGCAGCCGAATGCGTCAAATCGATCGGTGCCCGGGATCGGCCGCCGTAAGACGTGGGTCTTCGCGTGCGGAAGGTAGATCGACTCGAGGGGCGAGAACGCGGACGCGTAGTCCGCTGACGCATACGGATGCATGGCCTAGGGGTGGGATGCGTAGAAGACGGACTCCCACTGCATGGGGCTATGGTGACCGAAGTACAGTTTGTAGTCGGGGCTGAGCGCCTTGATCCGCTCGGGCAATACCCAGAAGTCATCGGAAAGATGATACGCGGAGATGGTCAGATTTGGCCGGAACTCACGTATAACCCTCGTGGCGCCGCTGAGGGCGCCCCTCTCCGAGCCTTCGATGTCCATCTTGATCAGATCGACGCGACGCAACTTCTGTGTTGCAGCGTAGTCATCCAGGGTCGTCATCGAGAATGTATCGATCGCAAGGCCGCCGGGGGCAATGCTCTGCGAGTTGGACCGTGTACCGCTGACTTCCCGCGTGGTATCACCCACGGCAAGAACGTTGACGCGCAGGACGTCCGCCAACGACGGATTGAGCTCACGCTGCAGGTCGCAGAACCGTGCATGGAGCGGCACAGGATCGAACAGATGAACGGCGCCCCCCGGACCGACAATTCCAGCGAAGACCACCGATAGGTCACCGACGCACGCGCCGCAATCGAGCACTACGTCCTCCTTAGATGGAGCGAAACGTACCCCGTCACGACTCACGAAATACTGACGGAAGCTGTTGGTCAGGCGCACTTGCGCGGCGGTCGAGATGATCTTCAAGGGCTGTGGCTGCGAGAGCCGGACGGTAGCCTCGTACACGCGCAATGGGAGACCGAGATAGTCGACAGGGAAGCCCGCGGTTTCGAACGGAAGCTCACGTTCCACCGTTAGGATGTCTTCGAAGTCGATCCTTGGGAAATAGAAGTGCTCGTAACCGACGGAACGCAGCACCAGGCACATATCGAAGAGCAGCTTGCTCAGGTCGTCCTCCAGAAGCGCGCGGGAGCTCCACAAGAGTCCGGCGTTGCCTTCGAGCCAGTCGACCTGGTTGATGGCCTGCTCGTGCCACCGAGTGCGGACGAGCGGCAACTTTCGAATGGCACGCTTGGCGAGGCGCTTCATTGCGTCGCCGCCGCTCACCGGCCGCGCCGAGTACCAAGCCCACTCGAATTCAGGGTCGGTACGCTTGCGCGGCGCCGCGCCCAAGTAGAACTCACATTGCCAACGGATGCTGTCGAGCCAGTTTTGTCTCGCGCCACTCATATTTGCCCTCGCTCGCGCCTTCTTAGAAGGGCGACAAGCTAACCGAAATCTCTGGCCAGGGCGACCCGGCCTCAGCGCCTACCTCGTTGTCATCGCACTCGTTCCTGTAGATGAATCGATCAGGGCGACGGGGCAACGGAACATGTCTGCGCCGACAGATGTCCCGTGAAGCCGGTTCCGATCTTGCTGGAAATTGCTTGACGACTTACGCACCGCGCGGTAGCTGCGGTGATGGCCGTAAGGGATGGCTTCGACAGCGCTCCATCGATCGCCCTACGATTGGCGCCTCACCTAATGGTGCTAAGTCGCGCACGAAACGCGGCCCATGAGTGAAGCAGGCGTCGCCATTTGGGGTGCTTCCGGGCACGGTCGCGTAGTTCTGGACGCGGCGCTAGCCTCACCGGGCCTTTCGATCGTTGGATTCCTCGACGACGACCTGGGCCGCAAGGGCCAGACCTTTGCGGGGCTGCCAGTTTTGGGCGGTCCGGAGGTCTTGCCGCGGCTCATGGCCGAAGGATTGCATCGGGTCCACGTTGCGATTGGCCATTGCGCAATCCGGCAACGAATCGCGGCGTCACTTGCATCGCTTGGCGTCGAGCTGCAGACCATCATCCACCCACGCTCGGTCGTTGCAAGAGACGTAGCCGTTGGTGAAGGAACATTCATCGCGGCTGGCGTCGTGGTCAACTCCGGGACCCAGCTCGGAAAAGCGGCCATCTTGAACACCAGCTGCAGCGTGGATCACGACTGCGCCGTCGGTGATGGCGTTCACGTCGCGCCGGGCGCGCGCATCGGCGGCCTGGTTCGGATCGGCTCGGGTACCTTCATCGGTATCGGTGCGACCGTGTTGAATTGCCTGACCGTGGGTGAACAAAGCATCCTCGGCGGCGGCGCAGTTGCGGTGCGCGACATACCCGCAGGCGTCGTGGCATTTGGAGTACCCGCGAGGGTCATCCGGGAGAAACGCCCCAATGAATAGCAAAGAGCGATTGGAAGACCTGGCCGCATTCGGGGGGCAGCCCGCGTTTTCAGAGGTCTTGCATGTGGGTCGGCCAAACGTGGGAGATCGCGCGCGTTTCATGGCGCGCGTGGAAGATATTCTGGACCGGCGCTGGTTCACCAATCACGGTCCTCTGGTCGCCGATTTAGAGACGAAGCTTGCGACACTGCTCGGGGTCCGTCACTGCCTCCTCGCTTGCAATGCCACCATCGCGTTGCAGATGACGATCCGCGCTCTGGGTTGGACGGGAGAGGTCATCGTGCCGTCGTTTACTTTCGTGGCAACGGCGCATGCGCTCGCCTGGCAGGAAGTGACGCCGGTGTTCTGCGACGTCGATCCGAAGACCCACAACCTCGATCCAAAAGAAGTCGAGGCGTTGATCACTCCGCGTACGACCGGCATCATCGGGGTGCACGTCTGGGGCCGGCCTTGTGATGTCGAGGCCATCGACGTCATCGCCAAGAAGCATGGCCTAACGGTGCTCTATGACGCTGCACATGCGTTCGCTTGTTCGCACAACGGCCGCAAGATTGGCGAATTTGGTAACGCCGAGGTCTTCAGCTTCCACGCCACCAAGTTCTTCAATACCTTCGAAGGCGGAGCAATTACGACCAATGATGATGCTCTGGCCGAGAAGCTTCGGCTGATCCGAAACTTTGGTTTCGTGGGGGCCGATGACGTCCAGGAGCTAGGGATCAACGGCAAGATGTGCGAGATGTCAGCCGCGATGGGCCTGACGCTCCTCGAGAGTCTCGATGTTTTGTTGGACACGAATCGCCGCAACTACGAGGCGTACCAGCGCGGGCTGGCCTCGATTCCCGGCCTTTCACTGATGCAGTACGACTCCTCCAACGAGAACAACTACCAATACATCGTAGTGGCCGTCGATGCGGCCGCGTTCGGCTGCGACCGCGACCGCCTCGTCGACATCTTGCATCAGGAAAACGTCCGCGCGCGACGTTACTTTTATCCCGCGTGCCATCGGATGGAGCCCTATCGGTCTCGAGATCCCGTGCCGCGGCGGCCGCTTCCTGCCACGGACGCGCTCGCGGCCTCACTGATGACACTGCCAACCGGGACGGCGGTCGGCTCGGCTGAAATCGAGACCATTTGCCGCATCCTCCGGCTTGCTCAGCGGATTGGCTCCGTCGGGACGTCGGTAGGCCGTTGAGCTGAAGTCTGCTCGAGCGCGGAGTTGCACTTGGCTCAAAGCCTGACGACTTTTGACTCGCGGCACTAGTCCCGCCGAGCGCCGGCTAGCGGCAGGCCTTACCGCCGACCTCGGCAGAGGATCGCCGTGTCGGTGTTTGCGCCGAAGACGACTCCTCTCTACCGGCTGATCGCAACTCACCTCGAGACTGCGCGCCTACCTCGCTTGCGGCATCCACGCGCACGGCTTTCTGCGCCCTCGGTGTTCCACGTGTCACAAGGAAATGCTCGTGGCGTTTTCGTGCAAGCTGCGAAGCGTCTGCCCATCGTGCAACGCGCGCCGCATGTGCAGCAGGGCCGTACATCTCACGGACCGAGTCGTCTCGGAAGTTCCCGTCCGTCAGTGGGTGTTTGAGCGTTCCCTTTGAATTGCGCTTGCTCTTGGCCCGCAACGCGGCTGCGCTGAGCACCGTCGGTCGCATGTTCGTGCGAGAAATCTGGCGTTGGCAGCGCAAGCAGTTTGGCGCGTCGCGCGCGAGCGAAAGGAGAAACCTCGTGCTGGCCGAACATTCGCGGGGGCGCCGTCTGCTTCGGCCTTTCATCAGGTCCTGATCCCAGACGGCGCCGAGGTCGAGGCGATATGACACGCGGTCGAGGTGAGAGGCCTTCGTTGGTTGAGGCGCCGAGGCCGACCCCTGCTTTGGAATTGGCGGGGCCTCGATGGCGCTGACCTTGACGCGGTTTGCTCGGCGACGTTAGGGTCGGACAATGTTTGCGGGTGCGGGCACGAAACAGGTGGGCACATGAAGATTGTTTGGCAAGCGTTTTGGCTGGGTAGTTTCTGGTTGGCAGCGTGCTCCGATGGCGGCGGCAGTGACGCCGAGGCAGGCGGCGCGACTTCGGGCGGTGGCGGAGACGACGGCGGCACCCAGGACGGTGGCGTCGGGGCATCATCGACTGGCGGGGTGCCCGAGGGCGGTAGCGCGGAGTTGCCAGCGGGCGGCGGTGCGGGGATGGCGGGAACAAGCGGGACCACTGGCGACGGAGGCGCGGACGCCGGCGTCGGCGGTGGGTCGGCCGGCGCCGCGGGCGGGTCGGCCGGCGAGGGCGGCAGCAGCTTCGAGGAGCCCGCGTTTTCACGGGTGCAAGTCACTGCGGGCTGCCTCGCCGAGCACGATTCACCTGACGACGGGGTCGACTCGGACCTGCAGGGGGGCGACTACACCCTCACGGATGCCAATGCCGTCTTCGTCGCACTCCCAGGCGATGGAGGTAGCGACGCGCAGGCTGGCACCCACGCGAGCCCCTTGGCGACGCTCGCCGCCGCGGTGACGTTGGCCAAGTCGTCGAATAAGGCCGTGGCCGTAGGCAGAGGGACGTTCATTCCCGCCGACTTGCGCGGCGTGTTCGTCTACGGTGGCTACAACCCCGCGGACTGGTCGCGAGACGTCGCCGCGAACGTCACCAAGATTGAAGTGAGCGCGCCGCTGGTCGTGGGTGGCGACCTTCAGACGAACGAATCTGGTGGTATCGACGGTATCACGGTGAGCGGGACCTCCTCGAGCTCGCTCGTCCACGACGTCGGCGAGGCAAACGAGATAGAGAACCCCAATCCAATCGATAGCCGCGTCGTGGGTTGCATCCTCGACTGCTCGAGCTGCGGGGGCGCCGTGATCGATCTGAACCTCCCGCACGCCATCATTTTGAACTCGGCGGTGACCGGCGGCACGGCGGGGATTCACGCCGCGCCCCCCGGCGGTCTTGGGCGCTACACGGGTATCACGGTCTGCGGTAACCAAGTCGCTGGCGCAAGCTCGAACTACTCGCGAGGCATTCAGGTCGGGGCCGGAGCCCGAGGCAACGTCGCCATCAGCTGGAACGACGTCAGCGTCGCGAACGACTCCTCCGTCGGTATCCAAGTGGACATGCCGAACACCTTGTATTCTGCCCTCGATGACAATCTCGAGGCCGCTACCATCACCCACAACCTCGTCCTGGGTCGCGGCGCGACTGGGATTTCGAGCGCCACAGGCGGAGTGGTCGCAGTCAATCTCGTTCAGCTGACGACCGCGGGGAGCACGGGCTTGTCAGCCGACGTGGGCGCTCCCACGGCACCACTCCCGTTCAGCTTTTTGGGTAACGCCGTGTCCGTCCGGGGGACGGCGCTGGCGCTCGTCAACCTCGGAACGGACGTGGGGAACCCCACCGGCGGCGTCGTGATCGCCGGCAACTCCCTGCGAGGGAGCGGAGGCGTATCGATGATGGTCGGTGATGGCGGCAACGTTCAGCTGCTCGACAATCTGATCGACGCGAGTGCGACCGGCATCGACATCAACGTGGACCTGACTTCGCCGGCTGTCGTGGTGCGAAACAACGACATCCTCGGGGCGACGGCGTTGCTCTCGGTTCAGCCGCCGTTCGGAGGCGCTCCAGTCGCGGTGACCTCCGCCAGCGCCGTCAATGCATGCGGCTGGGACAGCTGTAGCGCCGCGTCCGGGAACATTAGCGCGGCGCCGCTCTACGATCCTGTCGGGGACTTGCGCGTTCTGGCGAGCAGCCCGTGCGTCAACGCCGGTATTGACCCGACCGTGGCCGCAGGCGCGCACGCCGCCCTCCTCACCCCCGACATCAATGGCGACAGTCGCCCGAGCGGCGTCGCTTGGGACATCGGCAGCGACGAGGTCCCCTAGACTAGCGAGCTAAGAGAATCTACACGAAGGCGAATTTCCTTACCGCGCGCTGCGTGGTTCGCCGCGGCGGTCGCTCACAGGCGAATCGGCGGATTCAAGCGAGGGACCGTATCGGCGGTCCCTCCGCGATCCATGGTGTCTCGAAGGCCGAGTCCACCTTCGGTGTTGCGTCCCCAGCACTTGATCGTCCCCTCGGAGAACAACGCACAAGTGACGCTCTGGCCGACAGCAACCGCCGTAGCGGGCTCGCCCTGATCGACTGCTACCGGTAGAAATTGGGCCTCCAAATTGCCGATGCCGAGCGCACCGTTGCTGTTGTCTCCCCTGCCTGCACAAAACTCTCGTTGCCCCAGGTTGGGTCGTAGTTTGAATAGGTTTTTACGCTATCCGGAATCCCGGCAGGCTTTTTCGCCGCTACGACTTCGCGCACTACGTCGGCCAATGAATCCAGCCGAGCCGGTTCAAGCGTTAGCTGCTCGCCGCTTCGCGCTTGACCTCCCGAACGGCATCGCACTCGGCGAGGGAATCCAATGGATTCGTCGGATTTTCTGGCTTGCAACGAGCGCACGCCAACTCCTTCGTGACTAAGTCAGCGACGGGCGCGCACTCGAGGCGCCGGCCGCCAGGCCAAGGGCTTCGTTCACACCGGCTTCTCGATGCCTCACGTTGCGGCTCGTAGCTTCTGGAAATCTGGAAATCTGCTAGCAGGTACGCCCATGAACAACGCTCGGCACCGACGGGACGGCTGTCTCCGTGTTCTCGTTCGGGTCGCGTTGGGTGGATTGCTCGCTGTGTTGGTCGCCGAAGCTGCCGTTCGCCGCTTCTACTACTTGCGCGGCGATTACGATAACGTTCTTGGTCCGCAGATCGCACCCGGTATGGTGCGCTATGGCCTTGAAGGCATGGGAACGAGCTATTGGGTAGAGCGCGGGTTGCGTCGACCGCGTGCGCCCGATCCGTCATTGCCTTCAATTCTCGCCCTAGGGGACTCCTTTACAGAAGCTCTCGGACTGGATGACGACGACGTTTTTACTCACCGGCTCGAGCGGAAACTTCATGATGGCGGGAGCTCCGTGCAGGTCTTGAATGCGGGACACGCCGGGGCCTCGGTCGCTGACTACATCGCGTTGGCGCCGCGGTATCGAGAATGGTTTTCGCCCCGCTGGACGGTAGTCCAGCTTCGGGCAGCTGACTTGACGAGTGAACCTTGGCAAGCGAGACCATCGTATGCCCGGTTCGCGCGCGGAAGCGGAGCGGAGATCCAGGTACAGCCGGCTGTGGTGGCGCAACACTCACCACTGTGGTTCTCGCTTTTGAGGCTGCGCCAAAAGTCCATGTTGATCACGCTTGGCGTGATCCGCGTGCATGACTTCCTTGTTGCGGCTCGAGCGGAGCCACCTCTATTTCGAGGGGGGGTGGCCGCCCAATCGCCCGAAAAGTCGCGTGATACGGATCCGTCTACCGCTTGGCCCGTGGCTGAAGAGCTAGCGCTGCTTGCGCGAGCTTATGACGGGCGCGTAACGATCGCTTACCTCCCTGAATTCGACCCGGAGGCGCCGTCAAGGACGGATCCGATAGAGCGTATCGTCCAAGCCGCCTGCGATATTCAACGAATCAGCTGTTTGAATCTTCGCCGACACTATCCGAAATTTGCGGCTGACCACGTTTCTCCGTTCGGCTTTCCGAACAGTGCCTACAACTTTGGGCATATGAACGAGCTGGGTCATCACGCTTTGGCCGACGATCTCGAGCGTGAGATCGCGAGACTGCAATCGAATGGTATTTTCTAGCCCGCGTTTCTTTCTCTTCCTGGTCGGACTGCTCGTTGTCCTGAGTTTTCTTCGATCGCGAAGCGTCCAAAAGCGCGTTCTGATGGTGGCGTCTTGCGCATTCTACGCGGCCTGGGACTATCGCTATCTGGCGTTGCTAGCCGCGGTCAGTTTGATCGACTACTGGGTTGCCAATCGAGTCTTCGCTACGGAAGAGCCGCGAGCGCGTCGGGCGTGGCTGCTCGTGAGCTTGGTGTCGAACCTGGGGATCCTCGGATACTTCAAATATTGTGACTTCTTCATCGAAAATCTGAACGGAGTGCTCGGAGCCCACGCCACTCATATTCCTCACTTGAACGTGCTGCTTCCCGCTGGAATCAGCTTTTATACGTTCAAGACGATGAGCTACACGATTGACGTCTACCGACGGGAACTGAAGCCCGAACGGCATCTGCTCGACTATGCGACGTTCGTGACGTTCTTTCCCGAGCTGATCGCCGGTCCCATCGTCCGAGCGTCCATTTTTCTACCACAGATGGGTCGAGACATTCGGCCTACCGTTGCGCGACTAGCAGTGGGGGCGAGCATTTTCTTGGTCGGTCTGACGAAGAAACTATTGATAGCGGACGTCTTGGCCAAGGTCGCCGACCCGATGTTTGCGACACCGCAGCTCTATTCCGGCGTCTCGCTCTGGTTAGGGTTGCTAGCCTACACCTTTCAAATCTACTGCGACTTCTCCGGCTACTCTGACATGGCGATCGGTGTCGCCAAGATGTTCGGCTTCGATCTACCTCGGAATTTCGCATTGCCTTACTTGAGCGGCGATGTAACCGAGTTCTGGCGACGCTGGCACATCACGCTCAGTACCTGGCTGCGCGACTACCTGTACATCCCACTGGGTGGTAACCGGCGAGGTACGGTTCGCACCTACGTCAACCTGTTTCTCACGATGTTGCTCGGTGGCTTGTGGCACGGATCCAGTTGGAATTTCGTGTTGTGGGGTGCACTCCACGGTGGCGCCTTAGCGGTGCACCGTGCGTACCGAGGCGTGGTTGGTCAGGGAGGCGTGTTCCCGTACGCCGTGGCCGCTCCGCTAACATTCGCGTTCGTTGCGCTGTGCTGGGTCCCATTTCGCTGCACCAGCTTCGCGATGACGCTGACAGTGTACGCTCGCCTGTTCACCCTCGATTCGGGAGGCGCAACTTGGCTGCCCACCTTGATGATCCCGGCAATGGCGCTCGCGATTGTCGGGCACGCGCTCGGTCGGATGTTCGAGCGCCAGGCGGGGCGCGATGGTGCACCCACGTTGGCGAAGCTCCTCAGCAGGTTCGACGCCCGGCTTCTCACTGACCCCATCTCCGGTTTTTACGTCCGCTTCGGCGTGCGAACGATACCCGGCGCGTTCCTCATCGCGTTCTGGCTCCTGGCGCTCTTCTATTTCGCGCCGCTGAACACCACGCCGTTCATCTACTTTCGTTTTTAGACGTGCTCTGGGTACGAGCGTCAGGTCTCGGACTGCATAAAATCCCGCACACGACGACCAGGGACGCGGTGCCGCGGGTGCTCCGCCTCGTACCTATCCGTAAATGCTGAGGTTTACTCGAGGGGTAGCGACCAGCCTCGACTCAGGGGCCGGGCCGAACGCTCCGGATGAGCATCTCGCCACCCTTGTGCAACTAAGGGTCCGACTGAACGGCGAGGGACGCAAGAATTCCGCGCCGTCAGTTGCTCCCCGGACGGCAGGGAGCTAGTATTAGGGGTTGCATTGCGGAGGTTTTACTTGATGCGTACCGGGCAGCACGTTGGTTTGTTCTGTATTTTCCTCTCGGCGCTGGCTGGCGGCTGCTCGAGTAGTGTGGACGGTGGAGCCGAAGAGGACCTGGGCGAAGTCGCCAACAGCCTTTGTAGTGCGGTCACGGTCATTTCCAACGACGCTGATGACGAGGCGGTCCCTGGCCAGAGTGTGACCTGGACGGGAACCCCAACTTGCAGCGGCTCTGCCCAGTACCAGTTCTGGTTTCGCAACCCGCAGACTGGCGTCTGGGGTCTCGCTCAGGACTGGAGCTCGACTAATACGTACGTTTGGAACACGACGGGACTGGTAACCGGTGTCTGGCAAATGCAGCTTTGGGTCCGCGACCTTCCGGCCGGAAAGTTTCAGGCCTATGTCAGTCATCCGTTCACGCTCTCCAGCAATGCTGCCTGCACTGCTGTCAGCTCATCACGCTCACCCGCGGCCGGCGTGGCAGGCACGTCGGTGACTTTTGCGAATTCCGCGTCTACCTGCCCTGGGCCAGAATACGCGATTTACCGCATGGCTCCCGGTGGCAGTTGGCAGCTCCAAAGTGCCTATTCGACAGCGAATGCCAACTACGTTTGGAACTCCACCGGTGCTGCAACGGGCGTTCATCAGTTTCAGATTTGGGCCCGTCAACAGGGGTCGGCAAAGAGCTATCAAGCCTACCAGAGTACCAATTTCACGGTGCTCAGCTCGAACCCGTGCACCTCGACAAACCTCACTTTTTCCCCGGTTGGGCACGCGCCCGCCGGAACGGCCGTCGCTCTCAACGCGACCGCTGCCGGATGCGCCGCGCCGACGTTTCGTTATTTCTTGAAGCCTGCTGCCTCCGCAACGTGGCAAGAGCTGCAACCTTATACCTCTAGCGCGACGGCGACATGGAACACGACCCTCCTTACGCCCGGGACGTACAACTTCCAACTTTGGGCGCGTAATTCTGGCTCCACGCAGCAGTTCCAAGCCTATGTCTCCAAGAACTACACCTTGGATGTCAGCACAACCCCCGGCTCGCTCGCCATTGGCGGCGGCTACGCACAAAATTGCACGATCCTCTCCACCGGGAAGGTCGGCTGCTGGGGCTATAACGCCAAAGGCGAGCTTGGAAATGGCACGATCGGAGGGTTGTCCAAGACGCCTGTCGCCGTCACCGGGTTGACGTCGGGCATTTCGCTAGGAGTCGGCTACGAGCACGGCTGCGCCGTCAACGTCGGCGGCACTGTGTCATGCTGGGGTCAGAACCTGCACGGTCAGCTGGGCAACGGCGGTACCGCGAATTCAGGTTCACCGGTGGCCGTGTCAGGCATCACGAACGCAAGGAACATCCAATCTGGAAACTCCCACAATTGCGTCGCTCTCGCAGATGGTACCGTCAAATGTTGGGGCTTCAATAGCCAGGGGCAGCTAGGAGACGGCTCCAAAGTCGATCGGACGACCCCAGTCTCCGTGCCTGGAATTACGACGGCGCAAGCGGTCGCGGCCGGGTACTATCACAGTTGTGCTCTGCTAGCGGACGGCTCAGTGCAGTGCTGGGGTCAGGGCGGATCGCTCGGCAACGGAAGTGCCGTCGGCTCTCTCATGCCGGTGACGGTATCTGGCCTGTCCGGAGTCACTTCGATCAATGCGAGCAGCGGCAATACTTGCGCGGTGAAGTCGGATGGTACGATCTGGTGTTGGGGCGGCAATAGCGCCTACGGCACCCTGGGCAATGGGACTACGACGGCGCAACTCTCGCCCGTTCAGGTGACGGGAATCACGACCGCGACCGCGGTTGCCGTTGGCCCGTACCACGCGTGCGCTGCGCTGCAGAATGGCACTGCCACTTGTTGGGGCTACAACGTCTACGGCCAACTCGGCAACGGTACCAAGGTAGACTCACTCGCCCCCGTGGCCGTCTCGAACCTAACGACCGTAAAGTCCGTTGGCATTGCCCAGTTTGATAGCTGCGCCATCTTGACGGACGGAAGCGCCCGCTGCTGGGGCTACAATTCGCTCGGCTCTTTGGGTAACAATTCGACAGCGCATTCGAGTGTTCCCGTTACCGTAGCCGCGATCCCGTAGGTCGCCGTCAATCAGGAGCGGGAGCTGGAGCCCTGCTTCAGCCCCGCTGGCGTAAAGAGGTCGACCTCTCGCACTGATCCTCCGCCAGAATCACATCTCGAACCGCAACGCCGTCGCCGCGCCGTCACGCGCTGCGGCGGCGTTGCTCATTTGCCCGCGTAGTCATATCCAGGGTTACCATCCCGATAGTCCTGAATTGCGATGTCGGCTCGACGCCCTCTCAAATTTCTACAATGTCAGTTTTGCACGGCTCTACGACGTCGATTCGGCCCCCCAACAATCACAGATACCCGCGATGGCCTCCGGTTCGACTGTCAGGGCGCGACAGCACGATGAAATACTGAGCCGTTGTCGCCGACCGCCCAGATGTCGCTCGCGCTGGTACCCCAGATTCCGCGCACGGATCCGCCCGAATACACGGACCCGACCCCGGAGAATGGCGCGCTATATGTGATGCTAGTGCCGTTCCAATGGTCGAACTCCTGCAAGTTCCCCCCCTCGGGCTGGAAGCCGAGTCCCACGAGCCATACGTCGTTCGCTGTAGCGCCCCAAACGTCGTAGTAGAGAGCGACGTGGTTCGATGCTCCACCGTACAACGTGAAATTTCCCGACACGTAGTGAATCGCAATCCCGCCCCCGCTGGTAGGGCCAAGCAGGCCGCCGCGTGGGTCTTGCCCGCCGACCATCCAGACGTCGCTCGTCGAGACTCCGCGGACTCGAAGTAGCGGTCCCAGTGATGCATCCGTAATGCCAGCTGACGCGAGCACGTGCCACGTGCCGTCGTAGTGCAAGATCACCGGCGTGGCGCCGTCGCCCTGCGCCCCAACGGCCCAAACGTCGTTTGGTCCGGTGCCCCAAATGTCGTTCAGCGTGCAAGGGACCGGAGGTGGAGTGGACGTCCAGGCGAGGCCGTTGAAATGGGAAAGCCGGTCGGTTACCAGCCACACGTCACTGTCGCTGGTGCCCCAAATTGCTTGGCCACCGGCAATGTTGAACGCTTCGATTTGGCCACCGTGCCAGTGGTGAATGTCGGTAGCGCTGAGCAGCCAGACGTTGTCGTCCGAGAGGCCCCAAGCGACCCTCGATACCGAGTTGCCCGTCGACAATGGCGCGTAGGTCCAATTGCTTCCGTCGAAGCGGAGGGTATTAATCGAGGAGTTGCCGGGTTCGATGACGTCCGGGGCTGACGCCCACGCGCTCGTGCTACTCGCGCCCCAGATGTGCCCCCCCGAGCTGGAGAACGTGCTGTAGACGTCGCTCACCCAGGATGTGCCGTTGAAGTGACTGAGCGGAACCAGCGAGCTGAACCCCCGCAGCGCGCCACCAGTCATGAAAACATCCTGGGGGTCCGCCGCAGCCGCGGTTACGGAGCTATGAAACGCGCCATCCCACGATAGCCCTTGCCCCGAGCCGGTAAAGAGCACGTTGTTCGTGCCGAACGACCAAACCGCGGTTGCGGCCAAGGGGAGCGTGAGCACGGTCCAGAAGCTGCCGTTCCAGTGCGATGCTTGGTTTGGGTTGCCGGCAAGCACCCAGATGTCGTCGGGCCCGCTGCCGCGAACGTCGACGAGATAACTGTTGCCGGGCAACTTGGTGTCGACTGTGGCCCAGCTCGAGCCGTCGTATTCCATCAGACTGGAGCCACCAATTTGATAGACGTGTTGAGCGTCGAGCCCCCACACTTTGTTGGTATTTTGGTTGGCGTTGGTCACGACCGTCGCCGAAACGCCGTCGAAATGCGTGAGCTTGTCGCCCCCTATCCAGATGTCGTTTGCGGATGAGCCCCACATGCGCCCTGCGACGTCGTCGATCGCCGAAAGTACGTGAGCACTCGTGCCATCGTACGCAATGAGGCTGGTCGTAAGGGCGTTGGTGTCAGCGTGAAAAACTATCGCGAGCGTATCGATCTGGCCGGGCGAAGCGCTCCATAGCCCCGACAACTCCAGCGTGTCGCCTGCAGAAATCCCGCTGATCAGCGGTCGCAAGTCATGTGAGGTCCAGCGGACGCCGTCAAAATGCGCCAGGCTAGTATTGTCGTACGTGTACCAAATGTCGCTCGGGCTATTCGCCCACGCGCCAGTGAGGAGATCGTTGGCACCGATGCTGACGTCGTAGTCGAGAGTCCGAGTGACTCTTCCGCCAAGAACTACCGTGCCTTCCTCACCGACCGAAACCGGCTCCGTGCCACCGGAGATGTCGTACAGCGTGTGTTTTGTCGGCGTTCGCACCGGTAACCAGACAGTTCCGTCGAATCGGCAGAGCTGCCCGGCATCACGACCTTGTCCTGCCCCTCCGACGGCCCAGTACACACCCACGCCGTCGCGCCACAGCCGCTGCACCGAGCAAGTCTGCGTATTGATTTTTTGCGTCCACGCACCGCCTTCGCGGCGCAAAAAGTAGTTTCCGGCAGCAACCCACACGCCGGTCGCGTCCGCTGAAACGCCTTGCAAGTTCAGGCCATCCGGCTGAGGTTCCGGATTCCAGGTCGAGCCGTTCCAGTGCGCCGCCAGGCCGTTGTTGCCAACGATAGTGACGTCATTCGGACCGGTACCGCTGATGTCGTTCACCGACACTGCGTTTAGCTTCTCGCTCCAGCCAGTGCCGTCGTAGTGCACGACGGCAGTTCCCGCCGCCCAAACGTCGTTTGGACCAGACCCCCAAACGGCGGCCAGATCCCCGGTCGTGTTGCTCGTGACGGGTAGCCAGCTCGTGCCGTCGAAATGAGCGATCTTTCCGCCTCCTCCGACAACGTAGACGTCGTTGGCCGAGCTGCCCCAAACGGCACCGCCGGGACTCGGTAAAGAGTACCGCTGGCGAACGCCGTCCTTGACGCGCATCGCGCCCCCGTACCCAGCGACCGTCCAGAATTCAGTGTCGGACGCGGCCCACACTCGCAACAGGTAGTCGGCCTCTGGGAAACCTTGAACCCAGCACCAGCCGTTCGCCTCACAGATTTCTGCTCCGCACACGTTCGGGGTATGACCGGCCCCGCAGACCAAGCCGTCGCCACAACTGCCGTTCCCACACGAAAGCGAGGTGCCGCAACCATCGTCCGTCGAACCGCAGTTCATGCCACGGGATTCGCAAGTGAGCGGCGTGCATGTTGGCCCGCCGCCTCCACCTCCGTTGCCCGCCGTGGCGTCGCCGCCTCCACCGAGCCCCGCGTTTCCGGCATCAGTCTCGCTCGCTCCGCCGGCCCCTGCGCTTGCGCCGCCGTCGCCAGTGGCCACGGTTCCTGCACCGCCGCCCATCGAGGTGCCGCCCCTGCTCGCGCCAGCGTTCCCGGAGGTGCCGCCGCCGTCAGAAGCGTCTCCCGAAGCACCGCCGTCGTCCGGGCCGCCATCGGAATCGCCACTGCATGCGAGCGACGTTGCGCTCGCGACCGCGCAAAGCGCCCAAAACCACCCCAGGTGCTTCATCTCGCAAAGTATACCTCGTTCGTCGATGCGGATACGCCAAATCAAGGATGCGCGGCGCAAACGCAAACCAACGCGCGGCCGTATCTGCATAGAATCCCGGCAGGTAGCTCGCAGAACGTCGACGCCGGGCGAGCGACGCCGCCAAAGCGCCGCGAGCGTGTCAAAGCCCTTTCGTGGGAGCTTTCATCGGTTGACTGGACCACTGACGCCGCCCCCGCGCGGCTTAGGACCGCTGACGATCGCCGCTGAAGGAACGAGAAGCTCGTCGGGCGATGCCGCGAGCCAAGGGGGGACATTGAGAAGCAGTCGGGAGCCCATGTTGGAATCGAACTTCCAGCAGTCCCCATCCTGCCCGGGCGGCACCGGGACTCGAACCAGTCCCGGCCGCTTGTCGAAGTTGTAGGAAACGTCACCTCGCGGATTGCGGAGCACGCCGAGCCCGCCAGTCGTGTACATGACTATTTCTCGCACCCCGCGCGGGACATAGAAATAGAGGGTCCATCGATCCCACAGCGACGGCATCTGCCGCTGGGTGGCGTTGAGCGACACGGAAGTACCTGGCGGCCAGGAGAGAATTACTCCTTGGGTCCAGTCTTCGACGTGCAATTCGTAGTGTCCCGCCGCCGGCACTTCGAAAGTGACGTCGTGGGCGGCGCGATCAGCCTCCACGCTTTCGGTCAGGCACGATCCGCTGCCTTGGCCGACCGCCGCCGGGCAGAGCGTAAGCCTTATCCTCCCCTTCGCTTCGACAGTGCCTCCCTGAATTGCCAAGGCGAGTTGGCGCGGCCCATCGAAGAGCAAGTCCAGCTTCTGAGCACCGCGCAGCGAAAGCTTACTTTGGTCGCTCGGCGAGCGGCCGCGCCTCGGCAATCGGGCGAGCTTCTCGTCAGGGGCTGGGCTCGGCGGCCTCGGCAGGCGCGGCCGCGCCGAACTCTCGGAACTCCAGCGGTCGATGTCCGCCGTCGTAATCGGCGACTCTAGGGAAGTCTCGAGCGCGTTGGCGGCGTCCGTGATCGGGGCGAGCGTGACCTCATGATCACGGGCGGAAAGGTCCCGGCGCAGGCCGAACGAATGCACCATGTGTTGGCGACGGATGCTGTATGTGTACTGCATCAGGCCATCGAACGTTGCTTGATGGTTCGAGGGATCGGAAAACTGGTAATCCAACCACAAATCCAAATAGTGCGTGTAGAGGGCCAGAGCGTCGAGACGCCGACGCACGTCGTCCGCTTTTTCCGCCTGCCTGGCGCGCGCCAAGATGCGAAAGAGCTCGCCCACGAATTCCTTGCTGAGCAGCGGCGTGTTGTCGCCGTCGATGGCTTCGTAGAATTCGCGCATTGTAGCTGCAGCATTCCGAAACGCGCCCTGCAAGAAGTCATCCACGTAGCGATCCGTGGGAACCGGGTTGTCCGCCGTCCAAAGCGATGCTGCCGCCACCCAATACCCCAAACCGTGCGGACCCCAACCATCCCCGGCTTCCGTGCTGAAGAAGCGGGCGCCGCTTTGGTAGTACTCGCGCAGCGAGTTTGCCAGGGATCTTGGCGCACTCGCCGTGGCGGCGCCAGGGCGATCTCGATCCCAAGCATTGACCGAATAGTACTCGCGGATCCCGAGCAACGTGCCACCGACGCGCGCGCCGGCGGCCCTCCACCCCGCCATCAAGTCGCGAACGGTGTTGCCAGGAGGAAAGTATCGAGTCGCGACGTACACGACCACGTTGGGATCCACTGGAATCGTAGGGGGGCTGCTATGCTCGCCATAAGCGTAGATGCTCACGAAGCGGTGTCGGCTGGGGTCGTTGATCGCGCGCGCGACGGCGTTGGCGAGCGTGACCGTGCGGTTGCTCGGACTGCCAAGGACGCTGTCGTCGGGGCAGCCTTCCCAACCGCCGCCGTCGCTCGGGTCTAGCGACATCGAGATCGCCCGTGGATTCGTCTCGAAATGTCGCTTGGCTTGGTTTATCACCAAGTCGACGAGCCCGGCGGCGTTGACGCAAAACTTGGTAGACGGCCCAGAGCCCAGGAACTCAGGGTGCTCGGCAAACTCGCGCGCGTTTGCCTTGATGATCGCCTCATAGTTGTGACCAAGCTCGATCGAAGCGCCGCCAAGGCGATTTGCCCGCAGCCACTCGGCGTCGTCGGCCTTGTTCTCGGGCCAGTCACCGTAGCCGTATGTCAGGTCTCGCTGCTGAAATGCCGGGCGGCAGAGACGGTCGGTCTGGATGACCGCGCGCTCGAGTCGGGGCGTGATCTCCCAAGTCGGCCCAGGAAAGTAGTGGCGGTAGCCGAGCTGATGGAGAAAATCCCACACCGCATACTCGAGCCCGTCTTCCGTCATCGAAACCAACAACACGCGCGCACGCTCGGAGCGAATGAGATAGCTCTGCGGGTCCGGCTCCGCGGTCGCGCGGAGCCCCGCCGCGACTGCGGGAGCTTGAGCTTGCGTGGTCAGAAGCAAGGCCCCTTTAGCGAGGTCGAGGCTGACCTCCCGCACTCCGTATTTCTTGCCCACGATTCGCTCGAGCTGCCTCGCCAGCAGTGCCGCTACCTCCCGCACCCGGGGCGAAGAACCAGGGAGGATCGCCACGAACACGTTCCCCTCCGAGAGCGCGAACCGCTCCCCTAGGGGCGTGACGGACGCAAGTCCGGGCACCCAGCAGCCATTGGAGGGACCCGGTGATACGGGCGGGAGGTTGACTGACCGCGCGGGGTCGAGGGAGCGCGCCGCGACGCTGGTCGACCGCTCCGAATGGGTGCAGTACACGACACCGAACGCCGTGAGCGCGACGGCGCCGATGAAGGGAATCAAGGAACGTCTCGCTGAGCGCACGGCGATCGGGCAGAAGTCTGAAGCCGTTTTCGGTTGGGTGCGAGAGCTCGGCCCTTTTTCAGTCGGCCGGCGGGCGGGCGCCGGCTCACTTGGCGTTCAGGGCGAAGCGGGGGCTTTTCGACTCTCGCGACGTCGCTGGCCGTGTGGCCGCGGAGAGACGGATGGACGGCCAATCCTTGCCGCCGCAACAGATCCCGCGGTAACAAAGGCTTGGTTTGCAGGAAAAGGTGCGTCACCCTAGCCTCTGGTTTCGGAACCAATTGCAAAAAGTGGCGCGATACCGCTCTACGAAGCGGGCCGGGACTTGCCTGGGTGACGGGGTGTTGGCAGGTTCCCTGCATGACGCGGTCCGTTCGCGCGACGCGCTTCGATTGGATGAGCTGAGGTAAGCGTGTGCGGGATTGCGGGTCTAGTTAGCGCTTCAGCCGCGTCACCAGCCGACGAACTTCGCGCGGCTGGCGAAGCCATGACTAATGCGCTCACCCACCGTGGACCGGACGACCACGGGCTGTGGTTGGACGCGGCAAAGGGTGTCGTGCTCGGTCACCGCCGGCTGTCCATCGTGGACCTGAGCCAAGCAGGGCACCAGCCGATGATCTCCGCCAACGGACGGTTCGTCATCGTCTACAACGGCGAAGTCTACAACCACCAGGAAACGCGGAAAGAGCTCGAAGCGCTTGGGGTCGTTTTTCGCGGAACTTCTGACACTGAGGTAATTCTCGAAGCCTGCGCCGCCTGGTCGGTAGAGCGCACGCTGCCCAGACTCAATGGGATGTTCGCGTTTGCGCTCTGGGACAGGGCTGAGGGAATTCTCACTCTCGTTCGCGATCGCCTCGGAATCAAGCCACTTTACTGGGCGAAGTTCGGGCGCCTCTTCTTGTTTGGCTCTGAGCTCAAGGCGCTCCGCGCCCATCGCGGCTGGGCACCGCGCGTGCGGCCAGACGCCATCGCCGCGTACATGCGGCATACCTACATTCCTGGCCCACACACGGTCTACGAGGGAGTCCAAAAGCTCGAACCAGGCTCAGTGCTCACGCTCAAGACTCGCGACGATTCCGAGCCGATTTTGCAGCGTTTTTGGGATCTCAGCGAGGTGGCTGCGCGCGGCGCGACTGCACGCGCGGCGCCGGCATCCGCCGACTCCGTCAACGAGTTGGACGTGCTGCTGCGCGACGCGGTTCGTCGCCGTATGGTTGCCGACGTGCCACTCGGCGCGTTCCTGTCGGGCGGCGTCGACTCCTCGACCGTGGCGGCGATGATGCAGGCGCAGAGTGCCGTGCCGATCAAGACCTTCACGATTGGCTTTGAGCAGAGTCGATTCGACGAAGCGCCACACGCACGCGCAGTCGCGCAGCATTTGGGCACAGACCATACCGAGCTCTACGTGGCGCCCACAGACGCCCTGAACGTCATCCCTGAGCTTCCGCACTGCTACGACGAGCCGTTCGCAGATTCATCTCAGATCCCAACGATGCTCGTGTCTCGTTTGACGCGGAAACATGTCACCGTCGCCTTGTCGGGCGACGGCGGGGATGAGCTCTTCGCTGGCTACTCACGCTATTTCTGGAATCAGCGGCTGCAGCGCTCGCTCGGTCGCGTGCCTCGCCCCGTGCGCAGCGCCGCGGGGTTCGGCCTTCGGTCACTCAGCCCGGCGATGCGGGACTGGTGCCTCAAGCGCCTGCCGCGCCCCTTACAAAACGTCGTGACAGAAGCGAGGGTCGAGAAGCTCAGTGCAGTGCTGAACGCCAAGGACCCGGGTGCGCTCTACCGACGAATCGTCTCTTTGTGGCCTGATCCCAAGGCCTTGGTTCTCGGCGGCTCGGAAGCGACCGGCCGGCTCTGGGAGCCCAACCTCACGAACGGGCTCGAGCAGGCCATCGAAGCGCCCCAATTCCTCGACACTTTGACGTACTTGCCTGATGACATTCTGACCAAGGTCGACCGGGCGAGTATGGCAGTTGCGCTCGAGGCTCGCGTCCCGCTCATCGACTATCGCGTGGTCGAGCTCGCGTGGCGCCTGCCGATGAGCCTGAAAGTTCGTGACGGCCAAGGAAAGTGGATCCTTCGGCAGGTCCTCGACAGGTACGTCCCCCGTCAGCTCATCGAACGACCCAAAATGGGCTTCGGCGTACCGCTTGCTGAATGGCTACGCGGCCCCTTGCGCGAGTGGGCAGAAGACTTGTTGTCCGAATCGCACCTGTCTCAACAGGGTCTGCTTCACGTCGACCTCGTACGGCGTGCTTGGCAAGGGCACCTCTCTGGCAAGCAAGAGCGAGCCGCCCAACTTTGGGCGATCCTGATGCTACAGTCTTGGCTGCGGGTTTGGGGCTAGCCTCGTCGGCGGCGACCAGAATTGCCGGGTGTTTCCCGCAAATCGGTGATTGAGCCGCGAAACCGGGGGGCGGCCACTTAGACTGCGCCGAGGCTACTCGCCCCCCCTCACCCCTCGCCCGCATGACCGGTCCGAATAAAGTCGTCCGTTTGCTCGTTGCCTCGAATGAGACTCGAGCGGGTGCGGCGGCAGCGAGTGACGGCTTGGATCGGAAAGACGCTCGGGCGCTCCTCGAAGGCTTGCGCGAAGGGGAACGCGCCGCTGCACGCCAGCTCGTCGCGGAGCACCGAGCTCACGTCGAACGCGTTTTGACCCGCATCTTGGGTTGGCACTCGGAGCTCGACGATCTCACGCAAGACGTGTTCGCGCGCGCGTTCGCTCGCGTCACCGAGGTGCGCGAAGCCGATGCGCTGCGCGGCTGGCTGGCTGCGATCGCAGTATTCGTCGCACGAGAAGCGATCCGCAAGCGGCGTAGGCATCGGTGGCTGCTGTTCCGACCCAGTCAAGACACACCGGACATCCCGTGCACGCCGGCCTCGCTCGAGGCGCGCGCGGCGCTACGGGTATTCTATGAGGTGGTGGGCGAGATGGACGTCGAAGTTCGCATCGCGTTCACACTGCGTTGCGTCGATGGCATGGAGTTGACCGAAATCGCTGAAGTTTGCGATGTCTCCCTAGCTACCATCAAGCGGCGTCTCAAAGTCGCCTTGGACGACTTCTACCGGCGCGGCCACAGTCGGGCCGAGCTCACGGCTTGGTTCGAGGAGGGCTCGCGATGGCGACAAACAGAGAGCTGAGCACGCTCGGGCGAACGTTGGCGGAGATGCAAGATCACGCGCTTGCCGAGCGCACCTCTCCGTCGACCAACGACATTCTGAACGGGGCGTACGTCAAACGAAATCGCGACGCTGCACGGCGCGCGCTGCTTCGCCCCGTCGCCGTCGCGGTGCTGACTGCCGCAGTCACCGCGGCCCTGTTCATGCTTTTCTATCGACCGAGCCCGCTCGGGTTCGTCGTAGGTGAGGCGCGGCGCGTCGGACAGATGGGAGATTGGCTAAGGGCGCCGCCCGATAGGCCAAAGACGCTGAGTTTTTCCGATGGCAGCCGCGTAATGCTACAGGCAGGTACACAAGCCCGGGTCGCTAGCAGCAACGAACATGGGGCTCGCGTTGTGCTCGAACGCGGCACCTTGCGCGCGGACGTCGTTCCCCGACGGAACAACGAGTGGTTCGTCGTCGGAGGTCCATTCGCGATCCGTGTCACTGGCACGAGCTTCGATGCAGCTTGGGACCCGGAGCACGCAACGCTACGCGTGGCGATGTACACGGGGCACGTAGTCGTCAACAGTGAGTGTTTGAGCGATGACCGGACGCTCGCCGCCGGGGAGTCGGCGACGCTTTCCTGCGCGACGGATCGACCGGCAGAAGTCTCGACACCCAGCGAGCGACCGCAACCACGCGTCGCGGAAGTGAACGCGACTCCAAGTGCCGTCAGTCTCGCTCCTCCGCCCATTCGCGGAGTTGCACCAGAGGCGAGTGGGTCGAGCGCACCGATCATTTCGTGGCGCGAGCTCGCGCGACACGGCAGCTACAAGCAAGCCCTGGCCTCAGCCGAGGCTGCAGGATTCGACCAACTTTGCGAAACCTTGCCGGTGCTCGAGCTCTTCGAGCTGGCTACCGCGACACGCCTTGCCGGTAACGGGGCGCGCGCAACGCAGGCCTACCTGGCGATCCGTCGGCGCTTCCCGGGCACCGATAGCGCGGCGAGCGCCGCATTTCACCTGGGGCAATTGGCGTTCGATGGTTCATCGGCCTTCGACGAAGCGCATCGCTGGTTCGGACTATATCTCGCTGAAAGGCCCGCAGGCACGCTCGCGGCAGAGGCGCTCGGACGAACCATGGAAGCCGAGCAACGCTTGGGCGATCTCGCCGCGGCGCGGAACACGGCTGCCCTGTATCTGAACCGCTACCCCACGGGAGCCCATGCTCGCCTGGCGGAGAGTCTACAAAATCCATGAACCTTGGCCGAGCGATAGTCATCGGCATATGTGTCCTGAGCTCGTTTGCGAGTACGGCACGGGCCCAGGGCAACCAAGTCCTGTTTCTCGCCAAAGAGCGAACAGACTTTAGTGCCCGCGTGCGCGCCGAGATTGACGCGATGGGGTTCGAGACGGTCGCTTCGGACGAGCTCGATCAGCACCCTCCGTTTGCGGCCGTTGCAACCGCAGACGTGATCGAGACGCCGCCACCTCGTCGAATCGAGCTCTGGTTACCGAATCCAACCAGCGGACACCTGGAACTGAGCGCGGTCATTAAAACCTCCGCGGGCGAAGATGAAGCCTCGCAGACCGTACGCGCCTCCGAGCAACTACGTGCTTTTTTCCAACCTTTGCGCGCGCGCATCCTTGTGCCCGAGCCAGAGCCGCCAGTCGAATCTCCGCCGCCGCCCCTGGCTCCATCTCCATCTCCAGCTCCAGCCCCGGTCACTGCGCCGGTAATCCCGAGAGTCGTCCCGCCGAACCTGCGCCACTCACGGCAACGTTTCAGCGCGGAGCTTGCGCTTGGCCTACCCCTCGAACCAGGAGGACCGGGCATCGATGCCGTCATTCGCGGGCATCAGGTAGTGACTCGCCGCTTCGGAGTGGGAGCCGTCCTCGCCATCCCAGTTCTGGGCTCTACCGTGCGTGCCACCAACGGCGTCGACAATTCAGCTGCCGTCTCGGCAACCCTCGCGGGTACCGAGCTGTCGATGACGGTCTTCGAGAGGCAGCGTGTGAAGGTGCAAATGCGTAGCGGAATCGCGCTCGCCTGGGTTCGCGCGGTGGGCGACGCGACGAACCCCTATTCGGACAAGACGGATAGCGCCCTGGTTGCGCTGCCCTTCGTAGGTGCCGAGGCCGGATTCAGGCTATCCGAGCGTTTTCAGCTGTGCCTGGGGGGGGACGTGGGCGACGCTCTGCCCGCGATGCGGTTGGTTTTCGCGAGGCAATCAGTCGCACATTGGGGGCGACCGTTCGGATTGCTCACGGCGGGCCTTCGTGTCGGGTTCTGAAAGCTTGAGCTGTGGTCACCCGCTGCGGCCACTATGCGGGTGAGATGAATCAAACGTTCATTTGGGCGGCCGTGGGGTGCGGGTTCCTGGTGGCATCTGCCTGCGATACAGCAAGCGTGGAACCGATCGACGGCGGAGGTTTTGGCGGCACCGCCGGCAACGCAGGGGAAACGTCCGGAGGAGATGGGGGCGCGGGCTTTTCCGGCGGAACTGGGGGCGCCGGGGGTACAGGAGCGGATGCAGGCGGAAGCGGGGCAGCGGGCACGACTGCCGGCGAAGCCGGAGCCGGCGGCACTCCTGACGGTGGGTCTGGCGGCGCCGCGGGTGAGACTGCAGGATCGACGAGCGGTGGGATGGCGGGGTCAGGTGGAGCGGCCGGCTCGGGTGGAACCGGCGGCGACCCGTCATTCCCCACTACTTGGGACGGCTCGTTGCCGAGCGATGGCATTTGCACCCTCCAGGGTTGGTGCTGGGTGTACCCGAGCGTGCCGTATTTCCAGTACACCTCACTTGCCGCTAGCGGACCGAACGATACGTGGGCGGTCTCCAAGGGCATAATTCATTGGGATGGCACGGCGTGGAACGGGGTACTCGACGATTTCGACGGCATCGTCGGCACTTCGTCGCCGACTGATGCATGGCTCGTGCAAGAACCGGCGCATCAGATCCGGCATTGGAATGGCACCACTTGGTCCGCCGCTGCGGATCTCCCAGCGAGTGGCACCATCCGCGCGATTTGGCCGCGCACTGGGAGTGACGCTTGGCTCGTTGGCGACGCAGGCGCCGTGCTGCATTTCGACGGACAGAGCTGGACTGCCGTCTCAGCCACCGATCTCTCACACGATCTGAAAGCCGTTCACGGTACCGGGGCCAACGACGTTTGGATCGGCGGAACCACGGGAGCTTCGGGAAATGCTGTCCGCCACTACGACGGCAGCGCGTGGACCGATGCACCGATTACGACCGACGTTGCCGCACTTTGCGCCACCTCATCGACCGAGGTGTTTACGGGCGGTGCGGGGCCGATCCTTCGCTACAACGGATCGGCTTGGGTAAAACCGCCGATGGCGGGGAATTTGGCGACCGACACCTCACAAGCAACGCACTGTGTGGCGGCGCCGGGCGGACAAGTCTATTTTCATGGCTTCTTTGGCCTGAAAACCAGCTTCCTGTGGTCGGGCACTAGCCTGGGCGTAGGCTACTCAACCTATGGCGGTCCAGGAGGCGGAGGCATCCCGCTTGCTTTCGACTCCAACTTCCTGACCTCCAACGACACGTCCCAAATTGTCGTCGGGACACAACCCAGCCTGTGGCGGTTCAGTGGCCCGCCAACGAACGCATTCTCGGGCGTCGCGACGGTTCCGTATGGCGAGAGCTCGGACCAGGCCTACGAGATGGTGCCTTTTGCCGACGATGACGTGCTGATCGTTGCCTCCAGCGGCACCTGGCGCGGCACCATCGGCGGCGCACTCACGCAGCGTAGCGATATCTGCAGCAAGGGCACGGGTGGCATCCCCAATTCGCCCGTGTGCGGCGGCCACACGCTCAGCATTCCAACGCGAGTCTTCGGCCGCGCCATCGACGACTTGTGGGCAGTCGATGAAGCCACTTCATACGTGTTGCACTGGGACGGGGCGGAGTGGACGCGCTCATTCGTGGGCGGCGACATATCGCAGGTCGTCAGCACCACCAGCGACGCTTGGGCTCGTTCCGGCACGCAACTCTATCGCTACAACGGGAGCGCAATCTGGGACGTCGCCACTGGCGCACCTGCCGCGGACTACCTGCAGCGTGGCATTGGAACCGAAGCCTTCGCCATTAACTCCGGTGACTCATCGGTCAGCCATTGGATTGGCAGTTCGTGGGCCGCCCTGCCCGCGTTTCCGGACCCGGGCCACCAACCGGTGCTTTGTGCTTCATCTCACACTGCGGGTCAGCTGAAAGTCGTCACCCAAGGCGGGATCTACGATTACAACGGCACCAGCTGGAGCTCAAAAGCTGCGCCGCCTGTCGTCGTCGACACCGCGTACGGCCCGTGCGGCATTCACGATGACACCGTCGTGGCCCTTGCTGAAGAAGGAACGGTCATTTTCGACGGTTCGAATTGGCATCAGTCTCCGCTCTACGTCAATCCTGTCGGCACAGGGCAGCACGTGGTAGTGGGCCCCGGTGGGCGTGCCTGGGCGATTTGGCCCCAGTTCGACGTCGTCTATGAGTGGCACCCACGATGAGGCTGAAGTAGCCCCTTTTGAGGCATGACGGCGTGAGCCGCGACCAGATGCCGCGGCCACTCAGCCGAGGCGGGCGTAAGCGGCTCAGCGGGGTCGACCGCTGGCTAAGCCGGAGCCGGCGGCACCGCTGATGGTGCGTCTGGTGGTGGCGCGGGTGGGACTGCAGGCTCGGGCGGCACCTCAGGCGAAGGTGGCTCCGACGTTCAGACGGGGTCCGTTGGCATGCAAAAGTGACCCTCGCTGCATCTGGAGTCTTCGCAACCTTCGCCAGGGGCCGCGTCCGGGAGGCATACATCGAGAGGTAGGTCACAACTCTGAAATAGCTGACAGTCCATGGGACTGTTGCAACGTCCGCCCGGCGCGCACGGAATCAGCGTGCAGTTTTCACCAAGACTAGTCCGCTCCCGGCAGGAGCCCTCGTAACAATAGTAGCCGTCCAGGCAGGTCGCCGAATTCCCGCAAGGAGTTCCGAGTATGGCCGGCCGGCACCTGCCTTCAAGTGGCGGGATCGATGGCGGTTCATCGCAATAGAAGCCAGGGGCACACTGCGCCCAATCGGCGAGGCTCCCACACGGTTCGCCTTCGTTATTCTGCTCGACGCATTGCATGCCATCACAAAACAGCCCTGGTTGACACCCTCCGGGTCCCCAAGGGTCCGGCCACTTGTCGCCGCAGAAGAATGCGTCGTTCGGAACGCATGTTGGTGCGACGAAATCCATGACCCCTTGACAGAAGAAACCTTCTGCGCACCGTCTGTCCCAGCAGGATTCGCCCTCGCTTGCGATCGGCTCCACGCAGTGTTCGGTTGCGTCGACCGCACTCGTACGATGGCATTCTAGGCCGCTCTCACACACACAGCCGGGACAGTATTCGCAAACAGCACCACGGCTGAGCACCGTCAGAGGGATGCAGATTCCCTGGTTGCACGTCGCACCTGCGGCGCAACGATTGTCGACGCAAGGCGAGCCCGCGCCCGGTGCAGGGACGCACTCGAAATTAGAACAGTATGTACCTGCTAGACAATGCAAGGTAGACAGGCAGGCGGCGCCGAGCGCCGTGCAAACTCGGCTTGGTTGTCCTCCTCCTCCGGAGCTTCCCGCCTCGCCGCCGGTCGTGCCGCCGCCACCGGTTGGTGCGCCACCCATGCCTCCAAGCTCCTCGCTCCCACCCTGGCCGCCAGCACATCCGAGCCCGCCGTCGCCACAGCCGTCGTCTCCCCCCTGATGGGGAACACCTCCAGAGTGACTACCAGCGCCGCCGGCATGGCATCCGCCCTCCTCAACAGGTCCCGTGCCCGTGCCGCCGCTCGGGTGGGTTCCACCGGAGTGGCCACCTGTGGATGGCGAGCCGCCTTGTGGCGACCCTCCGTGGCCTGCGCCTGCTTCGGGTGCCCCTCCAGCTTCGGTACCACCGGTCGCAACTGACCCGCCCTGGCCCTCACCAGGGTGGTCATCGCTACAAGCCACGGAAATCGCAGACAGCGTGGTCGTGCCAATGCATACCGCGTTGAGCAACCAGCTAATTCGAAACTTCATGGTCCCACTCCTGACAACGGTGATGCCGAGTCGATCGTTTCCGGCGATCGCGCCACAAGATCGCTCAGCGCGGTTTGGAACCGAAGAACAGGAGCAAAGAGCATACCACTAAGGCAGACACCTGAGCGCCTGCGGTGGGCGACGGATCTTCTCTTCGTCTTCGCGCGCGAGTCGTCTTCGCGCGCGAGTCGGATGTCGAATGCGTTATCGCGGAACGCTTCGGGTGGGGAGCGATTCCTGATGCCCGCCAACAGGCGGCTCGCGCATCGCAGGCTGACGGTGACCGCGGGCGTGGAGGTCACACGCCTCCTGGCCCCCGCGTTTCGAAGACGGAAGCAACGCATTCCCTGCGTGAGTGGGTAGCCCCCAACGCACAGATTGCACGAAGCCCGAGAGGCGCGAGGTATCTCCGCCCTCGGTCGTGACTTCCGAGCGGTGCTGCTAGTTTGCACGCCTTTGGTAGGATGCGGCGGTGCCGACGCCGCACCGAATGCGGACGGGGTGGAAGCGCGCCTAGAGCTGACCGCAATGGGCGACCGGACCGAAGGTCATGGTGCGGCGGTGGGAACGCTCGGCCATTCCTGCTCACCGATCGGCGCCCGCGCCGTCGACAACGCTACCGGACTCGCAACGCTCACCGGCTCGTGTGGCCCGACCTGGGGCCTCAGCTGCGCGGCTTCGATGACAACGGTCGCCGGCTCGTTCAGTGGAACCGGGCAATCGTGCGGCGTCCGCAGCGCCGGCCAATAGCGACGAGACCGTTCGCTCGCAACCGGTGGAATTCTTCCGCCGAAGCAGCACCTATTTTGCGGTGGCTTGGGGTTTAGGCCATGTGTAACGGTGCACGTGCAAGAACATGCGAACCCTCATCGTTGGTACGTCAGGGCAATTGGCCACGGAGCTGCACCGCCAGGGCAACGTCATGCAGCTGCATCCGGCGCAAAAGGTCGACGTGGCGGACGAGAGCGCGGTGCGGGCGTTGCTCGATGACGCGCGGCCGGCATTGGTGATCAACGCATCGGCGTACACGGCGGTGGACCGGG